>Ga0307423_1000380_pt1 | contig 29876 bp, 28 predicted proteins | sample SalMarWE160310MG_FD_202154 | JGI IMG/M metagenome (GOLD analysis project Ga0307423, IMG submission 202154) | Salt marsh sediment microbial communities from the Plum Island Ecosystem LTER, Massachusetts, United States - WE1603-10 | ecosystem: Environmental > Aquatic > Marine > Intertidal zone >... | reverse complement strand
TCAGGAATTTTAATCGGATACGGATATCCTGAAACAGAAAATATTCTTTTATCTTCCGTGTAAAAATTTAAAGTATCGTTCATAAAGCTAAGGAATGAAGGTGAACTGATTATATCATCTTCAAGAATTATTGCTTTGTCGTATGATTTAAATATCTGATTTACTCCGCTTATAACCGAATTGGCAAGCCCAAGGTTTTTTTCTCTTTCGATTATCTTTATTTCATCAAATCCCTGTATTGATTGTAAATACTTTCTTACCTCGAGAACTTTTTTGCTTTCTTTTTCATTTCTGGGTCCATCTGAAAATATAAAAAGCTTAGAACGGTCGGCGAGTTTATTTTTAGAAAGATGCTCTAATGTCAATCTGGTGTGTTCAGGACGATTGTAAACAAATAAAATTATCGGAGCCAGATTTTCCAATGATCAAACCAATTATTTAAAGATGAAATTCTTTGAGCAAATATAATTTATTTATGATTAATGCTTTAGGCAGCCGGATTATAAAACAAAAAACCCACATTGTTTTTTACAACAATGTGGGTAAAATACACTTTATTTAAATTTATTTATTTCGATACAAAACCTATACTAAATGGAGGTTCATATGGATAGCCACTATAATAAATCCTATCCTGCGTATTTACTCGAATAAAATTTGGATAAGCTATTTTTCCTAAACCCCAATTATTATGTGTATCGTATTTAGTAAAAAACGGATTAGATTCATCTTTGGTCCAGTTTATACCATCGGGTGAGGTAGCTTTACCAAAACCAGTTCCTGATCCGTTCATAAATATCATTGCATACTCATTATTCTTTTGATAAACAGTTGGATAATATATACCCATTCCTTCCCAAGTTTTATCATAAGTTAATATTGGATTTCCTGAGTACTTTGTCCAATTTATTCCATCGGCTGAAGTTGCAAGTCTGATATCTACATATGGTGAATTCATTCCACTATAATATAAATAATATGTGTCCTCTATTTTGATGACACTAGATGGTGCAATTTGAAATTCCTGTCCACCTGATGCATAGATAACAGGATATGGATATTTAGTCCAATTATTCCCATCTGGAGAAGTAGCTAACCCAATATGCCATGGACCCCAAGGATCTGACCATCCATGATAGTACATTTTGTATCCATCCTCTTCCTTTATTACGGTAGCCGCGCATACAGCTGTCTCATCCCAACTTCCTGGAGATCCTGGAGATAGTACCGGATTATTATTTGATGTCCAGCTTATACCATCACTTGAGAAGGCTCGTCCTATATAACCAGAATATGGACTACCCTGCGCAGTATAAAACATTTCATAAAGATTATTCTCTACTAAAACTTTCGGTTGACTCACACCACTATAATCCCAGTAATTTCCTGAATTAACAAGTACCGGATTTCCGTTAAAATCAGTCCAATTAGCTGAAGTTGTATTTCCCCAGGTTACCCAGATATAAATATTACCAACACCTTCACCAGTAGGTTCGAGAACTAAATTTACCTGCGTCGTGAATCCCGCAAATATTTGAACGTCAGTTTCACCTGAATATAAAACTACTTCTGCACTGTCTTTAGCATCTACCTGAAGATGCCATTCTCCAGCTTGAATATTTTCAAGTAATAAATCCGCGGTTGAATCAGAAAGCAAATTCATTGTACTAGACATTGTATCATAAGCTTGTCTGGTAAGAAATGCTTCTACCCAGACTACACTTTCCGGTGCATTAGCTCTATCTATTTTTAAAAATAATTTACCACTCTGATGGTCATCAATCGCTGGAGAAGTTGGTTGATTTTGTTCGCAGCTTGTGAAGAGAAGTATTAGCAGATAGCTACTAATTAATGTAATGTATTTCATGGCGAGCCCCTTTAGTTTAAATTAATATTAAACCAAAATCTATTCCAACTTAAATTAAATTCATTCAATAATCAAGAGATACATTTTAAGGACAATTGTTGCCGATTGGCAAACTTTTATTATTTATATTTTGTATGTAATTAAACTTAAGAATGGTAAATTTTACAGGAAATTTTTCGAATACTCTAATGCTCTATTCTAAATATTAAAGTATTAAATGTTTTAGCAACCAGTTTATAATTTCTTGAAGATAAAAGTGTATAAATCTGAGAGTCAAATGGATGATCAATTTCAAATTCTTTATCTTCGGCTAATATTACTGTCGGTTTGTACTTTTCCCAGTCATTTGAATTAAGAACCTTTAAATCAAATCCCTCAACATCAACATTTAAAAAATCTAATTTTTGTCCTTTCGGCGAATATTCATCTAAAACACTTGTCAGAGTTCTGGTTTTCATTTTAACTGTACCTATTATCCTATAATCTGATAATGCATTTACTTCGTCTGATATCTCCTTTGAAAAACCATTAAGTGCAGGATCATTAAACATATAGTAAGTGAGTTCTTCTTCTTTATCGCTTATTGGAATTTCAAGATTAATATCCCGTGGTCGCAACTTATCAAACAATTTTTTGGTTTTGGGGTTGGGTTCAACGTTAATTCCTGACCAACCTTTTCTATAATAAAAATATGTATTAGAGAATCGTCTGGGATGATGGGCTCCGATATCAACATAAAATCCATTATCAATTCCTGAAAAAATCCTTTGTAAAACTATATCTTCTCCCTGCTGTGCATAAGATTTTTGATAGTGCCTATCTATAAATCTGCTATATAGGTTAATCAATGGCTCAAAAACTTTTCTGGGTAGATAATTTTTTAGCTTCATTATTTTCTTGTCCTGCTTTTAAAATAATCTTTTAAATAAGGTATTATATTAATGAACACTATTGATTTTATAGCAAGGATAAATTGTTTTTTTGTCGACGGGAAAAAACCTATAAATAAAACAGCAAAAGTATACGAAATTAACGTTGCAAAAGCTGATCCGATAATTCCATATAGAGGTATCAAAATTAAATTAAGCACTACATTAATAACCATGCCAACAAAACTTCTAATAAAAGAAAGCTTAGTCAAATTCTCATTTATTAAATACTGACTACTTGCAACACCAAGAAACACAGCAACACCTGCCCAGATATAAATTGTTAAAACAGGCGCGGCGGCTGAAAACTCAGCGCCAAACAACAAATGAATTATTTGATTTGAAAAAATTGTAACAGGAATTGCTATGCCAATCGCAAGCCAGGTAAGCAAATCATATAACTTTTGCATACGATTATTATAAAACTCTTCACTCACATTTTTCGCATTTACAATTGCCGGGAAAATTGCATTGCACAATGTAACAGGAATAAAATACCAGGCTTCGCTTAATCTTACTGCAACTGCATAATAGCCAACTTCTACTTCACCTAAAAGAAATTTTATCATTATTTGGTCAATTCTGACATAGATCATTACAACAATTCCTGATAAAAGCAATGGCCAGGAATCCTTCATAAGTGAGGAAGCAAGCATTTTAGAATACTTCCAGTTGAGGATTGAGAGTTTGTTGTGGTGATAAACTAAAACCAGACCGACTGCAAGCACAACGTATTCAAATACAACTGCTAACACAAAATAAATCAGCGGAGCTTTAATAAGAATAAAAATAACTTTTAATATAGAAGAAAGAATGACAGATGTTGACAATGCATACGCATTATATTTTGCTTCAACTTTTCCTCTGAAATAGTATTCGATTACTGAAAATGATTGGAATAAAAATGAGCTTGATGCGATAAGAATTAATATTGAAGTATAAGTTTCTTCGCGCATTACAAATAATGTAAGAGTAATAAGAACAATTGCAGAGCAACTTCCAATTAATCTCAGGAAAAATACAGTGCCGTTTATTTCGTCTTTTTTATCAGGGAACTTTACTATTTCGCGGGTAGTAATTGCTTCCAGACCTAAAGTGCTCAGCGATGCAAATAGCCAGAAGAAACTAAGTACGTAGCTATATAAACCAAATTCCTTTGGACCTAAGTATCTTACGACAAAAATTGTAACAACAAAGGAAACAGCTATCCGAATGACTCTTTCGAAGAATAACCAGGATGTGTTGGCAAAATATTTTTTGAACGACCCCGAAGAGAAATCTATCTTCGTACTAATTTTGTTTGAAGAGTTTTCGCTCAACTTTCGTTCTTTACAATATTTTTATTTTTTCTGAAATTAATAAACAGAACCACAACTAACAGAAGAATAATTAAATAACTAAAAACCATCGAAAGATTTTTTGAGATAGTAAATGACTCAGGTGAATAAGTGAATTCTATTTTATGATTCCCTTTCGGTACAACAATGCCTCTGAATCCATGGTTAGCTCTGTATATTTTTGTTTCATTTCCATCAATGAATGCTTTCCACCCGGTAGGAATTTTAAAAAGTTTATAGTCAGCTTGCCCGGACATGTAAGTATCGCCTAAAAATAAAAAGTTATTGCCGCTTGCATTTACATTAAGTTCAATATTTTCATCTTCATATTTTTCGATTCGAACAAAAGCACTGCTGTCCGGTGTTTCAATTCCTGAAATCTCTTCATCAGTAAAGGCAATAAACCTAGGATCGAACTGAGTATTTTTAACCATGTTCAAAACCTCTATTGCAGGTTTTTTACTAACCGTGTTTACAAAGTAAGCTCTTGGTAGAAAATTTTTGTAAAAGTACACAAATGTTTTATTCCCGGAATAAATAAGCTGAAGATCCGGTGAGTTCACTTCTTTATCAAATATGATATATTTAACATTCAGCATTCTCCAGAAAGTTGGATTAGCTGGTGAACCAAGTACATCGTAATAATCCTGAATTGCACGTGGTTTAATTCCTGAGTAACCGTAAATATCGTACATCAGGAAATAGGAAAGATAATTTGAGTTTTGATTCAGCGAACCAATTGAACCATCCTGCTTTAAATTCAAAACTCTGTAAATTGATTTATCACCAGTGTTTTCAATTGCCTGAATATAATCCGGTTTATTAAATAACTGTTCTACTTCCGGATTATCAGTATAGGTTTCACCTCGGTAATCGATTCTGAAAAGATCAACAACAACCATTACCGCAACAAGAACTACTAATAAATCTGCGCTTAAATTTCTTTTTATGTAACCGAATGCAAGTCCGAATGTAGCCGCTGTAAAGAAGAAAGCAAACCGAAAATCGGAGACGAACATATCTCCCATAAAATCGTGGATGGCTTGAAGTCTTGTGCCTTTCTCAGTATTAGCTGCAACTCTGGCAATGAACCATTCTTTTATGGGTGATGCGAGAATCAATGAAAGAACAAATACCCCTGAAAAAACATAGAAACTGTTGCGAACTATTTTTTCTATTCGTTGATCCGGTTTTTCTCTTAAAGAAAGAATTTTAACCAGCCCTAAACCTGCAAGAATCGGAAAGCTAACCTGAACCAGTACCAATATCATCGAGGGAACTCTGAACTTATCGAAAAACGGGAAGTAGTTGAACATTAAATCATAAATAACAGAAAAGGTTCTTCCAAAAGAAATCAACAAAGCAATGACAGACAGAATTGTGAAGAATCTTACTAGTGGATTTTTCCAATCAGCAATCATTGCAAAAAGTGCAAGGAAGAAAATTATCACTCCCATATACATTGCTACATCAACAAAAGGCATTTGACCAAAGTATGTATTCACTTCTACAGGTTGATTTTGAGAAAGCGGTCCTTGATAAGTTGATTTGCCAAACCCGTAATAGGATGGAATTATAAATGTCAGAACTTCTCCGGGAGAAAATGACCAGTTGGTTGCATACTGATAAAAATCAGACTCCGATTGTTTTGTTGGACCGGTTTCTTTTTCAACAATGCTTTCTGTTCCTCGAGTTGAGAATGGTGTGTATTCGTAAATCTGAGTAAGGTTATCAGATTGGATAAGCAATCCGACTACAACCGCGGTCACAAAGATCACTGCCGATTTTACTAATTGTTTCGTCAGGAATTTATCTTTTAATTTCAATGAACGCAGGAAGAAATAAATAAAGTAAATCATCACGGCAAAGAAAACATAAAATATAATCTGCACGTGCCAGCCAAGGAACATTGCATCCATAAAAATTATCAGGAGAAGAATTTCAAGCAACTTAATTCGTTTTTGAAAATTGAATAGTAAAAGAAATATTACCGGCAAGACCCATAGGGCAACAAGCTTTGTAACATGTCCAATAAATAGAAAAACAATTATGCCGGTACTGAATGAAACTGCTAAAGCAACCAGCAAGCTAATTATTTTATTTTTTGTCTGAAGATAGAAAAACGCAAACATTGTGTACGCAAGTGCCAGCAGGTAAAAAGTCCATTTGGCATAATCTACAGCGAATGGACTGCTGAAAACGCTTCGGACTGCATCAACAGAAACAAAGATTAAATTAAACCATTTATATCCAACACTAATTGCGTACGCAGGCATTCCTCCGAATATGTATGGATTCCATAAAGTGAATCCGCCAGTATGATTTTCTAAGTAAGTTGAAGTGCTCTTACTCGTAATAATATCGCCTGATTGAAAAGTTTTTCCACCGAAATAAAGCGGTGAAAAGAAAATCAGAAACAAAATCAGAATTACAAGAACGAAAGTCAGTGTATGATATTTTTCCGGGATGTAATTATTAAGGCTGAAAGAAGAGAGGAAAGTTTCTTTTTTTGCTTTATCAGTTTTGATTGTCTTAGGATTTTTCTTTGCTGTCATAGTAGTACCAAAAAATTTGTTAGTTTTTTATTGCGATAAAATTAATTCCCGATCCGCTTTTGTTCTCACCAGAAAAATCCAATTTCATCATAATTAAAGTGAACGGTAACGTTAACAAGTAATATAAAGGCAGAATAATTAGAAAAAGTTTAGACAAATTTAACATAAGCATTGGATACTTTATACCGAGACGCCATGCTTTATCTCCCCAAAATCCATAAGTATATTTTGATTTATATGTAGAAAAACCAAGCGGATGAAGCTTTGTTTCTAAATCCTCCGTTGAATATCCGTCCCTTGCATGTTCACCAATAAAGCTCTCTTCATCGTCGTGGTGAACATCACTTCCTCCATAAATTGAAGGAGAATTTATCAAAAGAAAACCACCCTTCTTTAAAGAATTATAAAAATTGCTGAAAACTTTTACATCATCTTTTATATGTTCCATTACATCTACGCAGACAATAAGGTCAAAACTGTTTTGATGGTTGATGTTGGTTAAATCTTCCACAGCGAAGGAGACATTACCTATTTTTTTTCTGCGGAAAAATTCTTTGCAGTCGTCAATCCATTCTTTTTTAACATCAACAGAAAGAATGTTGCATGGCGTTAACTTCCTGGCTATAAAATAAGTATACTGCCCGAATCCCGAACCTGCATCGTAAATTTTTATATCTGTCTTACCGAATTTATTTCTTAGTTGACCCAATTCTCTTCTAACATACCAGGAACGAAGAAACATCAAATCCAGAATTTTATAGAAGAACACTCTCAGGAATGGAAATTTCCGTATTACATTTGCAAAAATATTCTTTATAGGATCGTAATACATTTTAATTATGGATGATGGAATATGGGAGATGGATGATACTAATACAGATCATTCAAATACAAGGCGGTGATATTTACTTAATAAAATTTTTACGTTTGTTAAATTCAATTTGGATTTGAATATTTTAAATCTTACTTCTTCCCTCATACACCAACCATCTTAACTTTTATCTTTTATTACGTATTCTCTCTCACTAAGGGAATTATATACGATGACTTCACCAAGTAAACCAACTGCAAATAACTGCACGCCAACTATAATCAATAACATACCAAGGAATATTATAGGTCTGTTGCTCAATGGTATTCCATGAATCCAAAGAATAGTTAGATATCCAAGAATAATGAAACCAGCAAGAAATGAAATTGCGCCAAGAAATCCAAAGAAATGCATTGGACGTTTGATATACCTTGTAACAAAAATAACCGTGATCAAATCGACGAATCCTTTAAAGAAACGCGAGATACCAAATTTAGTTTTTCCATATCTCCGCGGATGATGGTTAACAGGAATTTCAGTTACGCTAAATCCCTGCCAGCTTGCCAGAACAGGTATATATCTATGCAACTCACCATAAACCTTTACATTTTCAACTACTTCTTTTCTGTAGGCTTTCAATCCGCAATTAAAATCATGTATTCTAACTCCACTAATAATGCGGGTGAAGAAATTAAAAAATTTTGATGAAACTTTTTTTATAAACGGATCCTGCCTCTTTTTCTTCCAGCCGGAACACAGGTCGTAACCTCCTTCCAGTTTTTTTAAAAGATTTGGTATTTCGTGCGGATCGTCCTGTAAATCAGCATCAAGAGTTACTACAGCATCTCCAGAAGCAACTTTAAATCCTTCATGTAGTGCAGCAGATTTTCCGTAATTCTTCCTGAAGCTTAAATACTTGAATCGGTTATCTGTTCTTGTAATCTCCTTTAATTTTTGAATTGAAGCATCAGTGCTGCCATCATCAACAAAAATAACTTCGTAATCAATATTTATTCTGCTTAGTGCTTTTCTTATTTCATGGCTTAGCGGAGTAACTGATTCTTCCTCATTAAAAAGAGGAATTACAAGGGAAATTTTTTTAAATGATGATTTAGTTCGTTCGGTTTGAGACGATTTGCCGGGTCTGTGATGGTACCTTTTTCTGCGATTGCTGTAACGTTTGTATCCAAAAGACTGCTGCTTTTGAATTTCCTTCTGATTTTCTTTTTCGTCCACTAATTGAGTATTTCTAAAAATTATTATTAACTGTTAGAAAACATTGAAATCTCAACATTTTATCTTGATTCAAAGTTAATTTAATCCTGAATGAAATACAATTAAAGGAACTTCGATAAAACTCAAAGATTAGTCTGTTCTTCATTGTTTAAATGAACTTAATCAATCTTGACTTTTTTGTATAGATAGCTTAAGTTTGAACTAGAATTAATGCTAAATTGTTTGAATATCAAACGATATTATAAATAAGGAAATTAAATGAGCTCAACAGAAGTTTCTAAAATAGAAGAACTAGCAAATAAAGAATACAAATTCGGATTTGTATCTGAAATTGAAGCTGACACTTTACCAAAGGGATTAAATGAGGATATAATTAGGCAGCTTTCTGCAAAAAAGAATGAACCAGAATTTATGCTCGAGTGGAGATTGAAAGCTTACAGACATTGGTTAACGATGAAAGAACCTCACTGGCCAAATGTTACTTATGCTCCAGTTGATTACCAAAATTTATCTTACTATTCAGCACCAAAAAAGAAACCGGCATTAAAAAGCCTTGATGAAGTCGATCCAGAATTACTTGACGTTTATAAGAAACTTGGCATTTCCCTTGACGAACAAAAAAGATTAACGGGTGTTGCAGTTGATGCAGTGTTTGACAGTGTTTCTGTTGCAACAACTTTTAAAGATAAGCTAAATGAAATGGGGATTATTTTCTGCTCTTTTTCGGATGCAGTTCAAAATCATCCTGACCTCGTGAAAAAATATCTCGGAAGCGTTGTTCCTTCTACCGACAATTTTTATGCAGCATTAAACGCAGCAGTTTTTAGTGATGGTTCATTCGCTTACATACCGAAGGGTGTCCGATGTCCGATGGAACTGTCAACTTATTTTAGAATAAATGCTGCAAATACCGGACAGTTTGAGAGAACATTAATCATAGCTGATGAAGGATCTTACGTCAGCTATCTTGAAGGTTGCACAGCACCAATCAGGGATGAAAACCAACTACACGCTGCAGTGGTTGAACTAATCGCTTTAGATAATGCTCAGATAAAATATTCAACTGTTCAGAATTGGTATCCCGGTGATAAAGATGGTAAGGGAGGCATTTATAACTTTGTTACTAAACGCGGAATTTGTAAAGGAGTAAATTCAAAAATATCCTGGACTCAGGTAGAAACTGGTTCTGCAATTACGTGGAAATATCCGAGTTGTATTTTACAGGGAGATAATTCTGTTGGTGAGTTTTATTCCGTCGCTTTGACAAATAATATGCAGCAGGCAGATACCGGTACGAAGATGATTCATTTAGGAAAGAATACAAAAAGCACAATTATATCTAAAGGAATCTCTGCTGGCAAAAGTCAGAACAGCTACCGCGGACTGGTCAGGATTGCAAAGAAAGCTGAAAATGCGCGCAACTTCTCGCAATGTGACTCTCTTTTACTTGGTGATAAATGTGGTGCTCATACTTTCCCCTATCTTGAAATAAATAATTCTACAGCAAAAATGGAGCATGAAGCAACCACTTCTAAGATTGGTGAAGATCAAATCTTCTACTTAAATCAAAGAGGAATTGCAACTGAAGATGCAATTGGTTTAATTGTAAACGGTTACTGCAAAGAAGTTTTTGCTGAACTGCCAATGGAGTTTGCAGTGGAAGCTCAAAAATTATTAAGTGTTAGTCTTGAAGGAAGTGTTGGATAAAATCCAAATGTCATCCTGAGCTTGTCGAAGGATACCGGTTACACTTCGATAAACTCAGTGTGACAGATAATTAAATTTTGAAAACAAAAGGAAAATAAATAATGTTAGAGATTAAAAATTTACACGCTGGTATTGAAGGCAATGAAATACTCAAAGGAATTAATCTTAAAGTAAATGCTGGTGAAGTGCACGCAATTATGGGCCCAAATGGATCCGGCAAAAGCACGTTAGCTCAAGTACTTGCTGGAAGAGAAGAATATAATGTTATTGAAGGTGAAGTCAATTATAACGGAAAAAATCTACTTGATTTAGCTCCTGAAGACAGAGCCAGAGAAGGAATATTTCTTGCATTCCAATATCCGGTTGAAATACCAGGTGTATCAAACACAAATCTTTTAAAAACAGCTTTAAATGAAATACGAAAATATCGTGGTGAGGAAGAGTTAGACACAATAGAATTTCTTTCTCTTATCAAAGAAAAAATGAAACTGGTGGAACTTGATCAAAAATTTATGAGCAGAGCTGTTAATGAGGGCTTTTCCGGTGGTGAAAAGAAAAGAAATGAAATTTTTCAGATGGCGGTGTTGCAGCCAAAGCTTGCGATACTTGATGAAACCGATTCAGGACTTGACATTGATGCATTGAAAATTGTTGCAAACGGAGTTAACAAACTTCGTTCCAAAGATAATGCTACTATTGTTGTAACACACTACCAGCGTTTACTCAATTACATTGTCCCTGATTTTGTTCACGTTCTTTACAACGGAAAAATTGTGAAATCGGGCGGGAAGGAATTGGCTTTTAAGCTTGAGGAGCTGGGTTACGATTGGGTAAAGAGTGACGTAGCTGAAACAGTTGCTGATTAATTATTTATGGCGAAAGAAAATACAATGGATAAGACAATAGAAGTAAAAGACTGGTATCTTTCAAACTTTGGTGAGTTTGAGAAAAGGTTAAATGGAGGAAAAGAAAGTTTCATTCATTCAAAAAGGAAAGCTGCTCTTTCTAATTTTAGTAAGCTTGAATTCCCTACAATAAAAGATGAAGAGTGGAAATACACAAGCATCGCACCTTTGCTTAAGTATAATTTTGTCCCTACTTATGAAAAGAAAAATGTTTCTAAAGAGTTTATCAAATCGCTATTGTTTGATGAGATGGAACACAGTCTCATAGTTTTTATTAATGGAAGATACTCAGCCGAGCATAGTGACTTATTAAATTTACCAGAAGGAGTGATTGTTGGCAGCATTGCTAATGAAATCAAAAATAACAATGAAGTTTTGCTAAAACATTTTGGTAAATATGCTGATTATCAGAATCATATTTTCACTGCGCTAAGTACAGCTTATACTGAAGATGGAGCTTTCATATTGGTGCCCACCGGAAAAATTGTAGAAGAACCAATTCATATTATCTTTATTACTACAGAAGGGAATGAGAAAATACTGACGCAGCCGAGAAATCTTTTTGTTGCAGAAAAAAGTTCTCAGGTAACTATTATAGAACACTATGTTGGTAATGAGGAGAATATCTATTTCACAAACGCAGTCACTGAAATTGTTGCTGATGAAAATGCAATAGTTGATCATATAAAGCTTCAGGAAGAAAGTAAGAAAGCTTTCCATATTGCCAGGATGGAAGTTGACCAGGAAAGAAATAGCAACTTTAGCTCGCATTTGATCTCCACAGGTGCCGATCTTTCAAGAAACGAATTCAACGCCAAGTTTAATGATGAAGGCGGCGAGTGTAAATTAAATGGATTATTTATGGTTGATGGAACGCAGTTATTTGATGCTCATACTTTAATGGATCATGCAAATCCACACTGTAATAGTCACGAGCACTACAAAGGAATTCTCGATGATAAATCGAGAGGTGTTTTTAACGGAAAAGTAATTGTCAGACAGGACGCACAAAAAACAACTGCATTTCAGGAAAACAATAATATTTTACTATCAGATGAAGCATTAGTAAACACAAAACCGCAGCTTGAAATTTTTGCGGATGATGTTAAATGCTCGCACGGTGCAACTATCGGACAGATGGATGATGAAGCAAAGTTTTATCTCAAGTCTCGCGGAATTGGTGAAGAAGTAAGCAACGGAATATTACTTCATGCATTCGCAAGCGATGTTGTTACTTCAATAAAGATTGAATCAATAAGAAATTATATTGAAGAAATCATTACAAAGAAATTTAATCAGTAGAGAAATTATATGAACACTGAAGTTGAAACAGTTGCCGCTGTTTCAAAAATGAAGTATGATGTAAATAAGATTCGTGAGGATTTTCCTATACTTAAGAAAAGAGTTCACGACAAAAATCTTGTTTATCTCGACAATGCTGCTACTACTCAAAAGCCAACCTATGTAATAGACCGAGTGAATAAATATTACACAACGATGAATGCAAATATTCATCGCGGTGTACACGCTCTTAGCCAGGAAGCCACAGAAGCATTTGAAGGGGCTAGAATTCAAATCAAGCAGTTCATAAACGCTCTCGGAAAAAACCAGATTATTTTTACAAGAGGGACAACCGAGTCAATAAACCTTGTAGCGAGCTCTTACGGAAGAGCAAATGTTAAAGAAGGTGATGAAATAATCATTTCTCATATGGAACATCATTCAAACATTGTTCCGTGGCAACTTCTATGTAAAGAAAAAAATGCAAAGCTGAGAATAATTCCAATTAACGATAATGGCGAACTGATGTACGAAGAATTCGAAAAATTAGTTAACAAAAAAACCAAGTTTATTTCGATTGTATATGTATCTAATTCTTTAGGAACTGTTAATGATGTAAAAAGAATAATTAATTATGCACATCAATTTAATATTCCGGTTTTAGTGGATGCAGCACAGGCTGTAAATCATATCAAAGTTGATGTGCAGGATCTGGATTGTGATTTTCTGGCTTTCTCCGGACATAAGATTTACGGGCCAACTGGAATCGGTGCACTCTTTGGTAAAGTTGAATTGCTTGAAGCAATGCCTCCTTACCAGGGTGGCGGCGATATGATTTCTAAAGTCACTTTTGAAGAGACAACTTACAATGAGCTTCCTCATAAATTTGAAGCCGGCACTCCGGATATTGCCGGTGCAATAGGTCTTGGCGCCGCTATAGAATATGTATCTAAAATAGGAATTGAAAATATTAAGAATCACGAAACTAGTCTGCTCGAATATGCATCTAATCAAATTGCAGAAATACCGGGATTAAGAATAATCGGCAATGCCAAAGAAAAGACAAGTGTTATTTCATTTGTGTTTGAAAATATTCATCCACATGATATTGGAACATTTTTAGACTTTGAAGGTGTTGCAATCAGAACCGGACATCACTGTACACAACCTGTAATGCAGAGATTTAAGATTCCTGCAACATCACGAGCTTCATTCGCAATGTATAATACAAAAGAAGAAGTTGATGTTTTGGTGAATGGCTTGAAAAAAATTATTGAGGTATTTGGATAATGAACCAGGAATTAAGAGAACTTTACCAGCAGGTTATTTTGGATCACAATAAAAGCCCGAGAAACTTTCGTCAGATGGAAAATGCAACACAGCATGCGGAAGGTTATAATCCGCTATGTGGAGATCACATTGATGTTTATTTATTAATTGAAGATGGGATTGTAAAAGATGTTTCATTTAAAGGCGAAGGTTGTGCTATATCTAAAGCATCAGCTTCTTTAATGACTCAAATATTAAAAGGAAAAACAAAAGAAGAAGCTGAAAAACTTTTTGAGAAATTTCACGATATGGTTACCGGAAAGCTGGGAGAAAATCCCGAAATTGACGAGCTTGGTAAGCTTGCTGTACTCGCAGGTGTTCAGGAATTTCCTGTAAGAGTAAAATGTGCTTCACTCGCATGGCACACAATGATGAATGCATTGCATAACAAAGAGGAAAAGGTTTCGACAGAATAAATCGTTTTGTCATCCTGAGCCTGTCGAAGGATGACGATTAATAAAATTGGACTGTCAGTCACACTTCGACAAGCTCAGTGTGACAAAGTAAATTTAAGGACGATGCCAGAATTAAATAAACAAGAATTAGAAGAAAAAATAATTCAGACTTTAAAGTCTTGCTACGACCCCGAGATACCGGTGGACATTTTTGAGTTGGGTCTCATTTATGAGATTGAAATTGATGATAATGCAAATGTTAATATTAAAATGACCTTAACTTCACCTGCCTGCCCCGTTGCAGGTTCTCTTCCACCAGAAGTTGAAGGTAAAGTAAAAGCAATACCGGAAGTAAATGATGCTAAGGTAGAAATTGTCTGGAGTCCACCCTGGGATAAGGATATGATGTCCGAAGTAGCAAAAGTAGAGCTGGGTTTTATGTGATATGTCATCCCGAATTTATTTCGGGATCTTAATTCATAACTAAAGACCCTGAAATGAATTCAGGGTCAAGCAAAAAAAAGGAGAAATAATGTTCAATATTACTTCAAGACCACCAATATATGATCAGAATGCTGTGCAGCCAATGAGAGATGAATTGGTAGCTGTAGGTTTTGCAGAATTATTAAATGCAAAAGATGTTGAAGAAGCAATTAAAGTAAAAAATAACGAAACTGTTTTCGTAATGATAAATTCAGTATGCGGATGTGCAGCTGGAAGCGCAAGACCGGGAGTTTCTCTCGCTTTACAGAATGATATAATACCGGATAAGCTTTACACTGTTTTTGCCGGACAGGAAAGAGACGCCGTTGACAAAACGAGAGAGTTAATTGGTAACGTTCCTCCGTCTTCTCCAAGTTTTGCACTCTTCAAAAACGGTGAACTGGTTCATTTTATGCACAGGCATGAAATTGAAGGAAATATGCCTCAGCAGATTTCCGAATACTGGCGAGAGATTTTTAATGAACATTGTGCAAAGCGTGGACCTTCTATTCCTGCAGAACATTTTGCAAAAGTAATGCACGCGAAGGCTTGTGGATCTAAAATACCTTTGTATCAGGGATAATTTTATTGTCATTACGAGCATAGCGAAGTAATCTCTTTTAAAATAAAGTTTGCTTCGTCGTCCTTGAGGACTCCTCGCAATGACTTAGAGAAGAAAATGAAATTCAGTACACAAGAAGAATATGGCTTAAGACTATTGTTGAGAATTGCAAAAAGCGATTCTCCTAATGGTTTTACTATACCCGAGCTCAGCGAAGTTGAAGGGCTTTCATCAGCAAATACAGCAAAGATTTTACGAGCTTTAAGACTTGCTGGTTTTATCGATAGTGCAAGAGGACAAACTGGTGGCTACAAATTAAATCAGCCCCCAGAGAAAATTTTAATTAGTGATGTATTGACAGCACTTGGCGGAAAACTTTATGAACAAGATTTCTGCAGCCTGCATGCAGGTGTAGAAAACATTTGCACAAACTCAATTGACTGCAGCATTCGTTCAGTCTGGAAAACTGTTCAGAATGTACTTGACGGTGTGCTAAGCAAATTCACACTTCAAGATCTGCTTGGCAACGAAGAAGATGTGAAGGCTCTTGCACTTTCTTATGCACAAGAACTGGAAACAAAGTTCTCAAAAATTTAATTTATATCAATCCTCTCCCCAACCACTTGGAATATTGTAACCCTCAGCCTTCAAACTTTCATAAGATTTATAAATCGTTATCTCAACTTCATTGGTCTGGTAATAACCTTTTGAACTTACTTTCACTCCATTAACTTCCTTGCTGAGTTTTACGGAAGCATACAATTTATCCTCTGCTATCAAATCATTATCCATCGTCGATTTCTTTCCAGGAATGTTTGACAACGCCCAATAAATTCCCTTCTTTGCATTTTGATATGCGACATCAATATCCTGTTCGGTTTTAGCTTGAGCAAGTAGACTGCCTGGAAGAAATAAAAACAAACTGAGAATTAAAGCACTTTTCATATTTTCCTCTCCTTTTGAGCTGAATTTTAATCATTCATAAATTGAATAACAAGACTTTATTTATCGTGATTTTAATCACTTTTGGAAACTTAGACTTGACAAAATAGTTTCCATCAATTATATTGGAAACCAGAAAAACGAAAATAGTTTCTAAAGGATTTATGGAAGATCAAAACAAAATAGTAGAACTGACTGAAGAAAAGTTCTTCAGAGATGGTTTTTATAAAACCACTATGGATGAAGTTGCTTCAGAATTAAAAATGAGCAAGAAAACCATTTACAAATTTTTCCCGTCAAAAGACGAGCTCATTAGAGCAATTGCCAGACACTTCATGGAAGGATTAAAAAACAAGATTCTTCCGGCTTTGAACTCGGATAAAAATGCAATTGAAAAACTGGCAGAGCTAAATAACATACTTGCAAAAGTTTCTCAAAAAATTACTTCAAAGAGAATGGATGAAATAAAAACCTACTTCCCTAATTTATGGAATGAAATAGACAGTTTCAGAACAAAGATGATGTTTGCAAATATCACTAAGGTTATCGATCAGGGAAAAGCAGAAGGTTTGTTCATTGATTATCCAACCCCCATTATAATGAACACTCTGGTTTCTTCGGTTAGAGCAACAGTAAATCCCGAATTTATTTTGAACAACAATTTCTCCATCAGTGAAGCAGCACTTTACACTTTCAAAGTGGTAATTGGGGGAATTGTTACTGAAAAAGGCAAAAAAGTTTTCAATAAAACAATAAATAAGATGTAATTATGAAAAAAATAACTTTTTATATCGCCCCTCTTTTAACTTTTATATTAATTGGTTGTAACGGAAACAACAACGGTTCCATAAAAGCCTCAGGAAACGTTGAAGCAACAAACATTATTGTGAGTTCACAAGTTTCTGGAAAAGTTTTTCAAATTCTTAAAGATGAAGGTGACAGGGTTAATAAAAGCGATACGGTAATCGTCATCGATCCGGAAACTTATAAATTAAAATTAGATGAAGCTGTTGCATCCAGAGAATATGCTCAGGCACAGTTCAATCTTCTTAAAGAAGGCGCGCGCAAAGAAGACATAAAACAAGCCAATAATAATCTAAAACAGGCACAGGTATCATTTGATCTTGCAGAAAAAGATAAAGAGCGTATGGAAAATCTTTATCAGGCTAAATCTATTACAAAGAAACAATACGATGATGCTATGGCAAATTATGAAATTTCCAAAGCACGATTAAATTCGGCAAGAGAAAATTTTGAAAAAGTGAAAAACCTTTCTCGTCCGGAGGAATTAAAGCAAGCAGAAGCAAATCTTAACAAGGCAATCGCGAATGTTAATCTTTTACAAAAGAGTTTAAATGATTGTTACGTCATATCGCCGTCATCAGGATATATCACCAAAAAATTTATTGAGATTGGAGAAACTGCAGGAATGATGTCTTCCCTTTTCCAGGTTGCAGATTTAAGTTCCGTGGAATTAGTTATTTATGTCCCTGAAACTGAACTCGGTAAAGTTCAGCTTGGACAGAAAGCAGAACTTAAGGTTGACACTTATCCTGATAAATCATTTAACGGAAAAGTTATTTACATCTCACCTCAGGCAGAGTTCACGCCAAAAAATATTCAAACACAGGAAGAGCGAACTAAGCTCGTTTTTGCTGTAAAAATTAAAATTGATAATCCTGATTTTGAATTGAAAGATGGGATGCCAGCGGATGCAGTCATCAACCTATAACCAAGCGATTGAATGATTGTATGAATGAATTGTTGTATGAAACATACAGCCATACAAATGGGTTTTATGAATAGTATAATTAAAATAGAAAATCTCAACAAAAGCTACGATAAAATAGTAGCTGTCAACAATTTAAACCTCAACATCAACGAAGGTGAAATGTTTGGTCTGGTTGGTCCTGATGGAGCTGGCAAGACAACAACGATTAGAATTCTTTGTGGGCTGCTGAAACCTGATTCAGGAACAATAGAAATTCTGTATTCAGATTTAAAGAAGAAGAAAAAAGAAATTCAAAACCAGATTGGCTATCTTTCTCAAAAGTTTAGTCTTTACGGAGATCTTTCTGTTGATGAAAATATTGAATTCTTTGCTGATATCCATAATGTAAAAGATTATCAGAAAAGAAGTGATGAACTTCTTTCTTTTACACGATTAACACCTTTCCGGGATCGGCTTGCAGAAAAACTTTCCGGAGGTATGAAACAGAAACTTGCACTGGCTTGCAGCCTAATTCACAAACCAAAAATAATTTTTCTTGATGAACCAACAACTGGCGTTGATCCTGTTTCACGAAGAGATTTCTGGAAAATATTATCCGATCTGCAGAAGGATGGAATAACAATACTGATGACTACTCCCTACCTCGATGAAGCAGAAAGATGTAACCGAGTCGCACTGATGAACAAAGGCGAAATTATAGCTGTCGATACTCCGCAGAATATTAAGTCTTCAATTAATAAGCAGGTAATTGAAATAATTACTGATAATATTAAAAAGACATATTCATTGTTGAAAGAAAAGTTTGGAAGCGATGCTCAGATATTTGGAGACAGATTAAATTTAGTAACCGATGAGACTGAATCAGTAATCGAAGACATAAAAGCAATACTTCAAAAAAATAATCTTTCATTGATAAGTTACCGCACAATTACCCCGTCACTCGAAAATGTTTTTATTCATCTTGTAAAGAAAGCAAGTTAGAAATGATTTTAATTAAATCCGGACAATTAAAATGAAAAAAACTATAATTATTTCACTTTTATTATCGGCGATTCTTTATCCACAAAATAAAAAACTGACTCTTGAGGAATGTCTGCAAACAGGATTACAAAATAGCAGAGAGTTAAAAATTTCAGAATCGGTTTTAAGAAGCTCCGATAAAAAAGTAACCGAGTTTACTTCCCAAATGCTACCCAAACTTAGTCTGAGTGCTGGATATACATATATGAATTTAAACAATCCTTCTGAATTAGGAATCGGACCTGCTCCTATAAAAATTATAAATCCGTTTTATACTTACGGAATGCAGCTTTCAATTCAGCAGCCAATCTTCACAGGATTTCAACTTTCGTCTTCCAGGAGTGCTGCAAAGAACACTTATGAAGCTATCAGCTTTGAGCATCAAAAAAATATCAATAACAAAGCACTCGAGATATATTCGGCCTACTGGAATTTATTCAAAGCAAAAAAGCAGTATAAATTGATGAAAGAATATCTTGCTTCGCTCAATGATAATTTGAAACAGACGAAGGACTTTCTTGACAATGGATTAGCTACGATGAATGATTATTTGAAGATTAAAGTGCAGGTATCAAATACGGAAGTTTCATTAATCGATGCAAAAAATAATTTTGAAATAGCAAGAGCGTCTCTAAATAAAGCGTTGGGAATTCCGCTGGACGAACCGACAGAAATTGAAACTAGCTTCACCGCGGTTCAGGATGAAATGCTAAACTACCAGGATTTGCTGAGTAGTGCTATGAATAACAGAGAAGAATTAAAATCACTTGACTATAAAGTCAAAGCCGGTGAAGACAAAGTTACAGCCGCAAATTCCGGTTGGTGGCCAAAGATTTATGCATCCGGGAATTTTTTCCTCTACAACGCAAATGCAAAAACTTTTTCAATTGAGAACGAAAGATTGCAATTGTGGTTTGCCGGTTTATCACTTAGCTGGGATTTATGGAATTGGGGATATACTTCAGCTAAATCATCACAGGCAGAAGAAGAGGTTTTACAAAGTAAGGAATCTCTTGAGTTACTTAAAGATCAAATTGAACTCGAAGTTTATAATGCATTCCTGAAATTACATAGTGAAAAACAGAAAACAGACGTCGGGAAATTATCAATGGAATCAGCAGAGGAGAATCTTCGTCTAACAAAAGAAAAATATGACTATAATTTAGCTACAAGTAATGATCTGATTGATGCTGAAGTTGAATTACTCGATGCAAAAACAAAACTTGCATTTGCAAATGCAGAGTATGAATTAGCAAAAGTGAAGTTGGAATTAGCAGTTGGAAACAAGATCTATTAAGGAGTCAGGAGTAAGAAGTCAGAAGTAAGAATACTTTAAGTTAATTGCTTTATAAAAACTATGAGGACAAAATGAAATCGAAATCTTTCAAGGAATTAATAGTATGGCAAAAAGCACATCAATTTGTATTGTTAGTTTATAAAATGACAAAGGCTTTTCCCAAAGAAGAATTATTCGGACTTACTTCACAATTCAGAAGAGCTGCTGTTTCCATACCAGCAAATATCGCTGAAGGTTTTAGAAAAAAAGGCTCACTCGATAAAGTTAGATTTTTCAATATTGCAGAAGGATCATTAGAAGAATGTAAATATTATCTGATACTTTCAAATGATCTTAATTACTCAAAACCTAAAAAAGAATTTGAACTGGCAGAGGAAATTGGAAAACTTTTAAATTCTTATTCCAAAAAAATTCTGTCTCCTGACTCCTAACTTCTTACTCCTTATAAAAATGAACAGTATCGAAGTAAATAACCTGACCAAAACTTTCGGAAAATTCACCGCCGTGGACAACATTTCTTTCAACGTAAAGAAGGGAGAAATATTTGGTTTCCTAGGTGCGAATGGTGCAGGAAAAACAACAACAATTAGAATGCTCTGCGGAATTTTAACACCAACTTCCGGAGACGCGATGGTTGGCGGTTACAGCATAATGAAAGAATCAAGTAAAGTAAAAACCAGAATCGGTTATATGTCACAAAGATTTTCTCTTTATAACGATCTTACTGTTGAAGAAAATATTAATTTCTTTAGTGGTGTTTATAATTTGCCGGAAGATAAACTAAAGGAAAGAAAAAAATGGGTTCTTTCAATTGCTAATCTTGAAGGTAAAGAAAAACTTTTAACAGGCTCCCTTCCAGGAGGTATTAAACAACGACTTGCTTTAGGAACGGCAGTCATCCATCAGCCGGAAATTGTTTTTCTGGATGAACCAACAAGTGGAGTTGATCCAATTTCCAGACGAAACTTTTGGGAATTAATTAATTATTTGTCAAATGAGGGTGTAACTGTACTAGTCACCACTCATTATTTAGAAGAAGCAGAGTTTTGCAACAACATAATAATGATCGATCAGGGAAAAATTATAGCTGAAGGAAATTCAAAAGAATTAAAATCTGCTCATATAAAAAACAAAATGTACAAACTTGAATCTAATAATCCTGTTGAAGTAATGGAACAATTAAAGAAGGCTGATTTTGTTGATGAGGTTTCCATTTTCGGAAATAACCTTCATCTTAGTGTTAATGAAAAATTGAAAGAGAAAAATCAAATAACCTCTTTCATCAATCAACAGGTTGATTACAAAGTAAATTCAATCGATGAAATAACACCAACGTTGGAAGATGTTTTCATTCATCTTTTAGAAAAGGGTAAGAAAAAAGTTGTTTAAAAGGACAATCGCAATAGTAAAGAAAGAAGTAAGACAACTTAGACGAGATGTTAGACTTTTAGCTGTTATTTTCTTTTTTCCCGTTATGCTTCTTATAATGTTCGGTTATGCAGTAAACTTTGATGTGAAGAACATTAAGGTCGCTATTTACGACCAGGACAAATCTGAGTTGAGCAGAGATTTTATCAATTCACTTAATAGTTCTGAATACTTTAATATCATTGGTTTCATAAACAACTACGGAGATGTAAACAAATATCTCGACCAAAAGGTTGCATTGTGCGTTGTTGTTATTCCCCAGGATTTCTCGAAAAAGATAAATTCAAATCAAGAAACATCAATTCAATATTTAATTGATGGAGTAGATGCAAATACAGGTTCAATAGTCCAGAATTATATGTTTGCTGCCACAGGTCAATTCAACCAAAAGGTAAATTCAAAAATTTTAGCAAAGAATGGATTGAAAGAATTCACTCCCCTTTCGATTGAAACACAATTCTGGTTTAACCCTGATTTAAAGACAACCCGCTTTTTGATTCCCGGATTAATTGCAATGATATTAATTATTACTGCTGTAATAACTGTTGCACTTTCATTTGTCCGTGAAAAAGAAAAAGGAACTATGGAACAGTTAAATGTTTCATCACTTAAAACTATTGAGCTGATTATTGGAAAGACATTTCCGTTTGTTGTTATTGCTTTGATGAATGCAGGACTGATTCTTCTTGCCGGTTACATTTTCTTTGGCGTTGTAGTGAAAGGAAGTTACTTACTTCTTTTATTTACTACTTTGATTTTCCTGACAGCATCAACATCACTTGGAATTTTTATTTCCGTCGTTTCCGATTCACAGCAAGTTGCATTTACGGCCGCAACTTTTGTATCGCTTTTGCCGTCCTTAATTCTTTCCGGATTCGTTTTCCCAATTGACAGTATGCCCTGGATAATTCAGTTAATTACAAACATTACTCCGGCAAAATTTTTTATTAATATTCTTCGTGCAATTATTTTAAGAGGAGTTGGGATATCTGCATTCTGGGATCAGATAATTTATCTTCTCATCTTTATAGCAATCTTTGTTGTGCTAGCTTCTGTAATCGGAAAAAGGAAAGCTGAGTCGGTATGAAATCAATTTTAGAATTTATAAAGAAAGAATTTCTTCAGTTTAAAAGAGATCCGAAGATGTTTGCTTTGATTCTTATTGCACCGGTTGTTCAGCTAACATTTTTAGGATTCGCAGCAAACCTTGATGTTAAGCTTGTTAGAACAATCATTTACGATCAGGATAAAAGTGTAACGAGCAGAGATTTTATAGAAAGGTTTACAAGCTCTGGATATTTTCAAATAGAAAAATACGTGAGCAGTTATGATGAAATTACTGAAGAGATCGATAAAGGTAACGCTATACTTGCGTTAGTTATCTCAAACGATTTTGAAAAAAACATACAAAGCAGACGAACTGCTTCGGTGCAGGCACTCTTTAATGGTTCGGATGGAAACACTGCCGGAATAGTAGCCGGATATTCTCAGAACATTGTGACAACTTATTCACAAAATATTGTTTTGAATTTTTTGAATAAGTCGGGACAAAAACTTTCTTCGGTTCCGGTAATTTCACCAGAAATAAGAGTTTGGTACAATCCCGAATTGAAAACCAGGAATTTTATGGTTCCGGGAATTGTTGGTTTGCTTTTAAGTCTAATCACATTAATTCTCACCTCATTAGCCGTAGTTAAAGAAAAAGAAATCGGGACGATGGAACAATTAATTGTAACTCCGTTAAAACCGTATCAAATAATTATTGGAAAGCTTGTTCCATTTGTTGTGCTTTCATTTGCTGCAGTTATAATTATTCTTGCTTCAATGTGGTTTATTTTCGGAATACCAGTTAAAGGCGAACTCTGGTTTCTTTTTCTTTCATCATTTCTTTACATTCTTTCAACTCTCGGTTTAGGTTTGTTCGTCTCGACAATCTCCAAAACTCAGCAGCAGGCGATGATGATTTCAATCTTCGCTGTAATGATGCCAATGATTTTTCTTTCCGGTTTTGCATTTCCAATTGAAAATATGCCGCAATCAATTCAGTACATCAGCTACATTGTTCCTCTAAAATATTTTAATGACATCATTCGAGGTGTAATCTTAAAAGGATTGGGTTTCTCAGATTTGTGGTTTAATGCTGTTCTTCTTTTACTGATGGGCATTACAATTTTGTTTTTAAGCTCTCTGAGATTTAAGAGCAGGTTGGAGTGATAAATCACTATTATTCTTTTATTGATTCTGTTACATCTGGCGTTTGAGAAATAATAAACTTATCCTCTGATTTATTTGAACTTTCTTTCACACTATCAGAGAAACAAGCGCTTAATAGCTGTAATAAAAAACCACCACCAATAAATACTAATCCGATTTTAGAATATAAATCGTATTTGTCCCGCATTTCCAAAATTTCTCTATGGATATTATCATCAGTAATAATGTCGTATGGAAAAAAGCTCGGTTGAGGAGGACCATAAAAAAAGATTATAACAACACCGAACATTCCAAACATTAAACCAATAATATTCAATATTCTTTTTTTTGAATTTAAGATTATCATTTTAGACGTACCTCCGTTGATTTACGTTTTTCGTAATTGATATTAATTAATATACTAAAGTGTCAATTTAAATCTCAAAATATTCATTAGTTATAAAAAAAACTTTTTAATAAAAAAACCGCTACAAAGAGCGGCTTTCTTAAAAATTTTTTTATTTCTTATTGCTGAATTCTCAGCATAACACTATTTCCATTTATCATTGCAGAATTCATTATTCTATTCTCTTGTTCGATTTTACCACTGCTTAACTTTTTCCGGGTTAAACTGGACCAAGCCTATTGCCCTGCCTTTCTTTCGGATCATCGTTGGGATTGAGAGAAGTGCTTCTTCAGCACTATTTGCTTCTATCATCGCATATCCTGTATGATCGCCTGACTTACATCCCCACCAAAAATGAGTGAGATATCCGATTGCCAGAGTTTGTTTTACAACCCCTGTGCATTCCTCATGAGTATGTGGAGAAATTATCATAAATTTTTGCATAGCTAGTTCCTATAAATAATTTATAGATATTTTAAAATAAGTTTACATCTGTTCTAAATACTTTCGAACAAATCGTATGGCCATTGCACCTTCGCCCACCGCTGAGGAGATACCCGTCATTGCTGTTGATCTTACGTCTCCACAAGCAAAGATTCCGGGCACATTTGTTTCAGGCAATAACGGCTTTCTCTCTAATTTCCAAAAAGTGTTAAAAGATTTTTCTTTTAGTAACTCGTTGCCGGTAATGATATACCCCTTTCCATCTTTCAAAACGATATTGTTTAACCACAACGTACCGGGTTTTGCTCCGATATAAACAAAGAGCGCTTTTGCAGGAACAATTCTTTTCTCACCCGTGCTTACATCTTTGAGAGTAATTCTTTCTAAAACATTTTCACCATCAACAGCTATAACTTCAGTATGAGTGAGAACATTGATGTTTGATGTTCCGCTAATATTTTTAATCAGGTAATCCGCTGCAGTTTTTGTAATTGATTCACGCCTGATTACTACATTAACCTCTTTAGCAAATCTGCAAATATGCAATGCTGCCTGGCAGGCCGAATTCCCACCCCCGACAATATAAACGATTTCGTCCTTACAGGCATGTGCCTCAACAGATGCAGAACCATAATATACTCCGGCCCCGGTAAACTTCTCCAAACCGGGAATTTCCAGTTTTGTATAGTCGACTCCTGTTGCAATAATGACTGTTTTGCTATTCACTTCAGAACCATCGGTCATCTCGGTAATTTTGTATCCATCCTGAAGGCGAATATTCCTCACAGCCTTTGGTGTAAGAATTTCTGTTCCGAAACGGAGGGTTTGAGCAATTGCTCTACGTGTCAGATCCGCTCCCGATAAACCTTTTGGGAAGCCAAGATAGTTCTCAATCCTTGCACTGCTACTTGCCTGGCCACCTGGATTACTCTTTTCAATTAATATAGTTTTCAGCCCTTCGCAAGAACCATACACTGAAGCGGCTAGACCTGCAGGACCTCCCCCAATAATAAGCACATCATACATCTTTTCAGACGCAGTTTGCTGAAGTCCAATTTGTTTAGCAAGATCAGGCAATTCAGGATCAGTTAACCAAGTGCCGTCTTTCAATACTACTAAGGGTAACTCATCAAATTTAACATTAGTACTAACAAGGTATTTCTTTGCTTCGTCATTGTTTTCAACATCCATCCATATATATGGGACTAAATTTCCTGAAAGAAATTCTTTGAGACGATGCGATTTTGGTGACCATTGAAAATCGATGACGCGAATACCTTCATGGTCAGGTCTATATTGAGCCTGCCATTCGTCTAATAAGTCATCCATGATAGGATAAAGTTTTTCGTCCGGAGGATTCCACGGCTTCATCAAATAATAATCAAGCTTTAAATTGTTAATTGCTTTGATGGCAACATCGGTATCAGAATACGCTGTAAGCAGGACTAATTTTGCCTCCGGAAATATCTCTTTTGTTTTTTCTAAAAATGTTACTCCTTCCATTTCAGGCATTCGTTGGTCTGAAATAAACAGTGCAACAGTTTCATTCTTAAGTTTCAACTCTTTAATAAGTTCGATGGCTTCATTCGCTGAATCCGTCGCGCTAATACGATACTCATTATGATACTTATTACGAATATCCCGTTGAATTGCCCTGAGTACCTGTTCATCATCATCTACAATTATAATAAATGGAAGTTTCATTTTGCTATAAAGTTTTTTGTTGAAAGAGTGGAAGACAAATTAAAAATTCTGTTCTGCCCGGTTTAGAGTGTACTTTTATATCACCATCATGATGTTTGATAATTCGTTGAACTGTATCCAGTCCGATTCCAGTTCCTTCACCCACTTTTTTTGTGGTAAAAAAAGGATCGAATATTCTTGAAATAATTTCAGTCGGAATGCCTACACCGTTATCAATTATTTTTATATTAACATCTTTTTTATCACACTCGGTCCCAATAATAAGTTCACCATTTTGATTCACTGCATAAATCGCATTATCTATAATATTTGTCCATACCTGGTTGAGTTCACCAACGTATGCTGGAACTTCTGCAAGATCATCACAAAAGGATTTTTTCACAATAATATTTTTTTCACGAAGCTTATGACCTAACAGGGTTAGAGTATTCTCAATATCTTTATGAATATCGGTTGGCTGCTTTTCATTCGTCCTATCCATATGAACGTGGCTTTTTATTGCACCAACAAGATTTGAAACACGTTTAGAAGCTTCCCCCAAGTCTTTAATTATTCTTTGTGAGCTTAACAAATTTTCTATCCATAAAAGAATTTGAACGAGATCTTCATTCGGGACATTTCCGGCAAGGAACTCTAAATCATCACCTGAAAATCCTGCTTCAGTAAAAGTATCTACCACCTGCTGATCAACTGGAAGACCCTTTCCTTCAAGCCAGTTCATCAGTTCATCCTCTTTATTCATTCTCTGTGACGCACTTAGTTTTTGCCTTGATGAACCATCCTTCGACTCAATTTTGTCTCTAAGATACTTAATATGATCCGCGTCGATATTCTGTCTGATCAATTTTTCCGTTAACTCAATATTCAGAAACAACCTGTTTGCCAGCTCATAAGAAATCCTGGTAATTGCAGATGCTGGATTATTCAATTCGTGTGCTATGCCAGCAGCAAGATTTCCAAGGGCACTTACTTTCTCCTGTTGCATTTTTGTTGTTGCAAAAAATCTTGCACGCTCAGTCATATAACCAATAAGCTTCTGAATAAAATCAGGATTCAATTGTTCGAGTTCCTGAAAATATTTTCTATGTAACTTCAATCCACGAATACGTTCAACCGCAATTGAATTACCCGAATACACTTTCATCCTCGAATATGGGAGTAATCCGGTTACTCCCCCTGAATCAGAGTCATTCATGAACGTGTTATAGTACACCAGCTTACCCTTAACATTCATATAATAATCAATCTTGCCCTCAACAATAAAGAACATCCATTCAGCCGGTTCACCTGTCCTGGCTACTACATCACCTTCTTCATATTCAATTGATTCCGAGTGATCCAGGATCCACTGTAAATGTTCATCAGGCAATCCGTTAAGTGCTATCACTTTTTTTAATTCATCAATTGTTATTGGCTGCATATTTTAATCTATAAAAACTGTTTAAGCAGAGGTTCATTATTAATTTGCTTCGATCATTACAATTGTCAGATCATCACTTAAGGGAATATTCTTTATAAAAGATTTCACATCGCTGTAAAGTGTTTTCTCATTTGAGTTTGAGTTTTTTAGACTTTGTATTACTCTCTCCTCTCCAAACATATTATTGTTTACATCCATAGCTTCAGTTACTCCATCAGAGTAGAGGAAAATCTTATCACCGGAATTCATTGAGCAACTATATTCCTTGTATTCAAATTTCTTTATGCCAAGCGGCAATCCTGATTCCAGTATCATGTTTTCGACTTTTTTAGCTGAACAAAAAACAGGATGCTGATGACCGGCATTTGCTATTGTTGCTATTTTTAAATCAGGATCGATAACGGCATAAACTAAAGTTATGAATCTTGATAAAGGTAAATCATCTGTTAATATTTCATTAACTTTTGTCAGGACCTTTGCAGGAGATTCTTCCTGAATAGCAATCATTCTGATAATTGTTCTTGCAGAGGCCATTAATAGAGAAGCCGCTAATCCTTTTCCAGATACATCAGCCAGTACAACTCCTACTTTTCCGGAGGGTAGTTCAATATAATCAAACCAATCACCCCCGACTTCAAGACAAGGCTCGCACATTCCAGCAAAATTAAAATTCTTAATAACCGGTGATTGTTTAGGAAACAAGTTTTTCTGAATTAAACTGGCTTCTTTAATATCCTGAAGAATAATTTCCTTTTCTTTCTTTTCTTCTTCAAAAAGTAAAGCATTCTGAATAGCAATAGATACATGTTCAGCCAGTGTATTTAATACTTTTATATCGTGTTCCGAAAATCCATTTCTTTCAATTTGTTGAGCATTAAGGATTCCAAAAACTTTACCTTTCGATAATAATGGAATATCAACATGAGATTGACTTTTAAAGTCACACGGTAATTCATCTGGATATTCACTGATATCAGGGTAATAGATAATCCTATTTTCAAGAAATGCTCGCCAAATAATTCCTTGCCCGGGATTAAATCTAGCACCAACATTAAATGTTTTGTCTTCCCAACCTGTTACGGCAACTAATTCTAATTGATCCGCAATTTCATCATACAGTAATACACCACATTTCTTAAAACCCAAAGTTTTTGATGCATCTTCGATTATTTGTTCAAGTAATTCTTTTAAATTGAGAATAGAATTAATTTTTTTGATCACTCTTTGAACAAGCATAAAATCTCTAATTTCAAAGTCATTTTCTTTTTCCACGACTGAGTAATGTGTCATTATTTCTACCTATTTAGTTATTACTTAAAATTAATTAGACCTTTTATAATTCGCTTTCTTTGTTATGCGAAAGGAAATATTTGTTGAATTAATTTTCAGTTAATGTCAAAAACTAATATTTATATTACCAACCAATAACCACACGATTAAGGATTGATAAAGATCTTGAATATTAGGGAATAGCGTAGTTAATGCTATAAATCCTGCACTGAAGAGTAGAGGTATATTTTATACGAAACTTAACAAATAATTATCAAAAAACAAGATTTGTTGTTTGCCACCAGCAAGTATAATTGAGTCACATATTACGTTTAATATACTTTTATCTTGATAAGAATGAGATATATGGATATTACAAATCGTAAGAATAATTGTGGAGAATGTAGCCTAATTTTTTTAAATAAATTAAAAAGCCGCTACAAAGAGCGGCTTTCTTAAAAATATTTTTATTTCTTATTGCTGAATTCTCATCATCACACTATTGCCATTTCTCATTGCCGTGTGTAGGGTTCCATTCGGATGTTCAACTTCACCAAAATCCATTTGAGAAACTTCTGCTCTTAAACCATCAGCCGGAATTCCATTAATAAGTTCCTGAATCTG
>Ga0307423_1000379_pt1 | contig 29903 bp, 27 predicted proteins | sample SalMarWE160310MG_FD_202154 | JGI IMG/M metagenome (GOLD analysis project Ga0307423, IMG submission 202154) | Salt marsh sediment microbial communities from the Plum Island Ecosystem LTER, Massachusetts, United States - WE1603-10 | ecosystem: Environmental > Aquatic > Marine > Intertidal zone >... | reverse complement strand
CGTCACCAAGCATGCGGCGGCATCGCGGGTCGGCGTGACGTTATCGTTCATGGACAATTCGGTCGCCCTGGATGTGCGAGACGACGGAGTTGGCTTTGATCCGACGAACAACAACCGCAAGCAGGACAGCTACGGCCTTGCTGCGATGCGGCAACGCGTTGAGCATGTCAACGGTGTGATGATGATCGAATCGGGCTCTGGCGAGGGGACAGCAGTTTCGATTCGTATCCCCGCGGATTCGATTGGTGGAGAGCATGGGTGAGACTGGAGACCGTCCGATTCGTGTGCTGATTGCCGATGACCACCCTGTAGTGCGTGACGGCATCCGGGGACTGTTCGCCAACGATCCCGGCTTCGAAGTGGTGGGCGAGGCCGAAAACGGTAGGGAAGCTGTTTCGCGAACCGAAGCTCTGCAACCCGACGTTGTGCTCATGGATTTACGGATGCCGGTACTCGACGGTGTCGGCGCAACCAGAGAGATCGTCGAGAAGGGTCTGACGGCCAGGGTGCTCATTGTTACGACCTATGACACCGAGAGCGATGTTCTGACGGCGATCGAGGCGGGCGCGACCGGGTACCTACTCAAGGACACGCCCCGTGACGAATTGCGGCGCGCAGTCCGCGCTGCGGCAGTCGGGGAGTCGGTTCTGTCACCGCCGGTAGTGACTCAGCTAATGGGACGGGTATACAAGCCCGGCAGCAGCGTGCTCAGTGACCGGGAGTTGGAGATCCTCGTCATGATTGCCAAGGGTGCAACCAACAAGCGGGTTGCCGCACAACTGTTTATCAGCGAGGCGACGGTTAAGACCCATGTGCTGCACTTGTTCGAGAAACTCGACGTCAACGACCGCGCCGCAGCGGTGGCCGCCGGCTACGAACGCGGGCTGCTGACACCTGGAGACGCCGGCTAGTTGTCGGCTGTCGCGCCGAGACGCAGCCGGTCGAGACCATTGAGAAGGAGATTCTCCGCTTCGTGTATATCTGGCCTCGGTGTTTCGGGGTGGTGTGCGTCGGAAGCGGAAGAGGTTCGACTAGGCGCCGGTCATTGGCTTGCCGGTTTCGAGGAGGGTCTTCATCCCGGAGACAATGAACGGGATGCCGCCGACCCAATCGGTGTAGCTCTTGGTATCGGTGTCCACGAACGACGCAACAGTGACGGCCGTCAGGCCGTTGTTGTCCTCCACAGTCCAGACCATGCGGATCGGGCCCTCCTGGTCCAGTTCCGGATCCCAACGGGCGTGGAACATCATCTCCAGCCGGTGCGGCGGATCGATCGTGACGATAAATCCGTCGGCCACCAGGGTGCCGTCTGGGGACGTGTACCGGACAGGAGCCGCCACCGACCAATCGGACTGCACCATGGTTCCGTAGTAGTAGTGGATCGTCTTGTCGCCGTTGACGATGGCGTCCCAGGCTTCATCGACGTCACACGCGATGAACACCTTGTAGGTATGGGCGGGTGCTGTCACAACCACTCCCTCATCGGGCATATGACAAAACTACTCGGTGAGCAGCGAGGTGACCATGGCGACGGCCTGGTCGACTCCGATCTCGGTCATCGGTGTGAGTTCCAAGCCGAGGCTCAGGTCGGTCACGGGGATTGACACCGTCACTGCTGTTGAGGGCATTGCACCGACCGTCGCTGTCATGCCGAGCAGTGTGGCCGGGGTGTTGTAGTGGGTCATCGCCGACGGGTCGATGGGGGCGGCGTCAACCGGTTCGAGCGTTGTCTTGGCGACGTCGATGCTGGCGTCCACGAAGACGACGGTGTCTACCCCGGCGATATCGAGCGCCAGTTCTGGCGTGAGTTGCATCACAGAGCGCACTTCGACGTCGGGAAGTCGCATCGCCTCGATGCGGTCGGCAACGACACGACCTGCGCCGTCATCGGAGCGCAGGTCGTTGCCGTAGCCAATCACGAGGGAGGCCAAGTCTCAGCCTCTTTGCACCGAGGACACCACTGATCCGGTGTGGTCCAACATGGTCACATCAAGTGGCATCTTGCCTAGAGCGTGCGTCGAACAACTCAGACACGGATCGAATGCCCTGATCCCAGCCTCGATGCGATTCAGCACCGGCTCGGGGATCTCGGGGCCATCGATCCATTCCTTTGCTATCTGGAGGACCGTCGCGTTCATCGGCAGGTTGTTCTGACCTGTGGCGATGATCATGTTGACGTTCTCCAGCAAACCGTGGTTGTCCACCTGGTACTCGTGGAACAGCGTGCCGCGCGGAGCCTCGGAGACACCGACCGCATGGTGATGGTTGATACCGCCTGTAGCGCGCACCATCGGGTCCAGGATCGCGTCGTTCTCGAGGAACGTCTTCATCAGCTCGGTAGATGCCAGGACTTCGATTAGTCGGGCATAGTGGTAGAAGAACGACGAGTTTGCCGTGCCCCCCGCCCGCTCCCGGTATTCCTTGAGCGCCTCGTCGGCCATGGGCGCACCCATCGTCTTACAGACGTTGAGTCGCGCCAGCGGGCCCACTCGATAGATGCCCTTGTTCACATCCTCGCCGGGAGGCACCATCGGCTTGAAGTACGGCGACTTCAGGTACGAGTCGCGACGGGTTGCCTCGCCGATGTAGGTCTTGTAATCGGCCGGGTCGATGTTGTCGGCGACGGTATTGCCTTCCGCGTCGACGAACCTGAGATGGCCGTCGTAGTTCTCCCAGGTGCCGGCATCGTTGGCGAGACCGAGGTGCAAGCTCGGGAACAGCCCGAAGTTGTTGACCTCGCGCTCGAACTTGCTCAGCATCGAGATGAAGATGCCGAGCGCATCCTCAGCGGTCTGCCTTGCCTCGCTGAGCCCGGCCAGCAACCGGTCCCTCGTCTCGGGGGTCATCGGGTTGGCGATGCCGCCGGGGACGATGCCGGGGGCGTGAACCTTGCGTCCGGCGATGGCTTCGATGACACCCTGGCCGAAGCTACGGAGTCGGATGCCCCGTCTCGCCAGCTCCGGCTCGGCGCTCATCAGCCCGAATACGTTCCGGGTAGCCGGATCGTGGTCGAAGCCGAGCAGCATGTCGGGGGAGCTGAGATGGAAGAAGCTGAGAGCGTGGCTCTGGATGAACTGCCCGAGATTGGCTACACGCCTCAACATGACGGCCGTCGATGGGATCCTGACACCCATCACCGCGTCGCCGGCCTTGGCCGACGCCAGCAGGTGACTCACAGGGCAAATGCCACAGGTGCGAGCGGTCAGGCTCGGCATCTCCCAGACCATCCGTCCCTTGCAGAATTGCTCGAAGCCGCGGAACTCCGTGACCGAGAAGCGCACGCTGTCCACTGCGCCGGCCTTGTCCAGCTCTATTGCGATCTTGGCGTGACCCTCGATTCGGGTCACCGGATCAATGATTACGGTATTGCTCATGATTCCTACCTAACCGAATCGAATGGCTTCGCCCCGATTCGGGGGAAGGGCGCCCTCGAGGAGGGCTTCCAGAGCAGCCTGAATGCGGTCTGCCGGCGGGGGGCATCCCGGGAGGTACGCATCCACCCGGATCCCCTTGTGCAACGGCAGCACCTGAGGCAGCAAGTTGGGGACAATGCCCTCTTTCTTCGGGATCTGGCCGTCCCGGTCGGGTGCATTGACGTATACGGCTCTGATGATCTCGATCGGGTCGCCGAGCGGATTGCGCATGGCAGTGACGTTGCCGGTCACGGCGCAGTCTCCAAACGAGATGACCAGGTGTGATTTTTCCCGAATCTCGAGGGCTAGCTCGAGATTGTCTTCGTTGGCAAGTGCGCCTTCGACGAAGGTCACGTCGACGTCATCCGGGAATACCTTCACATCGGCGATCGGGCTGTAGACCACGTCGGCGACGGCAGCCAACTCGAACAGCCACTCATCCATATCGAGGAAAGACATGTGGCAACCCGAGCAGCCACCAAGCCAGGCTGTGGCGATTCTTGCGCGTGTCACTTCGTCTCCTCTGGGTAGAGCCATTCATTGCGGCTGCGGGCGACTGCGAGCCGCTTGATCATGGTCGGGTCGTGTTCCATCTCGCCGATGGAGCGACCCTGGTAGAACAGCGAACCTGTCGGGCAGACGGCGACGCACTTGCCGCACCATGTGCAGGAGAGCGCTTCGCCCCACGGCTGGTTGAGATCGGTGATCAGGACGGCCTGCTCACCGCGATAGCTGATATCCCAAACGTGGGCGCCCTCGATCTCATCACACACTCGTACACACCTGGTGCACAGGATGCAGCGATTGGGGTCGAAGACGTACTTGGGGTGGCTGGCATCGATCTCTCGATAGGGTGCCTGGTAGTCGTACCGGACATGGTCCATCCCGGTGAGGACGGCCATGTCTTGAAGCTCGCATCTGCCATTGGAGACGCATACGGCACACACGTGGTTGCCTTCTGCAAACAGCAACTCGAGGATCGACTTGCGGTAGGCGCGTAGCCGTGGTGTGTCGGTCTTGATCTCCATGTCGGCGACGCATGTGGTGGCACATGCCGGCCGGAGGCGGTGGTCCTCGGCGATCTCGACGACGCAGATCCGGCAGCCACCCCAAACGGAGAGGCCCTCGAGGAAGCACAGCGATGGGATCGAGACGCCGACCCGGCGGGCGCATTCGAGGATTGACTCTCCGACGTATGCCTCGTACTCGGCACCGTCGAAGTGGATGAGGATCGTTTGCTGCTGATCAACCATGAGCAACCTCCACACCGATCAGTTCCTCGTACTCTTCTCGGAAGTACGTGAGTGTGCTCAACACCGGGTTTGGTGCCGCCTGCCCCAGACCGCACAGGCTGGCGTCCCTGACCACGGTGCACAGATGCTCGAGGTCACGGAGGTCCTGCCTGGTGCCTCTGCCGTCGGTGATCCGTTGCAGCAGATTGTGCATCTGTACCGTCCCTGCCCGGCACGGCGTGCACTTGCCGCAACTCTCGTCCATCGAGAACTGCATGAAGAACTTGGCGACGTCGGGCATGCTGACCTCGTCGTCCATGACGATGAGGCCACCGGAGCCCATGATCGAACCGAGCTCACGCAGGCTCTCGTAGTCGACGGGCGTGTCGAGGAACTTGGCCGGGATACAGCCACCCGACGGGCCACCGGTCTGCGCAGCCTTGAACGTCCTGCCATCGGGGACACCGCCACCGATAGCCTCGACGATGCTGCGCAGCGATGTGCCCATCGGTACCTCGATGAGGCCCGTATTGGAGATGTCGCCCGCCAGAGCGAACACCTTGGTCCCGGTGCTCTTCTCGGTACCGATAGACGCAAACCACTCGCCGCCGTTGTTGATGATCGGAGCGATATTGGCCAGCGTCTCAACATTGTTGATCATGGTGGGATAACCCCACAACCCGGCTTCGGTCGGATACGGCGGGCGCAACCGCGGGGTACCGCGGCGTCCCTCGACAGATGCCATTAGCGCGGTTTCCTCACCGCAGACGAAGGCGCCCGCTCCGATCCGCACCTCGACGTTCAGACTGAACTTCGTGTCGAGGATGTCGCGGCCGAGCAGCCGGTTCCGACGGGCAACCCGAATCGCTCTGTCAAGGCGCTCGATTGCCCGCGGGTACTCGGCTCTGACATAGATGTAGGCGTTGTCCGCACCGGTGGCGTAGGCAGCGATGGCGATACCTTCGAGCACCCGGTGGGGGTCGTCCTCCATAATGGTGCGGTCCATGTAAGCACCCGGGTCGCCCTCGTCCCCGTTGGCGACTACGTATTTTGTCTCGCTATCCGCCGCGGCAAGGAGCGCCCACTTGTTTGCAGTCGGGTATCCGGCGCCACCACGGCCGCGCAGCCCGGACAGCCGCAACTCTTCGACGACCTGCTTTGGCTTCATCGTGGTCAGCGCCTTTTCCAGGGCGAGGTAACCACCATGGGCGACGTAGGACTCGATGCGATCCGGGTCGATGACCCCTCCATTGGCGAGCACCACTCGCTGCTGGCTCGTGAAGAACGGGATGTCCTGATTGAGCTTGTACTCGGGGACGTCCTGTTCGTTCTCGACGTGACTGCGGATGATCTCGACTCCGGCTTCGGGTGTGACCTTCTGGTACATGTGAGTGTCACCGCCACGGCGCAGAATCCGCACCAGCGGGCCTGCGCTGCAGAGACCCATGCAACCGGTTGGGACGACCTGAGCTTCGAGAGAGAGATCATCGCCCTCGCATGCCTCTTGCATGGCGGCAATGGTCGCACCCGCCCCGGCGGAAAGACATGCGGTGCTCGAGCATGCTTTTACGCGCCAGCGGGTTCGAAAACGCGCCTCGTGCTCGCGCTCGGCGACTTCGTGAAGATCGATGGGAGCTGCCATTAGCTACCTCCCCCGACGGCGCTTGCGACGACTGCAAGCGCAGATTCGAGTGACTGATGGCTCATGACCTCTCCGTCGAAGACGACCACCGGTGCCAGGCCGCATGAGCCGAGGCAGCGGGCTGTCTTGAGGGTGAGGCTGCCATCCTCGGCGGTTTGCCCTGCCGGGACGTTGTACTTGTTGCTAACGCCCTGGACGATGGCGTCTGCGCCCTTGACGAAGCACGCAGTGCCGGTGCAGATCGTGCAGGAGTGTTCGCCCGGTGGTTCGAATGTGAACAGTTCGTAGAAGGTCGCAACTCCATAGACCATGCTCGGGGGGAGCCTCAGTGCGCGCGCCACATAGATGAGCACGTCTTCGGACAGGTAGCCGAAGACGTCCTGGGCGACGTGCAGAGTCTCGATGAGCTGGTCCTGGGCGTAGCGACCGCGCTTTAGATGCTTGTCGACGAGCTCGAACCGATTGTCACCGGACGGGTGATTGCCTTGTGGGCGGTTCGAGGCTTCGGCGGCACGGCGGGTCGTTGTGTCGCTCATAGGTCCCTCATGGTTGGGTGTCAGGCCCCACCTTGGCGGCCCAGCCGTGATTTCTTTAGGGGACAAAGACCCAACGCCAGGTGACGGTTGGAGTCACGAAAAGCTATGTCTCACAGAGCATATGCAGATTGATGAATGCGTTGGAGGTGGGGTTCAGGAAACCGGCGCCATGACGTCGTCGGCGAGGGGGAGAGAAAGAGAGAAAAGACCGTGGGTTCCATCGTGACGGTAGGTCAGATCGCCGCCCATGAGCCGTGCGAGTTTCTGTGAAATGAACAACCCGAGACCGATCGAACCGATCTGGGAACCTCCTTCGTGAGCCGATACGTACGGGTCGAAGATTGCTTGCTGTCGATCTGGCGAGATGGGGTCGCCATTATCGGCGACGGTGACAGCACTCATCGTTGAGCTCTGACTCAAGCGAATCTCGACGCGCGCTCCGCCGTACCGCGCCGCGTTGGTCAAGAGATTCCTGAGTATTTGCCGGACCCGGGACGGATCGGCTGTCACCGCCCGGCAGTCTCCGATAACAGGGACATCCTCGATCGGCGATGTCGTCAGCGACAGCTCGACGGTCTCGCGCAGATCGACGGTCTCGTTGCTGACCACAATCCTGTCAATATCGCTGCGGGCCGCTACGAGTAAGTCCTCGACGATGGCGCTTGCTTCCTGGCCGTGTTCTTCGATCATTCCCAGTAGCTCCGCTTGCTCGGCTGGGTTGAAGCTGTTGCCGTTCTGCGATAGCTCCGCAGCGAGCCCGATCACGACTGTAAGAGGGGTGCGGAGCTCGTGGGACACCGTTGCGAGAAAGCGGTCTTTGTCCTCGGACTGTCGGTGGAGCTGAGCAACCTTGGAGTGCTCGTGCCGGCGCAAGCGGATCTGGCGCACGGTCGTTGCCAGAGCGGCGGTCAGCAAGATACCGACCGCGAGGACGAACAAGTACCCCCGGGACGACAGGTCGCGTCGCGCCTCCTCGGTGGGTGTGACAACGAGGGTCCATGTTGTGCCGACGAGATCGAGATCGCGTCTCCAGACGGGCCAGTTGCTCTCCACGGCGCCGGGGACGGCGTTTTCCACTGCCCAGTCGACGTTTGATGTGATTGCGACCCCGAGATCATTCGTGAGGAGGCTCTCCAGGCCCGGGGCTATGAGTATCCCCTCGAGTTCGTCGGCCTGATTGCGGATTGGATATGTCGTGCTGAACGCCTGCTCTGCAAAGGGCCCACCGATTTCAACGAGACCAGAGACCGACGGCTCAGGGATCGTGATCGCTTGCTCGAATGCCTCGATCCAGAGCGGCTCGGTTGCCACATCGAATCCCAGAGCGTCGAGCTGGGAGTCGATCGGTGTCTGGGACACGACAATATCCATGAAGGGGCCGCCGTGGACGAAGCGAAGGGGGTAGTAGGAGGGGCGAGGGGAGTAGTCCGTGGTGAGACCGCCCTTTCCGTCGAAGGTGAGTAGTTCGAAGGAAGACACGTCCCCCCTGGTCTCGGCGAGGAACGTACCCAGATCTGCGGCATCGACTGCGGCCACGTAGCCGATCCCAACGACACCGGGATTCACATCCATCCCATCAACAAAACGGTCGAATCGCTCCTGACTCATCGAATCGCTTGCACCAAGAAAGGCGGCCACGGCCGTTAGGTCTGTCAGTGTGTGGTCGACGGTCTCTTCGGTCGCGAGCGCGATAACCTCAGCTCGCTCCGCCAGCCAACGAGTGGCTGCCGCTTGGTCGTTGCTACGCGTCTGGATCGCCAATGCGATCGTCAGCAGCGACCCGAACAGCGCGAGCGCGACGAATATCGGGTCTCGAATGGCACGCTTCATTGCTACCTGTACTTGATTCGCCTACCTGTCGGCAGATTGCCGCTGCTCCTAAACTCGTAGCTCGCAAATCAGCGACGGGCGCCAGGCGGGATCTCCCCGAAATACTCGATGAGCCGTTCGTCAGCGTCCTCACCGAAGAGGATGCCGGCCACTTCGCGAATACCCTCGGCGTTGGTCACGTCGGTCTCCGGGACGACCTGTGTGATCTTCGAGCGACGACGGAGGAAATCCTCGAGCTTGGTGATCATTTCGGTGCCTGCGGCGACATGCAGCTCGACCCTCAGATAGTCGGCATTCTCCATGATGTCCTGGCCCATGGTCGGGTCCTGACCGATCTCGTCGAGCATCTCGAATGCTCGGCGTCCGTAGCGTCGCCACAGACGATCGGAGAGCGGCTCGACGTCCGGTTTGTGACGGAGGTCGTCGAGTTTCATCAGTCTGGCCTGGCGGTAGAACTCCTCACGGGTAGCCGTCGCCGGCTCGCCGTACCAGTTCTGGGTGTCCTCCTCGAGGGGGACACCGAGCTCCTCAACAGCTGCGGCGACCTCCTCGCCGACGTTGAGGCAGTCCGTGAGCTTGCCTCCGAAGATCGAGATGACCTTGCGCCCCTCATCGACCTCGATTTCGTGCTTACGCGACAGTTTGGTCCAGTCGACGTCTGTGGCATCGCTTCCACCGGTCTTGACCACGAGCGGGCGGACGCCGCATCTGTCGGCGATGACGTCATCCTTGGTCAACGGGTGTTCCAGGTCGAGGCGAGCGTTGATCTGGTCGAGCAGGAACGCAACGTCGTCGTCGCCCGTCTGCGTGTACGGGGAGTCGACTCTGGTATCCGTCGTGCCGATGACCGACCGGCGGCCCATCGGGATGACGTAGAAGAGACGCTGGGTGTCGTCGAAGAACGCCAGGACACGCTCGTTCCTGGTGATTCGCGGGACTATCAGGTGGATGCCCTTCGAATAGACGATCCTGTGTTTGGTCCGCATGCCGAGCTTTGAGTTCATCCCATCGATGAAAGGGCCGGTCGCGTTGATGATCATCCTGGCGGTGCAGGTGAGCTCGCGGCCATCGTCGTCGACATCGCGCAAGGTGGCTCGCCAACCGGTGTCGATTCGCTCGGCATCGACCAGCTCAACGTAATTGGCCGCAGTGGCGCCAACGTCGAGAGCAGAACGGACAAAGCTGAAGACGAACCGGGAGTCGTTGTCCGGCAGGTATGCGTCGTAATACTCGATGCCGCCGCGGACGTTCGTGGTGTCTACTACCGGCTCTTCTCGCTCGATCGCCTCAGGACGGAGAAGCCGGGGTGCGTGTGTCTTGAAGCTACCGATCGCCCAATAGGCGGCGCTGCCCATGATGGCCAGCCACGGCGGGAATGGCGAGCCCTCGTCGAGAGCGGCAAGGAATGGAATCGGCTTGACATTGTCGGGATACGCCTTGATGAGGCGATTGCGAGAAACACACAGCTTCCTGACCAGGAGGAACTCATAGCTCTCGAGGTACTTGAAGCCGCCCCATACGAGATTCGACGAAGCCTGGCTGGTGAAGGCACCAAAATCGCCACGGTCGATCAGCGCTACCGATGCCCCGCGTCCGGCGAGGACGGCCGCCGAAACGGCTCCGTTGATGCCGCCACCGACGATGAGTACGTCGAAAGTGCCATTGTCGAGCTTGCTCATGCTTGTGCTGCGAAGTGCCATGTCCGCGAGCTTACTTCGGGTCGAGCGGCCATCCGAAGCGCGGCCAAACGGCGGCTCAAGGACCTGCAGCCTCGTCCGTCTTCGCATTGTCGGGAATGCCCGCGAGGCAAAACCGGAGTGGTTCAACAGCGGCTAGCCGACGCATTCGTCGAGTCCACGCGGATCGGGTTGATCGACAGAGAACAGGCTCCTGGTACGCTGCCGCCAGCTGGCACCAAACGTGGAGGGATCCCGTGGAAATCGAGATCGGTATCGCCAAATCAGGCCGTCGCGCCTGGGGCTTCGACGACATAGCAATTGTACCGTCGCGGCGAACCCGCGACCCGGAAGACGTCGAACTCACCTGGGAGATAGACGCCTTCACATTCGATCTCCCCATGATGGGAGCTGCCATGGACTCCGCAGTGAGCCCGCAGACGGCGATCATGATCGGAAAGATCGGCGGGCTGGCGGTGCTGAACCTGGAAGGACTGTGGACCAGATATGAGGACCCGGCACCGGTGTTTGAGCAGATCGGGGCGGCTCCGGCCGATGAAGCAACCGCTCTCATCCAGAAGGTCTATCAGGAGCCGGTCAAGCCGGAACTGATCGAACAGCGAGTCCGTGAGATCAAAGCCGGGGGAGTGCTGACGGCGGCGAGTATCACCCCGCAGAACGTAGAGCGCTGGCACAAGCATGCCCTCGACGGCGGTCTCGACATCCTCGTGATCCAGGGAACGGTGGTGTCGGCAGAGCACGTCTCCACCCGCTCCGAGCCGCTCGACCTGTTCAAATTCATTGCCGAGTCCCCGGTCCCGGTAATAGTCGGCGGCGTTGCCTCGTATTCAGGGGCGCTGCATCTGATGCGGACAGGGGCAGTAGGCGTGCTCGTCGGCGTAGGCCCTGGCGCTGCATGCACTTCCCGTGGCGTCCTCGGCATAGGGGTGCCTCAGGCGACGGCGATCGCCGATGCGGCGGGGGCGAGAACCCGGTACCTCGAAGAAAGCGGTCGATATGTGCACGTCATCGCCGATGGGGGGATGCGCACTGGTGGCGACATCGCCAAAGCAATTGCGTGTGGCGCAGACGCCGTGATGCTGGGCTCGCCGCTCACCGCGGCTACAGAGGCACCGGCACGTGGCAACCACTGGGGTATGGCTACGTTCCACCCGACACTGCCACGAGGCACGAGGGTCAAAACAGGTGAGCTCGGCACGCTGGAGGAGATCCTCGTCGGGCCCGCCCATGAAAACGACGGGCGCAGGAATCTCTTCGGGGCGCTTCGGGTGTCGATGGCGACCACCGGCTATGCCAACGTCAAGGAGTTCCAAAAGGCCGAAGTCATGGTGGCCCCGGCGCTACAGACCGAGGGCAAGGCGCTGCAGAAATCTCAGCAAGTTGGGATGGGGTAGTCGTGGTCGAAACGAGCGGCCAAGCATCAACCGGAGACTTCGACCGGGTGCTCGTCATCGACTTTGGCGCCCAATACGCACAGCTGATTGCCAGGAGGGTACGTGAGGCACACGTCTTCTCGGAGATCGTCCCACGCTCTATCACAGCAGATGAAGTGAAGCAGATGGCGCCGGTTGGGATCATCCTTTCGGGTGGCCCGGCCTCCGTGTACGCCGAGGACGCATATGAGATAGACCCGGCGATCCTCGAGTTGGGTATCCCGACGCTTGGCATTTGCTACGGGCATCAGGTCATCGCACAGAACCTCGGCGGAAAGGTTGCCCGCAACGATGCGGCTGAGTTCGGGCGCGCCGACCTGGCGATCACCCGGTCGTCGCTACTGCTGCGAGATCTTCCGGAGCGCCAGGTCGTTTGGATGAGTCATCGTGATTCGGTAGCCGAGGCCCCCGAAGGATTCACCATCACCGCAGCTACCCCGGACTCGCCGGTGGCAGCCATGGAAGACACCGGGCGGGGTTTGTTCGGGGTCCAGTTCCATCCAGAGGTGGCGCATACAGATCGTGGCCAGGAGATACTCAAGCACTTCCTATACGAGGCTTGTCACGCCCGGCCACTGTGGACCCACGCCAGCATCATCGAGCAGTCCGTCGAGGCCGTCCGCGCCACCGTAAAGGAAGGGACGGCGATCTGCGGCCTTTCCGGTGGTGTCGACTCGTCCGTCGCCGCGGGCCTGGTGCACAAGGCGATCGGCGACCAGCTGGTTTGCGTGTTTGTCGATCATGGCCTGCTTCGCAAAGAGGAGGCTCAGCAGGTCGAAGAGACCTTCCGGGCCAGCTTCCACATGAACCTGATCCATGTAAAGGCAGAGGACCGGTTCCTGGACGCCCTGGCCGGGGTCACGGACCCTGAGACGAAACGCAAAATCATCGGGGAGACGTTCATCCGGGTGTTCGAGGAGGTTGCGGTGGGGGTGAGCGATGCCCGCTTCCTGGTCCAGGGTACGCTGTATCCCGACGTGATCGAGTCCGGGACGGCAGACGCAGCCAGGATCAAGAGCCATCACAACGTGGGCGGTCTGCCCGACGACATGGAATTGACCTTGATCGAACCGTTGCGGGACCTGTTCAAGGACGAGGTGCGGGCCGTAGGCGAAGAGCTGGGGATCCCCGAGGAGATTGTTTGGCGCCAGCCCTTCCCCGGTCCCGGTCTCGCCGTGAGAATCATCGGCGAGGTGACGAGAGAACGTCTCGACATACTGAGGGCTGCAGATGCCATTGTGCTCGAGGAGGTGCGGCGTGCCGGCCTGTACAATGAGTTGTGGCAGAGCTTTGCAGTGCTGCCGGCAATCCGTTCCGTTGGTGTCCAGGGGGATGGGCGTACCTACGCCTACCCCATCATCATCAGGGCGGTTACCAGCGAGGATGCGATGACGGCCGATTGGGCTCGCCTGCCGTATGAGGTCCTGGAACGAATCTCATCGCGGATCATCAACGAGGTCCCCGGGATCAACAGAGTGGCGTACGATGTTTCATCGAAACCGCCTGCGACAATCGAATGGGAATGAGCAGGAGTGGCGGCCCGTATTGCGGCGGCTGTTCATTGCCTTCCCAGCAAGACCTCAAGTGACTAGTCGCCCGGGTCGATAGCCAGCATATGCGGGCGGTAGAAGGGCTACGAATGTGAGTTGGAGCGCAGACCCCGAGCTTCTCCAGATGTTCCTCGACGAGGTGACTGAACGTTCAACGCGTCTCGTTGAAGGCGGCAAGGCGATGCAACACGGGGGAGCCGACGCCGAGATGGCCGGGGTCATGCTCCGTGAGGGCCACACCATCAAGGGCACGGCCCGTGTGATGGGCTTTGAGGCGATCTCCGATGCCGGGAAGATGATCGAAGACCTCTGGCGAGGCATCAAATCGGGTGACATCGAGCCATACCCGAACCTGGGGCGCAGCCTGGTCACACTGGCCGAGACACTCGAAGCGGCCACCAGCGCAGATCCCGATAGCGGTACACCCGAGATGATCGAGGCGATGGACAAGCTGAACCGAGCGACCGGCTACATGCTCGGTGAGCAGCAGGAGGCAGCGTCTACCCCGTCTCCACCTGTCGCCGCCCCCGAACCGACCCCACCCGAAGAGGACGATTCCGAACACGACAAACCCATGGCCGATGTGGTTCAGCTGCCGGGCATCAAGACCACACCCGGGGATCCGCCACCGTTTGTGGAACCACCGCAGGCACCGCCGGCGGGTGGCCAATCATCTCCATCGCCGCAGTACGACTCGTCGCGGCCTGAACCGCCGCGGCCTGAGCTGCAACGTGCGGCCGAGCCACCGCAGCCACCGCCGCAGAGCTACGTCCCGGCACCTGCTCCACCGCCTGTCGTCGCGCCGACCACGCCTACCCCTCAGTTGCAGGGATCGTCGCAGATCCCCGACTACTCGATCAGACCTCCCAGGAGCCCGGATGAGCTGATCGGGTCGTCCCAGCCGGCGCAGGACATGAACCCCGAGGTGTACGGTCCAGATCTCGGCGGCCTACTCGGGGCTCTGGAGAATTGGGCGTCGGGCCAGACCATCCAGGTCTCGGCCGGCCGTCTCTACCGGTTGATCAACTATGTCGCCAGCATGCGGGTGGAACTCGACTCGATGCTGGGCGAAATGCGCTACTCGGAACAGATGACGCTCGACATGATCGACCACATGGCCGATCTCGTTAAGGCAACGTCTGCGCTCGAGATGAACGCCATGGAGCTGGGCGCCGTACCCGTCCGCCAGATGACAAACACACTGCCGCAACTGGTTCGCTACCTGGCCAAGAAGCTCGGCAAGGAAATCCGTTTTGAGATCGCCGCTGCTGATGATCTCGACATCGACCGCCAGGTACTCGACAAGATCTCCGATCCGGTCCGCCAGTTGATTGTCAATGCCGTCAACCACGGAATCGAATCCCCGGGCGATCGAGAGGCAGCGGGCAAGGCGGCCACCGGGGTCATCTCGGTAGAGCTCGCCCGACGCGGGGCGAGTTTCGAGGTCGTAGTCCGCGATGACGGGGCCGGTATCGACTACCGGACAGTTCACCAGCTCGCCGTTGCCCAGGGCCTCGTAGCTCCAGATGCACCGATGGATGTCGAGACGCTGCGCCCGATTCTGTTCTTCCCCGGATTCACTACCAGAGCGGGCGATGAGCTCAACAGTGTCGGCGCCGGTCTGTCCAATGTCGCCGATGCGGTCGAGTCGTTGTACGGCCGAATTCGCATAGAGTCCAAGGAAGGTGTGGGAACCACCGTGACCCTCGTGGTCCCGACCGTTCGAGATCTCCAGAGGGTCTACATCGTCGATTCGGGCGGAATGAAGTGGGGGATCCCCGAGGCAGTCATCGACGTGATCCTCCCGATAGAGGACGCCCAGATAAGGTCGATGGAAGGTCGAGAGACCCTTATTCTCGATGGAAACGAAATCCCGGTTGCCCCAATCGCAAGCGTCGTCGGGGCGACAGACGGGCGCAGCCCGGTCGAAGTAGTTGCCCTGTCGCATCGGGCCGGAGTCGCCGCGGTCACCGTCAACGACGTGCTCGGCATCCGCGAGGTGGCCGCAAAAGAGCTCGGCCCTATCGTTGCAGGGCCCTCGCACATCACTGGTGCCGCTCTCATGGGTGGTGGGGATGTTGTGCTGATCCTCGACGCAGGTGCGGTGGTTCAGATGTGTCAAGCCGTACCGCAGCCGGTAGCGCGTCGGGCCCGGATACTCGTCGTCGACGACTCCCAGGGCGCTCGTGCGGTTATCGCCGGATCGCTGGCATCGAGCGGCTTCAGCACGAGCGTTGCCGGGAGTGCCTTCGAAGCGATTGAGATACTCAACGAACAGCACATTGATGCGCTGGTTGTCGATTTCTCGATGCCGGCTCAAGACGGTGTCGAACTGGTGCAGAAGGTTCGTCAGGCGGGTATCAAGATACCGATCGTGATGCTCTCGGGCGTAGCCAAGTCCGAAGACCAGCAGCGCGCTCTCGAGGCCGGTGTCAATGCGTTCTTCGAGAAGGCGGATTTCCGTGAGGGTGCCCTGGCTGCCCAGCTGCGCGAGCTGCTTGGTTCCCGGTAGCGAGCCGCAACCGGCGCCTACCCATTAGCCTGCAGCCGGTGACAAGGCGCCGGATCCTCTCGTGGCTTTGGGACTACCTGGTGGTATTGGGTCTTCTCGGTGCCGTCCTCTTTTTCGTCGGGCTGGCTGCCTCGCTGGGTGGCTACATCTCAGTTGGGTGTGGGACGACCCGGTGCGGACCGACGTGTTCGTGACTCTGCTGACCGTGGTCCCGTTTCTCGCCTGTCTCGCGGAGACCGAGTCAGGCCCGAACCATGCCACCTGGGGAAAGCGGCGGGAACAGCTGTCTGTCTTTAACCGGGACCATGAGCTGCTCCGGGGTGGTGCCGTCCTGATGAGGAACGTGGTCAAGCTGCTCCCGTGGCAGTTCGGGCACATGAGCGCCCTCCGGATCGCAGCAAGCAAGGCACCGAGCGCGAGTGCGGTGGTGTTCCTGGTCGTGTCGCTGATCATGCTCGTCGCGGTCGCAGGGCCGCCTCTGCTCGGTCGGCGCGGTCTCCATGACCTGGTGGCCGGCACCGTGGTGCTGGGTTCCGGGGAGGACGGACCGATCAGTTCCAGGGTCTAACTACACCCCTGTAATCAACGACGTGATCCCGCGTATACTCGGGGACCATGCCGGACTCCCCACTCCTCGAGGGTCTCAACCCTGCCCAGCGTCAGGCTGTCGCCGCCGTCGACGGGCCGCTGCTCGTGGTTGCCGGGGCCGGTTCGGGCAAGACCAGGGTGTTGACCCGCCGGGTGGCACACCTGATCCGCGACCACAACGTGTCACCTTTCGCCATCCTGGCGATCACGTTCACCAACAAAGCCGCCGGCGAGATGAAGGACCGGGTCGAGGCGTTGGTGGGCAGCGTCGGCCGGGACATGTGGGTCTCGACATTCCACAGCGCGTGCTCCCGGATCCTGCGGCGAGAAGCGCACCGTCTCGGCTACCGCAGCGCCTTTTCCATTTACGACTCAGCCGATTCACTGCGTCTGGTGACCATGTGCATCAAGGATCTCGACCTGGACCCAAAGCGATTCCCGCCTCGCAGCCTTCGTGCCGCCATCTCCAATGCGAAGAACGAACTGATTGACTACGAGTCGTATGCCGCCTCCGACTCTGGGTTCTATCACGAGAAGGCGGCGGATGTGTACCGGCTCTACCAGCAGCGGCTTGTCGAAGCGTCCGCCATGGACTTCGACGATCTGTTGATGCTCACCGTTGACTTGTTCCGGGTCCACCCTGATGTTCTGGAGCGGTACCAGGAGCGTTTCAAGTATGTGCTGGTCGACGAGTACCAGGACACCAACCATGCGCAGTATGTGTTGGTGCGCCTGCTCACAGAGAAACACCAGAACCTCTGTGTGGTCGGGGATGGTGATCAGAGCATCTACCGGTTCCGGGGCGCCGACATTCGCAACATCAACGAATTTGAGAAGGACTTTCCCGACGCTCAGATCGTCATGCTCGAGCAGAACTATCGGTCGACCGAGACCATCCTCCAGGCGGCGAACTCGGTCATTGCCAATAACCCGAATCGGAAACCGAAGCGGCTGTGGACCGAGTTCGGACACGGCGAGAAGATCATCAACTATGAGGCCGAGGACGAGCACGACGAAGCGGCCTTTGTCGCCGAGACCGTTGCCGATCTGAGGGCACAAGGGAGGGACGCCCGGGATGTCGCGGTGTTCTACAGGACGAACGCCCAGAGCCGCGTCCTCGAGGAGACGTTCGTCAACCACGGCCAGCCCTATCAGGTTGTCGGCGGGGTCAAGTACTACGACAGGCGCGAGGTCAAGGATGTCCTCGCCTACTTGAGAGTCGTGGCAAACCCGGATGACACGGTCGCCGCCAAGCGGATCGTCAATGTGCCCAAGCGTGCGATCGGGGCTACCAGCGTCGGTCATGCTGATCGGCATGCTGAGGCAAATGGGATATCTTTTTTCGAATCTCTTCGCACCGCCTCAGCCAACACCCGGCTCTCGACCAGGGCGCAGAAGGCAATGCTCGATTTTGTCGGATTGATCGATCACTTGACCTTCCTGGCTGAGCAAGGCCCCGCCGCCGCGTTGGACGCTGTACTCACCGAGACGGGCTATCTCGACATGATCCGCAGCGAGCGATCGATTGAGGCAATTGGTAGGGAGGAGAACCTTCGGGAACTCGTCTCGGCTGCTACAGATTTCGAAGAGAACGGGCCTATTGCTTACGGGCGTGAGGATTGGGCTGCGCTCGATGGCCTGCGCAAGACCGAGCTATTCCTGGAGTCCATCAGCCTGGTTACCGACGTCGACAGTTACGAAGACTCGGACGTTGTCACGCTGATGACATTGCACAACGCAAAAGGGCTTGAGTTCCCGGTGGTGTTCATAGTTGGCATGGAGGACGGAGTCTTCCCGCACATGAGATCACTCGGCGACCCGGCCGAGCTCGAGGAGGAGCGCCGGCTGTGCTACGTGGGGATCACCAGAGCGATGGAACGATTGTTCCTCAGCCGGGCGTGGTCACGCAACATGTTCGGTTCCAACAACTACAACCCGCCCAGCCGGTTCCTCAAAGAGATCCCTGCGAGTCTCGTCACTGAAGCGAGGAAGCGGCCCCGGCCGTCGAAACTCGACACCAGTAGGGCGCGGCCGACGGTGAAAGCGGCCGATCTGGCGGAGGGAGATCAGGTCCGTCACGCCAAGTGGGGCGAGGGGATCATCCGCCGGGTGGCCGGGGTCGAAGCCGTCGTTGAATTCGCCGGGATTGGCACCAAGCACCTACACCTGGAGTTGGCGCCGCTGGAAAAGGTGTAGGCGGCGATACATCCCCTCACCCCCTTCGCTTCGCTTGGGACCTCTCCCGAAGGGAGAGGAAGTCTTACCGGGTCGTCATGGTTCGAGACCTAGTTCCATCAGGATCATTGCGATCACCTCAGAGCGAGTGCGCCAGACGTCTTCGTCTGTTATTCGGATAATCCTCCACCCGCGAGCTTGGAACCAGTGGTCCCGACGATTGTCATATTGCTCCCGTGTGTCATGGGTCGGACCATCGATCTCGACGATGAGCCGATGGGAGAAACACGCAAAGTCGGCAATGTACGGCCCTATGGGCACCTGCCGGTGGAACTTCACACCAAGTGCGCTGCAACTCAGCGACCACCACAGCATCCACTCAGCCCGGGTCGGGTCCTTGCGCATGGCGCGCGCATTGCTCGTCAGTTCTGGGTGTTGTCTCGGCATGGCATCACAAGTACCAGGGGAGAGTGACATATCCCCTCCCCGGCGAGTCGCCTGCGGCGACCGCCGTGCCCTCCCGAAGGGAGGGCGAGAACTTCCTCTCCCTTGGGGAGAGGTCCCGAGCGGAGCGAAGGGGGTGAGGGGGTGTATTGCGGGTGACCTGAGATTGATGGGCGGTGGGGAGGGCGAGTCTTTCCTCTCCCTTGGGGAGAGGTCCCGAGCGGAGCGAAGGGGGTGAGGGGGTGTAGGGGATGTATCGCGGCCGGTCGGCACGCCTCGATCCGACTATTGTCACCTCTTGTATGCCGATTCGGATTCTCATCGCTAAACCGGGTCTCGACGGTCACGATCGAGGCGCCAAAGTCGTGTCCCGAGCACTACGGGACGCCGGCTGTGAGGTCATCTATTCGGGTCTGCACCAGACCCCCGAGCAGATCGTTGAAACAGCCATTCAGGAGGATGTCGACGGCATCGGATTGTCCGTTCTCTCCGGTGCCCATATGACGTTGTTCCCCAAAGTGGTGGCGCTGCTTCGGGAGCGTGAAGCCGAGGACATCGTTGTCTTTGGTGGCGGCATCATCCCCGATGAGGACATACCGAGACTGCAGGAGGCCGGGCTCGAGATGTTGTTCACCCCGGGTACTCCGCTCTCGGATATCACCAATTGGGTGAGGGCCCGATTCTTGGAATGACTGCAGTTTCCAGCAACGTGTGCTGATCGTGGGGTCGGTTTGAAGGAGGCACCATTTTGAAGATCCATGAGTTCCAAGCGAAGCAGCTGATGAAGGCGCGTGGGATTCCGGTTCCCGACGGCCACGAGGTCTCATCAGTCGCCGACGCGATCAGCGCGGTCGCCCCGCTGGTCGAAGCCAGCGGGAACCCGGTCGTGGTGGTCAAGTCGCAGATTCACGCGGGTGGGCGTGGCAAGGGACGGTTCAAGCAGGACCCCGACCTGGCCGGCGTCAATGTGGTCACCGATGGCATCGCCGGTGGCAATGAGGCTGCCAAGGCAAAGGTGGGCGAGCTCGCCGCCAGGATGCTCGGCTCGACCCTCGTCACTGTGCAAACCGGTCCCGGCGGCAAGGAAGTGACGCGACTCTACGTCGAGCAAGGGGTCGATATCGAGCGCGAGCTGTATCTGTCGGTCTTGCTCGACCGAGCGGTCAGTCGCAACGTCGTCATGGCGTCTACCGAGGGCGGCACCGAGATCGAACAGGTAGCCGCTGAAACCCCGGAAAAGATCATCAGGGCCGAGATCGACCCTGGTTTCGGGCTTCTGGACTTCCAGGCCAGAGAGCTTGCCTACGGGCTTGGTCTCGAGGGTGTCGCTTTCAAGAACGGGGTCAAATTTATCAAGGCAATTGCCTCGGCAGCCGGCGAGCTCGACACCGATCTGATCGAAATCAACCCGCTTGTAGTCACTACGGACGGCGCGGTGATGGCGCTCGACGCCAAGATGAGCTTCGAGTCGAATGCCCTATACCGTCATCCCGACGTTCAGGACATGCGTGATCTGAGCGAAGAAGACGCCGCCGAGATCGAGGCCTCCGGGTACGGGCTCAGCTTCATCAAGCTCGATGGGACCATCGGCTGTATGGTCAACGGTGCCGGTCTTGCCATGGCAACGATGGACATCATCAAGTACGTCGGCGCCGAACCGGCGAACTTCCTGGATGTCGGTGGGGGCGCCGAGAAGGAACAGGTGGCCGCTGCGTTCAAGATCATCACCCGTGACCCCAGGGTGCGAGGCATCTTCGTCAATATCTTCGGTGGCATCATGCTTTGCGACACGATCGCCCAGGGCATAGTCGATGCCGTCTCGGAGGTCGGTCTCCGCATGCCGCTGGTGGTGCGGCTCGAGGGCACCAATGTCGATCTCGGCAAGCAGATACTCAACGAGTCGGGTCTGAACATCGTGAGTGCCACCGACATGAAGGACGGCGCAGAGAAGATCCTGGAGGCGACGCAGTCATGAGCGTTCTCATCGACAAGGACACCAAGGTAATTGTCCAGGGCATGGGCAAGACCGGACGATTCCACACAGACAAGGCCATTGCATACGGCACACAGATGGTCGGCGCCGTCCATCCGTCGCGGGCGGGTCAGACCGAGGTCTTTGAGGGAGAGACCGACCATTCGGGTGTCCCCGGAAGGTCGGACACCTATCACGTCGAATTGCCGATATTCAGCACCGTGAAGGACGCAATGGCGACAACGCAAGCCACCGTCAGCGTGGTGTATGTGCCACCCCCGTTTGCCGCAGACGCCATCATGGAGGCGGCAGACGCCGGGCTCGATCTCGTCGTATGTGTAACCGAGGGCATTCCCGTTGCTGATATGGTCAAAGCCAAGAGCTATCTCAAATCAAAGAATACGCGCCTGGTCGGCCCGAACTGCCCTGGTGTGATCACCCCTCGTCAATGCAAGATCGGGATCATGCCCGGTTACATCCACGAGGTAGGGCGCATCGGCGTCGTCAGCCGGTCCGGCACCCTCACCTACGAGGCGGTCCATCAGCTCACTCAGGTCGGCCTCGGCCAGACGACCGCAATCGGCATTGGTGGCGACCCGGTCAACGGCACCGATTTCATCGACTGCCTGAGCCTGTTCAACGACGACCCGCAAACTGAGGGTGTGATCATGATCGGAGAGATCGGTGGGACGGCTGAGGAGGAAGCAGCCGCCTGGATCACCGCAAACATGACCAAACCAGTTGCCGGGTTCATAGCCGGCACCACGGCACCTGCCGGTAAACGGATGGGCCATGCTGGTGCCATCATCGCCGGCGGCAAGGGGACTGCAGCCGACAAGATCAGCGCCCTCGGGGCTGCGGGAGTCGTGATCGCACCAACCCCGACGGACATGGGACAAGCGATGCTCACGGCGATGGAGGCGATCTCGGATCGCTGACTTTTCGTCGTGGTTGCACGTCGCGCCAGAGCCGGTGTTGAGTTGGCTGATCGTTGGGGCCGGGGGCGGCAATGGCAATCTGGACATTTGTTCGAAGGACGTCTGAGCCTAAGCTTGTTTGCGACAGCGTTCGCCAGGGCGGAGAGAGTCGAGGGGTATCGATGGATCGGACCAAGGTCCGGCGCGCACTTTTATCGGTGAGCGACAAGTCCGGATTGTTGGAGCTGGCGGCAAAGCTCGTTTCCGCAGGAGTGGAACTAATCGCATCGGGCGGTACCGCTGCGGCTATCCGCGCCGGTGGCCTCCCGGTTACGCCGGTCGAGGAAGTCACCAAGTCGGGCGAGATGCTCGATGGGCGGGTCAAGACGTTGCATCCGGCCATCTACGGCGGCATTCTTGCCGACCTCGGTAACGCCGATCATCGCCAACAGCTCTACGACCGGGGGTTAGCGCCGATCCAGCTCGTCGTTGTGAACCTGTATCCGTTCGAGGCTGGAGTCGCCAGAGGCGACCTGAACGACGACGAATTGATCGAGTTGATCGACATCGGCGGCCCGACCATGGTGCGGGCGGCCGCCAAGAACCACAAATGGGTAGGCATCGTCACCTCACCTGAGCAATACGACGAGGTAATAGAGGCCATCGCCGCCGGAGGTCTCGATGACGATCTCCGTCGGAAGCTCGCTCGTGCCGCCTTCTACCGGACGGCCAGCTACGACGCGGCGATCGTCTCTTGGCTCGAGCAAACCGACGGTGAGCTGCCACAACACATGATGCTGGCATTCGACCGGGTTGCGGAGCTTCGCTACGGCGAGAACCCGCATCAATCGGCAGCGCTCTACCGAGAGAGCGGCAGGCGTGGCTGGTGGGCGGACGTGGAGCAGTTGCAGGGCAAAGCGATGTCCTTCAACAACTATCTGGACACAGAAGCAGCCTGGAGGCTGGCCAACGAGTTTATCGAGAACACCGCTGTGATAGTCAAACACGCCAACCCATGTGGCGTCGCCAGCCGGACCACCATCCAGGAGGCGTTCATCACCGCATGGGAGTGCGACCCCGCCTCTGCTTATGGCGGGGTGATTGCTCTCAACTCAACTGTCGACGGCCCGGTCGCCCGATTGATCATCGAGAACTTCGTTGAAGTGCTGATCGCCCCTGCGGTCGACGCTGCTGCCCGGGAGATCCTTGCATCGAGGAAGAATCTGAGGGTGTTGGTTGCCTCGCCACCCGGGGACCAGGATTTGGATCTGCGCCGCCTGGAACATGGCCTTGTCGTTCAGCGCCGTGACAAGGTCGGCCTACCGGTCACCGGCAAGATGCCGGAGAATTGGGATTCGGTGGGGGAGCGGCCGCTCAGTCCCGACATGTTGACCGACCTCCAGTTTGCCTGGAAGGTCGTCGCACATGCCAAGTCCAATGCCATCGTCATTTCAAAAGACCGCGCCGCGGTCGGGATCGGCGCAGGCGATCAATCGCGCGTGGGTGCCGCCAATCGCGCCCTCGACCAGGCAGGGGAACGGGCGTACGGGTCCGTCGTCGCCTCCGATGCCTTTTTCCCGTTCCGTGACAGCATCGATCAATTAGGACGTGCCGGCGTTGTCGCCGTTGTCGAGCCGGGCGGTTCGGTGCGAGATGAGAACGTGGTGGCTGCTGCCAACGAGCACCACATGGCGATCGTGTTCACCGGCAAGAGGCATTTCCGGCATTGAGTGCTCAAATACTCTCGGGTAAGGAAGTCGCGGCGCTGGTCCGGGGCGAGGTTGCGCAACGGGTCGCCGCTCTCGCCGATCGGGGTAAGTCAGTTGGCCTGGCTACCGCCATGGTTGGAGAAGATCCTGCATCGCAGGTGTACGTGCGAAGCAAGCACCGCTCGGCCGAGAAGGCCGGGATGTTGTCTTTCGACTACCACCTACCTGCGGATGCAACCCAACAAGAAGTCGAAGATCTGGTGCGATCGCTCAACGCCGACTCGCAGGTGGACGGGATGATCGTGCAGCTGCCCCTCCCGGGCGGTCTCGATGGCAACAAGGCGGTCGAGATGATCGACCCGGCCAAGGACGCCGACGGGCTGCATCCTTTCAACCTCGGGCTTCTGATGCTCGAGCGAAGCAGGCTGCGGCCGGCAACACCGAGCGGCATCATGCGAATCCTGAGACACTACGAGATCGAGACCGAGGGCAAGCTCGCGGTGATCATCGGCCGGTCATTCCTGGTCGGGAAACCGATGGCGATGATGCTTGGGGCGAAGGGTGTAGACGCCACGGTGGTACAGGCCCATTCCCGCACCAGGGATCTCGGCGACTTGATCAGGAAGGCCGACATAGTCGTCGCAGCCATTGGCCGTCCGAACTTCGTTCACGGGTCCCAGATCAAACCGGGCGCGGTCGTCATCGATGTCGGCATCAACCGTACCGACAACGGTATCGTCGGCGACGTTGACTTCGAGTCGGCCGTCGAGGTTGCCGCCGCTATCACCCCTGTCCCCGGCGGCGTCGGGCTAATGACGGTGGCCGCCCTCATGGCGAACACGGTTACAGCAGCTGAGCTATCGGTTTCCTGAACGCCTTCGCATCCCCGCATATGATTGGTGGATTTCAACTACCCTCCTGGTAAGTCGATAATTCTGGAGGAGATGGCCGATGGCCACACCGATTGCAATGGGGCCCGATGGACTCCAGGTCACTGACGAACCGATCATCCCGTTCATTGAAGGCGATGGCATTGGGCCCGATATCTGGGCGGCCGCACAAGCGGTGTTCGATGCCGCAGTGGAGAAGGCGTATGGCGGAAGCCGCAAGATCGCCTGGACTGAGGTGCTGGCCGGCCAGAAGGCCTTTGACCAGACGGGACAGTGGCTGCCGGACGAGACCGTTGACACATTCCGCAGTCATCTTGTCGGGATCAAGGGCCCCCTCACTACGCCGGTCGGGGGTGGTATCCGCAGCCTCAACGTCGCGCTGCGCCAGATCCTCGACCTGTACGTGTGCCTGCGCCCGGTCCGCTGGTACCGGGGGGTGCCTTCACCCGTCCTTCATCCCGAGCTCGTCGACATGGTGATCTTTCGCGAGAACACCGAAGACGTCTATGCGGGCAAGGAGCTCGAGGCCGGATCCGAGGGAGCCAGGCAACTCCTCGACTTCCTCGATGAGATGTTCGGATGGGAGATCAGCGGTGATTCCGGGCTCGGGATCAAGCCGATCTCCGAGCACGGGTCGAAGCGCCTGGTACGGGCTGCCATCCAGTACGCCCTGGACAACAACCGGGACTCGGTCACCCTTGTACACAAGGGCAACATCATGAAGTTCACGGAAGGCGCCTTCCGTAACTGGGGCTATGAGGTGGTCCGTGATGAGTTCTCGGATGTAGCTGTGTCATGGGAGGACTGCGGTGGTGACCCCGGGGACAAGCTGTTGGTCAAGGATGTCATTGCCGACGCTTTCCTCCAGCAGATACTCACCCGTCCGGCTGAGTACGATGTTGTTGCCACGATGAATCTGAATGGTGACTTTATGTCGGATGCGCTGGCCGCCCAGGTTGGAGGCATTGGTATTGCCCCCGGCGGAAACATCAACTACGTGACCGGCCACGCGATCTTCGAGGCGACACACGGCACCGCCCCGAAATACGCCGGGATGGACAAGGTGAACCCGGGGTCCATCATCCTGTCCGGTGAGATCATGTTCAGATACCTCGGGTGGAATGAGGCGGCTGATCTGATCGTCAAGGGGCTGGAAGCAGCCATCGCCGACAAGATCGTCACCTACGACCTCGCCAGGCTCATGGAAGGTGCAACCGAGGTCAAAACATCCGAGTTCGGAGCTGCCGTCGTCGAGCGAATGTAGAAGAGGAGTAATCGAATGAGCAAGATCACCGTAGTCGGAGCCGGGAAATACGGCTCGACCACAGCCAACCGTCTCGCCGAGTGGGACATTGTCGACACGGTCGTCATGACCGACATCGTGGAGGGCCTTCCCCAGGGGCTTGCGCTCGACATGAACCAGAGCCGCCCGGTCATGGGCCACCACACACTTGTTGTTGGCAGCAACGACTACGCCGACACGGCCGACAGCGACGTTGTGATAATCACCGCCGGGCTGCCGCGCAAGCCGGGCATGTCGAGAATGGACCTGCTCGAGGTGAACGCCAAGATCGTCAAGGGTGTCACCGAGGAGATAGCGCGCTATTCCCCGAACGCGGTCCTGATTGTCGTTACCAACCCTCTCGACCAGATAACGACCCTGGTGGCTCAGGTATCCGGGTTCCCCCGCAAACGCGTCTTCGGACAGGCAGGCATTCTCGACAGTTCTCGCTTTGCCCACTTCATCTCGGAGGCAGCCGGTGTCGACATCCAGAGCGTCGAAGCGTTCACTCTGGGCAGCCACGGTGCGACTATGGTTCCGGTCCCGTCGCTGTGCCGGGTCGAAGGCAAACCGCTCGCCGACGTGCTCTCGATGGAGACGATCGATGAGCTCGTCGAACGTACCCGCAATGGTGGTGCAGAGATCGTCGGTCTACTCAAGACCGGCAGCGCCTACTTTGCGCCATCGGCTGCCGCGGCGCGCATGGCCAAAGCCGTTATCGAGGACTCGGGCAAGCACATGCCCGTGTGCGCCTGGACAACAGGCGAGTACGGCATCGAGGATGTCTACCTGGGCGTGATGGCTGAGGTCGGCGCCGGTGGGGTCAAGAGCATCATCGAGGAGGCGATCACCGAGGAGGAGAAGGCCGCATTGGTCGATGCGGCTGCTGCAGTCAAGGCAAAGGTCGCCGACCTGGACGATATCGACCTCTGATCGGTCCGCTGAGGACAAGAGCGAGACCGAGGGCCCGGGCTTCACCCGGGCCCTCGGTCTCGTTTCCTGGAACAGGGTGGCGATACGGCTATCTGGTGGCCCGGGCTTCACGTTGATGCCGCTGTGCCAACTCGAGCGCAGCCTGGATCTCGGCGGCGCTTGCCTCCGCTGCGGCCCGCTGGCGTGCGGCGCGCTCCTCAGTGATGATGATGTCCCGACGCTTGGCCCAGAGTGAGATCGCTCCGATCAGGGCAATGAGCATCCCGAACAGAGCTATGAAGTAGCCGGAGGTGACCTGGACATCCTTGTAGTCGCCCGGCTTGGTCTGAGCGACCAGCAGGCTGGTTCGCACCGCGGCCGCCGAAAGGGCGATCGCAGCCCAGCCACCGGAGACCATGAGCATGAGCATCCGGTTGGCCGACAGTTGTGGGTGGCGGATGGTTATCGACAAGCCGAAAGCGATCGCGGCCGCTATGGCGACCCACAGCCACGGCTGTGCGGAGCGCGAGGCTCCGAAAATGAGGAGGTTGAGTAGCAAAGCGGCGACCGCGACGCTACCTAGCATGGTCAGCGTTGTCGCTGTGCTGTTGAACGATGAGGGCAGTGAATTCTTGATTGCTTTTGCGACGATATAGCCGCCGAGTATGGCGAGTGCCCATCCCAGGATGCCACCGCCCATCGTGCGTTCCCCGCCTCCGTACAGGACGGCGACGATCACAGCCCCTATCGCCATCACTAGCGCAAAGAGCCGGCTCCAAAGCGGCTTGATCGAGATCGGGAGCATTGCGATCACGCCGTAGATGAGGGCGAGGCCACCGAGAGTGAAGGTGACTGAGCCGTGCACCGACTCGTACCCGCGCAGCGACCAAGGCGTGACGATGTAGGTGGTGTCGGGGGCCATGCGAACAAGTTCCCAAGCGATCGACGCCATCGTCAGAACCGCTCCAAGAATGAGCAATATCTGCGGGCGGTAGCGTTTCAACGGGTGCCTTTCCTCCAGGAGGGTCTTACTTTACCGATATCGCCCCGCGTCGTCTCACCGGTTGCGATCAACCGATGAGATAGAAACCGACGACGAGAGCAGCGAGCCACAACGCGACCGCCAAAGCCACAAGTAGCCGTGAGCTGCCGGGTGTGGATTCGTCTCTCGAGGGATACATGCTGACGGAGGATAACAACGCTTTGGGGCCCGTCGTCTCAGTGGTAGCCGAAGTGGCTCATGTGGGGCCAGGTGATGGCACGGACGTACCGCTGTAGGTGGCGGGGCAGCATCTCCCGCCAGGCGTCATCGGTGCGAAGCGTCGTGGTCCCCCGCTGAAAACGAACCGGGTTGCCCGAGATGTTGTGCGATCGGGCGATATGTACCTGACCGGCGCTACCGCGGGTGTCGATTATGGGACGACCAAATCGAACCTGGTGACGATCGTCGATGATGCGCACCCCCTCGCTGCCGGCTTCTCAGGTGATGTCGTAGTGACTCCGGATGCCAGGACCCTGTCGTGGGGGCTTCCTTCGGGAGGCGCGGCCGTCGTTGCGACATCAAACGGGTTCGCCACGGACTTCGTGTACCAGGGGGGTGACCTGCTCGCAGATGGTTCCATCGCGGCGGGCTGTCGCTTGCATGTGTCTGCGTTCCAGACTGCTGTTCTGAGCTGGAACGCCGATGCCCGGGCGATCTTCGATGCCGCAGCGGGTTACGCGACAAACGGATGTCAGTGAATCTCCGCCGCGCCGCCGTGATCGTAATCGGTCTGGCTGTTGTAGCCGGGGTCTGGGCCATTGCCGGCAGAGGCTCTTCGGTGGAGGCCGGACCGGCTACGACGTCGGCTGCAACTACAACGACGCAGGGGAGCCAGGCTGCCAACCCGCCGGCGGTGACCACCACCACAGTGGTCGCGATCAGTGCGACACCGAAGATCGACTCGACCGTTGCCGGACAGCAGCAGGTTGCGGCCACGACCACGGTCCCGGAGACCACAACAACGACGGTTCCACCCGAGCCGATCGACGAGAGGTTGCCGCGCACGGAGGCCGCAGCGACTGAGACCGATCCGGTGCCGGTGGGTGAAGTGGTTGAGGCAACACCGGGTTTGTGGGACATCGCTTTGACCGGGGTCGACCTCGATGCTGCCGAAACAGTGCGCGGATTCGTCGACATCAATCCGGAGCCCGCCCCGGGTTTCCAGTATGTCCTGGTGACGATAGAGGGCACATATCTCGGTGGGCAGGTGGCTCAGCCGGTGTTCGAATGGGCTGTGCTCGCCGGGGGTGAGGAGTATCTGCCTTCGATACCCGGTTGCGGTGTGATTCCCGACTCGATCTACGACGTGGTGGAGGTGGTGCCGGGGGAGAGCTTTGTCGCTCAAATGTGCATGCCGGTTGCGGGCGAGGACCTCGCGGGTGGGGCCGAGCTCTACCTGAACGCCCCCGGTGACGACCCGCGCTATTTCAGCCTGGGCTGAATCACCGGCTGGTAGCCATTCCCGGTCGGCGGGAGCATCCTTGGGCGCCGGCGCCGGCCTCAGTATGGTCATGTCGGACGTAGCGCACAGGAGTGAGGTTCGTGAACAAAGCGGATCTAATCGACGAAGTGGCGGCCAGGACGGGTCAGACGAAGGTAGCCGTCGCAGCAACCATAGGAGCCGTCATGGAGACGGTCATCGACACAGTAGGTGCCGATGGAGCCGTGACCTTGAGCGGCTTCGGCACTTTCGAGTCGCGTCATCGGCGTGCCCGCACCGGGCGCAACCCGAGGACCGGGGTCGCAGTGCCGATACCGCCGAAGCGTGTACCTGTGTTCCGCCCCGGCAACGCGTTCAAAGAGGCTGTTCAAGATTGAGCTTGGCTGCAAGCTGAGTTTCCGCTTGCTGTGACTCAGTCGTGGAGGTGGCTGGTGGTGGTCTTGCGATTCCGGTCTGTTGGGCGTTGGTTGTTAGAGCTGAGTTTCCGCTTGCTGTGACTCAGTCGTGGAGGTGGCTGGTGGTGGTCTTGCGATTCCGGTCTGTTGGGCGTTGGTTGTTAGAGCTGAGTTTCCGCTTGCTGTGACTCAGTCGTGGAGGTGGCTGGTGGTGGTCTTGCGATTCCGGTCTGTTGGGCGTTGGTTGTTAGAGCTGAGTTTCCGCTTGCGGAAACTCAAACGTGAACGACA
>Ga0307423_1000378_pt1 | contig 30058 bp, 27 predicted proteins | sample SalMarWE160310MG_FD_202154 | JGI IMG/M metagenome (GOLD analysis project Ga0307423, IMG submission 202154) | Salt marsh sediment microbial communities from the Plum Island Ecosystem LTER, Massachusetts, United States - WE1603-10 | ecosystem: Environmental > Aquatic > Marine > Intertidal zone >... | reverse complement strand
TTGCATACCCTGCTGTGAATCCGCTGTCGCTCATGCCGACATTGTACTTGATGCCGCAGCCGGCTCACGAAGAATATTTCACTGGATTCGATGTCTGCAATTCGCCGCCGATGAACGATACGTTTATATCAGGAGCATGATGCCCGCTGGCCCTGGCAGGACAACGGTACCGGCAAGGCCTCGCGCCGGCTATGGCGTCATGCCGCCGGCGTACCACCGTCCATTTATCGACAGTTCCTTCCCGTTTGGGATACCATGGAGGGCATTCAGAACAACAACTTGAACCTGCCCGGCCGCACCCGGCAGGTTGTCCGTTTACGATGACCCGAGCCAACCTGATAATCGCCGCGGTGATTGCCGCCATCTCCATCAGCCTGTGGGCGCTGGTGAATCGCCCGGAGCAGGAGCCGGCCTGGCCGGCGGTGATACAGGGTTTTTCGTTCTCACCCATACGGCTGCATCAGGACCCGCTGGAACAAATAAATCCCACGGCCGAGGAGATCGACGCCGATCTCGCCCTGCTGGCCGGCAAGACCAATGCCGTGCGCACCTACACACTGGAAGGTGCTCTCTCCGAGGTGCCGGCACTGGCCCGCAAGCACGGACTCAACGTGGCACTCGGCGCCTGGGTGGACGGCCGGCGCGAGAAGAGCCGCCGGGAAGTCGAGCAACTGGTGCAGGTTGCCGACCACAACCGGCGTAACGTGGTGCGTGTCGTCGTCGGCAACGAGGCCCTGCTGCGCAATGACCTGCCGCTCGATGAACTGATCGGTTACCTCGATTACGTGCGCGCGGAACTTCAGGTCCCGGTGAGTACCGCAGAGCCCTGGCATGTCTGGCTCAAGTACCCGAAGCTGGTCGAGCATGTCGATTACATCGCGGTGCACTTGCTGCCGTACTGGGAAAACATACCGCTCGACATGGCGGTGGATTACGTCGTCAAACGTTTCGATGAACTGAAGGCTGCCTACCCCGGCAAGCCGATCGTGATCGCGGAAGTGGGCTGGCCGAGCAACGGCCGCAGCCGCGGGGGGGCTGTTGCATCGGAGGCAAACGAGGCCACCTTCCTGCGCCGGTTCCTGCAGGTGGCTGCCGAGCAGGGCTACATCTACTACGTCATGGAGGCCTTTGACCAGCCCTGGAAGGCACAGGTCGAAGGTGCTGTCGGTGCCTACTGGGGCGTGTACGACGTACTGCGCCGGCCCAAGTTCACCTTCACGGAACCCATTGTCGACATTCCGGAATGGCGGCTGCTCGCCGGCCTCTCCGTTGTGATTGCGCTGATCACCTTTACCCTGCTGCTGACTGATTCGATTTCGCTTAAATCCCGCGGGCGCGGGTTTCTGGCGGTGGTTGCCTACGTAATGGCGACGGCCGCGGTGCTGATTGTCTACAACTACCTGCAGCAATACCTGTCCTGGAGTGCGATTGCCGTCGGCGTGGTGATGCTGCTGGGCATGATCGGAGTCATCATCGTGGTGCTGATCGAGGCGCATGAATGGGCCGAGGCGCTGTGGGCCAGCGGGCGCCGGCGTCTGTTCATACCCCTGCCGGTGGATGATGCTGACCTGCCGATGGTGTCCATCCATGTGCCGGCGCACAATGAACCCCCTGCCATGCTCATCGAGACGCTGGATGCCCTGGCGCGACTCGATTACCCCCGCTTCGAAGTCATCGTGATCGACAACAACACCAGGGACCCGGCCATCTGGCAGCCGGTCGAGGATCATTGCCGCACACTCGGCGGGCGATTCCGGTTTTTCCATGTGGACCCGCTGGAAGGCTACAAGTCAGGGGCGCTCAACTATGCGCTGAAATACACCGCCCGCGAGGCCGGGATCATCGGTGTGATCGACAGCGACTACGTGGTCGATTCCAACTGGTTGCGCGATCTGGTGCCGCAATTCGTGCAACCCGGGATTGCCATCGTGCAGGCCCCGCAGGATTACCGCGACGCGGGCGTCAATGCCTTCAAGGCAATGTGCTACGCTGAATACCGCGGCTTCTTCTACATCGGCATGATCACGCGTAATGACCGCAATGCCATCATCCAGCATGGCACCATGACGCTGGTGCGACGCACGGCACTGGAGGAAGTCGGGGGCTGGAGCGAGTGGTGCATCACCGAGGATGCCGAGCTCGGACTGCTGATCCTGCGCCAGGGCCACCAGGCGCTGTACATCGCGCGCAGCTATGGCAAGGGGCTGATGCCGGACACCTTCACCGGCTACAGGAACCAGCGCTTTCGCTGGGCCTACGGTTCGATGCAGATCATGCGCCGTCACGCGGGCGAGTTGCTTGGCCTGGTGAAGAGCCGGCTCACTGCGGGTCAGCGCTATCATTTCATCGCCGGCTGGTTGCCCTGGATCGCGGACGGTGTGAACCTGCTGTTTAATCTCGCGGCACTGTTCTGGTCGATTGCCATGGTGTTCGAACCGCTTTCCCTCGATCCGCCGCTGATCATCTTCTCCGTGCTGCCGCTGGTGCTGTTCTGCTTCAAGATGGCCAAGGTATTCTACCTGTACCGGGGCGTACGTATCGTCGGAACGGTGCGCCAGACACTGGCCGCGGCGCTCGCCGGACTGTCCCTCTCGCATACCATCGCGCGCGCGTTCTGGCTTGGACTGGTCACGCGCAGCCGGCCGTTCCTGCGCACGCCGAAACTGGAACTGGCCAGCGCGCTGGGGCGTGCGCTGTCATCGACACGCGAGGAGACGCTGTTTGCCCTCGCCCTGTGGACAGCGGCCGCTGCCATCGCCTGGAAAAGTGACACCGGCATGCTCGATCTGCTGTTGTGGATCATCGTACTGCTGGTGCAGTCGGTGCCCTACTTCGCAACCCTGCTGGTTTCGGTTATCAGTGCCTTCCCGCGCCTGCCGGCCAGGTTGATGTCCGGCGACTTCAGCAAGGAACCGCGCGTGGCGGTTGTCGACAACCGGTCCTGAGGCAGGCCGGTCAGAAGTTGAGGAATATCCCTGCGTAAGTTCCCCTGAATTCGACATCGTCGGTGATTGCGTCGAAAGCATCCAGGCCGAGATTCCTGTGTCGATAGCCGAGATCGACCCCGGCTCTCCAGGGCGTGGTATAGCTGGCATACAGACTGACATCGTGCAGGCGATTTCCCTGGTAACCTGCGAACGAGCCATCCGCGCCGAGCGACAGGCCGGGCAGCGGCAGGTCGATGCCGATACCGGCGTACAGCATCGGAATCCAGCCGGCCACGTTAGCGGTCTCCATGTTGTCGCCGGCACCGCCTGGCGCCGTGTTGCTGTCGATGTATCTTGCGTTCACGCCGACATCGACGCTGGCGGCCGTGTCCTGGATGCTGTAGTAAAGGATGATATCGCTCTGCTGCAGTTGCAGGGTGCTGTCGACATCCTCGCCGACGGTGAATCGGCTGCCACCGTAATCAGGCGTGCGCGGAAGCCGACCGCTGGCAGTTCCGTCGAACGAGGCGTTGCCGATCCCGGCATGCGGCTGCAAGGGCAGCGGGTGTGCCAGCCTGAGGTAGAAACTGCCTTTGTTGATGCTGTCGTGGCCGAGGCCGATTTTCAGGCCGCGATCATTGGCCGGCGTGTGGTTTTGGTATCGAACCCTGCCGTCGATATCGCCATAGCCCCGGCTTGCGCCATCAGGCATGCCCGCATCGTCCGCGCCGGCTATGCCGGGCAGCAGCAGTATGGCAGGTAGCATTGCAAGCAAGGTGCGCACGTCGTGACTCCGGGAGATCGCCTGTCAAGCAGGCTAGCACGGCGCATCAGGCAATAACCGGACGCGGTTAACGTTTATACCCCCGTCATTAGTTTCACGGCCTGTATGCCCGCCGTGTGGTGGCTTTGCTACACTGAAACGTATCAATCCCAACACGCAAGAGGAGTCATGCCATGCTCACACGGATTCTGCCTGTTCTGTCGATCCTGCTCGTTCTGCCCCTGTTTGCTGCCCAGCCGGATGAGTCATATGCCGCCGACGGGGATGACGTGGTAAAGGTGGTCTACCATGCCGACTTCGCCGATCCGCGTCGCTTCAGTGCAATGCTTACCAGCATCAATAATATGGTTACGTATTACCAGAATGAGCTGGTCGATTACGATGTGCGCATCGTGTTCGTCGCCCACGGTATCCGTTTTCTGACAGATGACAAGCTTGCTGATACGCCGTTCGCCGCCGATGCCGCACTGGAAGAGCGGCGCGAAAACATCAAGGGCCGGTTGACATCACTGAATACGGTACAGGGCGTCAAGCTCGAGCTGTGCGATATCACCCGCAGCGGCATCGGCCTGTCCAGGGACAGCCTGTACAAGAAGGTGGAAACGGTTCCCTCCGGGGTGGTACGTATCGCAGAACTCCAGCACGACGGCTTTGCCTATATCAAGATCGAGTGATCGCCGGCGTCCGCCTATCTGCCCGACGCTGAAACAAGCCCGTAAACCCGATCGCGCCGGAACGCGGCTGCCCTGCCCGGTCGCCAGGGGGTGGTATCCCCGGCCCGAGGTGAATCATTTCCGGTCATTGCGGGAGAAACGCACGGCGAACTGCCATGCCTGCTCCGAGGCGTTCACCAGCGTGGTGGACGGCCCCAGGATATTCCGGAGCAGCCAGGGTGTTCGCACGCCCGGCCAGCCGTGACCGCTGCCGCTCAGGCGCAGGTGCTCGAGCGCACTCCCCTCCCGGCAACCGCTATAGACAAGATGCGTCACGGATTGCCCGGCCTCGCGCCCGCTGCCGTTGATCACCGTCTGTATCCGTGGTTGCGGATCACAACCATTGTGCGCCGCCCAGCGCGCCAGACCCCGGGTAACCGGTTGATGCTCGACGCGATGTCCGGTGCCCGGGAACGGGGGGCCGGTGCCGCCTTCGTACAGGGCGCGCGGATCGTCCACGCTGTGGATATGCAATACGGGGACCGGCCGTACGGGAGCGAACTGCGCAAGGTCCATGGCGCCGCCCACCGGGATGATGGCGCCGACCCGCTCCGCGTGTTCGCTGGCAAACCGGTAGGCCATCATGGCGCCGTTGGAATGACCGGTCACGTAGACGCGATCCGGATCGATGGCCGTGCGTACTGCCAGGTCGTCGAGTACGGCGAGCAGAAAAGCGCTGTCATCCACTGCGTGCTCACGTGCCCAGCCACAGCAGTGGTCGCCGGCGTTCCAGGTCAGCAGGCGCCCGCTGAGCGGGCCGGTGCCGTCCGGATAAACGGCGAGGAATCGTTCCCTGTCCGCCACAGGGTCCAGTCCATTGTCCCGCTGGAATTGCCTGCCGCTGCCGCCACCGCCGTGCAATGCCAGCATGACCGGCAGTGGCTGGTTGTGCCAGTGCGGCGGCACATGGACATGATAACGACGCGCCAGATCGCCCTGTTGCAGCGTAAAGGTGTGATCGCCAGCCGCAAGGGTATGCGAACTCGCCGGCGGCTGGCGCGCGGTGGTGGCGGCCGTGCCGCAGCCGGCCAGCAAGGCAAAGGCCATGACAAGCGCCATTTTCAAGCTGCGGCCAGGCTCTTCGGGGTAATGGCTCACGCCCGGCTGCGCCGGTCTACTCGGCGTTGAATCCGAAGGCCCGGTCATGCACGTACACCAGCTTGCAGTCTTCCAGGTACTTCGCGTCATGGATCCTGCCGGCCTTGATGTACCCGGCATCACCCCGCCGCAGCACCAGCGGTTCGCCGTCGGCCACCAGCCTGTCACCCTCGCGGGTAAAGAACTGGACAGTCATGCTACCCTCCACCACCACGGTCATGTCGTCGCCCGGGTGCGAGTGCGGCGGTTCTGCACTGCCGGCCTCCCAGCGCTCCAGCATGACCTCCACACCGTCCGGATTGCCGGGATACGTGGTCCTGACCGTGAAACCGGCCGGCGTGTCGGGCACGCCGATGTGGTGCTTCCAGATCGAACCGGTGTCCGCGGCTGCAGCCGCGCCCTTGCTCATGGTGTGCCGGGTCATGTCGTTCTCCTGTGGTCCTGTTCGAGGTGCGGAAACTAAACCGATTTACGTGCCCGTGCAAGTTACGGGGGGCTGCAACTTGTTAATCTTCTGTTAATTTTCAGGAGCTATATTCCTAATCCGCGGTCACAGAGCTGACCGCCCGGCCGGAGCTGCATGGAACACTGGACTGAATATACCCGCTTCACCACGGCCCTGCTGGTTATCCTCGATCCGTTTATCGCCATTCCGCTGTTTCTGGCGCTTACCCAGGGACAGGACGGTCGCCAGCGCATGCGCATCGCCTTTATCACCAGCCTGGCGGTAGCCATGGTGCTGGTGTCAGCGGCGGTTTTCGGCGACCGGCTGCTGGCCTTCATGGGCACCAGCCTGGCGTCGTTTCGGGTGGGCGGAGGCATCGTGCTGCTGCTGATGGCATTGGCCATGCTGCGTGCAGAGTCCGATACGCTGCGCACCACGTATTCCGAGAAAAAGAGCGCCGAGGAGATGTCCAGCATTGCCGTCGTGCCGCTGGCCATCCCGATGCTGGCCGGCCCCGGCGCCATCAGTACCGTGATCATCCAGATGCAGCGCTCGGCCTTGCACTTGCATCCGTATATGGTCATCGGCTGCATCCTGCTGGTCAGCATCGTGCTCTGGATGGTGCTTAGCCTGGCGATGCAGATCGGCACTGCACTGGGCCGCATCGGCATGAGCATCATCGACCGGCTGTTCGGGCTGCTGCTGGCCGCGATTTCAATCGAGATCATCGCCAACGGCCTGCGCGGGCTGTTCCCGGTGCTGGGGTAGGCAATGCGTCGCCATTTCTGCATTTTTCTGCTGCTGGTGCTGGCAGCGGTCTGCCGGGTACAGGCGGACACGGCGGCGATGACGGATTATGATCCTCTCTCCCCCGCCTACCTGGAAGGCATTCAGGCGAGGATCGGCGAGATCGTTATCGAGAACGAAAACATTTTCGATCCTGATGATCCGCGGGAAAACAACCTGCTGTTTCTCACGGCCAACCGGCTGCACATCCGTACCCTGCAACGGGTTATACGCCGTCAGCTGCTGTTCAAAACGGGTGACCTGTACGCGCAGCGACTGACCGATGAATCGGCGCGCATCCTGCGCAGCAACGAGTACCTGGCGGATGCAGAGATCACGCCGCTGCACTACGCTGATGGCACGGTCGATATCCTTGTACGCACCAAGGATGTATGGACACTGAAGCCGCGGCTCGATTTCGGTCGCAACGGCGGCAAGAACACCGGCACCATCGGCTTCGAGGAAAGCAATCTGATCGGCACCGGCATTTCGCTCAGCCTGTTGCATGAATCGGATATCGATCGTGAAACCAACCGGATCGAGTACCGGGATCGTGAGCTGGGCAACACGCATTACGGGCTGCATGCCGCCTATTCCGACAGCGATGAAGGCAGTGGCTACCAGTTCGGCCTGGGGCTGCCGTTTTATGCGCTGGACAGCCGCCGTTCCCACGGCCTGTCAATACTGAGCGAGGAGCGTATCGACACCCTGTATGACCGCGGCGAGACACAGGCGGAATTTCGTCACCAGGAGGACAGCTACCAGATATATGCCGGCATCTCGTCCGGCCTGCGCGCCGGCTGGGTGAAACGCTACAGTGCCGGCCTCGGTTTCGAGGATGACCGCTTCAGTCCGGGCGGTGATGCCACATTGCCCTGGTCGGGGCTGTTGCCGGCCGACCGGAAATTCGTCTACCCCTTCCTGGCCGTGGAACTGCTCCAGGACGAGTTTTCCGTACTCAGTAATCATGACCAGATCGGGCGCGTGGAAGACGTGTTCCATGGCGCGCGGCTGAATCTGCAGCTTGGCTATGCCAGCACCGCGCTCGGATCACTCGACAGTGCCGTGCTGCTGGATGCCGTTGCCAGCAAGGGTTTCGGCGAGCCCGGTGTCAACAGCCTGTTCACCTCGGCCGACCTGTCAACGCGCTGGCAGGACGGGCAGGCCCGGAACCTGTTGCTGGAGACTGCCGTCAGCTGGTATCACCGTCACTCGCCGCGCCGGCTGCTTTACAGCAGCCTCAGGGCGGATCTCGGCTCGAACCTCGACCTCGACAACCCGCTTTACCTCGGCGGCGACAGCGGTTTGCGCGGCTACCCCCTGCGCTACCAGGGCGGTGACAGGAGCCTGCTGTTCACCATCGAGGAGCGCTATTTCACCAACTGGTATCCATTCCGGCTGTTCCGCATCGGCGGCGCGGTATTCTTCGATGTCGGGCGTACCTGGGGTGATAACCCGGTAGGCGCGGAAAACCTCGGTTGGCTCAGGGATGCAGGCTTTGGTCTCAGGATAGGCAATAACCGCACCGGCACCGGCAAGGTGATCCATGTGGACCTGGCATTCCCGCTCGACGGCGACAGCAGTATCGACAGCGTACAGTTTCTGGTCGAAGGCAAGTCAACGTTCTGACCTGTTACACAAGCATGGCCGGCAAACGGATACCAGTCAGCCAGCCAGGTGCCCGGGCAGTGTTATCCCGCTGTAAATCGACAGCTCGCTGTCGTGTTTGCCGGGTGCCGGGTCGGGGATGGATTCGATGGCGTGGATGGCGGCGATATATTCATCCAGCAGCCCGTGCTCCAGCGCACCGCGCAAGACATGCTCCTTGTACCAGTGAAACGGCCGTAATGATGCATCGATGTGCGTGGCATAATAGGTGAGGGCCCGGTAACACTCACCCGCAGCATCTTTCACCATGACGACTTTTTCATCGTAGCCATCTCCCAGTCCTTCCTTTTCATCCAGCAGCGGCTTCTCGCTGACAGCTATTTCGAACACCACGCCATGCACCCCGTCGCTGGCAGATCCCGTGAAAGCGGCATCGCATTTGGCCGAGCCGTCTCTGCCCCGCTTGTGAAACTGCAGCGCATGGGCAGGCAGATGTGCCACGGCAACAGCGCGCGCAGAGGCGACCCGGCTGACCAGCCGCGGGGTCGACATGTTCGAGCCATAGGCAAAGTAAAGCAGCACAGGGGTATCGTGATCCCTTCGCATGGGTATTTCCGCCAGCCTGGCCTGCACCATTCATTCAGGCCTGTCGAAGAATGCAGTCGCTTGAATCCCGCGCCGAACGGTCAGCGGCTGCCGCTGCGTGGTATGTGTTCCGGGTGCGTTTGCCTTATCATAACCCGATGCAGTCTATTGCGCTGGACACGATCGATTTCGCCATTATCGCGCTCTATCTCGTGGCCGTGTTTATTATCGGGTTTTGGGTGGCCCGGCATACGCATGACGCAGACGACCTGTTCCTGGCCGGCCACCGCCTGGGCTGGATTCCGATCGGGCTGTCGCTGTTTGCCTCGAACATCTCCAGTACCACGCTGATAGGCCTGGCGGGTGCCGCCTACAGCTGGGGAATCGCGGTCGCCAATTATGAGTGGATGGCTGCACCTATCCTGGTGTTTTTCGCGGTATTCCTGTTGCCCCTGTATCTCCAGGCGCGCATCGGCACGGTGCCCGAGTTTCTCGAATACCGTTACGACCGGCGGGTGCGGGTTTACTTTTCGCTGCTGACACTGTTTGCGAATATCGTGGTCGATACGGCCGGCACCCTGTTCGCAGGGGCCATTGTGCTCACGGTGTTCATGCCGGGACTGGATCTTGTCAGCGCCGCCTTCCTGCTCGCTGCCGTTGCCGGTCTCTATACCGCGGCCGGCGGCCTGGCGGCCGTGGTGTATACGGACGTGCTGCAGGCCATCATACTGCTTGCCGGTTCCGCCACCGTCGCGCTGCTGGCCTTCGCGCAACTGGATTTTTCATGGGCGCGCCTGGTGGCGGAAACACCACCGGCGCACCTGTCGCTGATGCTGCCACTCACCGACGACAACCTGCCCTGGCTGGGCACACTGGTGGGTGTGCCGGTACTCGGTTTTTACTTCTGGTGCACCAACCAGTTCATCGTGCAGCGGGTGCTGGGTGCGCGTGACATCATCAACGCGCGCCGCGGCGTGCTGCTGGCCGGCCTGCTGAAGCTGCCGGTGCTGTTTCTCATGGTAATGCCCGGCGTGATGGCGAGCGTGCTGCTGCCGGGGCTCGAACGCGGCGATGAGGTCTTCCCCGCCCTGGTCGCCGGTCTGCTGCCTGCGGGGCTTGCCGGTCTCGTGCTGGCGGCCCTGGCGGCGGCACTGATGTCGAGTATCGATTCGACGCTGAACTCGGCGGCCACGCTGGTGACCCTGGATTTCATCAAGCCGTGGTACCCGGGCCTGACGTCACGGCAGACCGCGTGGATCGGCCGTGCCGCCATCGGGGTATTCATGATCCTGTCCGCGCTGGTAGCGCCGCTGATCGGTGGATTCGAAGGCCTGTTCCATTACCTGCAGACCGCGCTGGCCTTCCTGGTGCCTCCGGTTGTGGTGATCTTCCTGTTCGGTCTGTTCTGCCGGCGGGCAGGCGCTACGGCCGCACTGGCCACGTTGCTCGGCGGCCACGCCGTTTCCGCCGCCTGTTTTGCCGCGACACTGGCCGGGGTGATGGACCTGCATTTCACCCTGATTGCCGGCATCATCTTCGGCGTGAGCAGCGGTATTTACTGGCTGGTTTACCGCTTCACGCGGCATGCCGTGCCCGCTGTAGCCGAGCGCTACGTCTGGCGCCCCGAGGTTGCGCGCGCAACGGTAGCGGGGCCATGGTGGCAGGACTACCGCATTCACGCCGGCGTCCTGCTGTTGCTGACGCTGTGGCTGGTGCTCGCCTTTCGCTAGGAGTCTGTCGGATCCGGGACTCGCACTGGCAGGTCCTCTCGGCGGACGCGGCATGAATACACGTTGATGTGCGTGACTGAAATCGTTCGTCAGGCGGATTTCCGGTAGGTGCCGACCAGTTCCGCGTGCGCGATCACATGCCCCTGCATGGCGGCCTCGATGTCCGCCGCGGACGGCTTGTCCATGACCGCAAGCACGGTATCCAGGGCAAAGAGCTTGTGAAAATAGCGGTGCCGTCCGATCGGCGGGCAGGGGCCGCCGTACCCTGCCCGGTTCCAGCTGTTGAAACCTTGCTGCGTACCCGCTGGCAGGTCTGCCGGCCTCGCGCCCTCGGGCAGGCCACTTGTGTCCGGCGGGATATTGTACAGCACCCAGTGAACCCAGGTGGTCTTTGGCGCCTCCGGGTCCGGCGCATCCGGATCATCGATGATCAGCACGAGGCTGCGCGCCGCGTCGGGGATGCCCGTCCAGGCCAGTGGCGGGGCCCTGTCTTCCCCCTCGCAGGTATAGCGTGCGGGAATTTCACCGTTGTCGACAAAGGCGGTGGAACCGAGTGTCATTGCCATGATCATCTCCGTCTGAATCGGGCCATCACTGACAAGGATAGCGCAGCGGCGTGCTGAAGGGGGCCTTACAGCCTGTCATCGCGGTTACCTTCCATACAGGGTACGCAGCTCGTTCTTGGCCTGTTCGAGGATACGCAGTTGTTTCCTGTCCAGGTTGCGGCCGGCCCGGTTGATATAGAACACCAGCATCGACATGGCCGAGCGAAACGGCGGGCTCTTGCGCCGGGTGCTGCGTTCAGCCGACCGCTGCAGCGACCGCGCGATCTTTTTCGGATCCGTCCATGTGAATACCCCTTGTTCCAGTTCCAGCGCATTGCTCTCCCTGGTCACCTTTCCTGACCAGCGTGTGCCGGACGATGATTTCGGTTGCCTGGTCATTGATCGGGATTCGGCATGGTGAGCCATCGGGGGTGCAATTATTCACGATGGTAACGGTAAGGCGGCGTTTTACAAGGTTCACTGGATGATGCGGTAAGCGCCAACCGGGATATCGTCCAGCGTCCACTCCCCCACCCGGTAACGGATCAGGCGCAACGTCGGGTATCCGATGTGTGCCGTCATGCGACGCACCTGCCGGTTGCGGCCCTCGGTGATGGTCAGGTCCAGCCAGCAGGTCGTGATGGCCTTGCGTACGCGGATCGGCGGGACGCGCGGCCAGATCGCGGAAGGCTCTATCAATCCGACACGTGCCGGACGTGTCATGCCGTCCCCGAGCGTGACACCCCTGCGCAGTTGTTCCAGCTGATGCTCGCCCGGAATGCCCTCGACCTGCACCCAGTAGCCTTTTTCCTTGCGGTATTTCGGATGGCTGATGCGTTGTTGCAGGCGGCCGTCGTCCGTCAGCACCAGCAGACCCTCGCTGTCATAATCCAGCCGTCCTGCACAGTACACGCCGGGGATATCGATGTAGTCCGCGAGCACGGCCTTGTCGCCCGCGCCGCTGAATTGCGACATGACCCTGTAGGGCTTGTTGAACAGGACAATCACGGGAAAAGAGGCCGGGTCAGGCAGCCTGTGTCATTGCCTTGGTGACGGCAGGATTATCGGCAAGGACAGGCGGCATGGTGTGCAGTGTGCACCCTGGTGCCGCCATTTCAGCAGCATTGGCTGACAAGGACATTTTCGTGACCATTATGTGACAGATCCGTGATGTATTATAGTCAGACTGTCCCTGTAACACCCGCATCTGGCCGCGTTGCTGCGGTGTGCTGCATGTAATCAGGAACTTTTTACCGGCGACGCCGCCCTAACCTTGAAAGTAGAAAACCTTTCCACGGGCCACTGTCAGCAGCAGCCCGGTGCGTACCTGGAGACTTCCTTGCCACGCAATATTCTCGTTATCGAAGATGATCCGGATATCGCGCGTCTGGTACAACTGCATCTGGGTGATGCGGGTTATACAGTCAGTCAGTGCAGCAATGGCAGTGAGGGCCTGAAGTCGATACGGCGCAAAACGCCGGACCTGCTCATACTCGACCTGATGCTGCCCGGGTTGGGCGGACTGGAGCTGTGCCGTCAACTGCGTGCGGGCCCCGTTTACCTGCCGATACTCATGCTGACCGCGAAGTCAACCGAACTGGACCGCGTGCTTGGCCTCGAAATGGGGGCCGACGATTACGTCACCAAGCCTTTCAGCATGCCTGAACTGGTGGCGCGCGTGAATGCCCTGTTCCGGCGCGTGGATGCGCTGCAGCACGACACCGGCCGGAGCATACCGCCCCTGCATTTCAATGGCCTGGAAATCAATCCGGACAAGCGCATGGTACGCCGCAATGGCGATGATCTGGCGCTGACCAGCAAGGAATTCGACCTGCTGCTGGAGTTTGCGCGAAACCCCGGACGTGCCTTTTCCCGGGCCCAGTTGCTGGACAAGGTCTGGGGTTACGGACATGCAGGTTATGAACACACGGTGAATTCGCATATCAACCGTCTGCGTGCCAAGATCGAGCAGGACCCGGCCAGGCCACGCTACATCCTGACGGTATGGGGAATCGGCTACAAGTTCATGGACGTGCCAGGCAGTGTTTAGAACGCTGTACGCCCGACTGGTGGCCGGGCTGGTCGCACTGGTGATCTGTCTTAGTGCCCTGTATCTGTGGATTACACTGCATTCCGGCCAACAGTTCTACCAGGAAGTGACGCAGCGCCTTAACCAGCAGCTGGCGGCCGACCTCACACAGGTCACCACAAACCTGGTCGCTGACGCGCAACTGTCAATTGCCGACGGGCAATACGACGAGACTGCGCTCGATTCCGTGTTCCATACCTACATGCTGATCAACCCGGGCATCCAGGTCTACCTGCTCGATGAAAACGGCCGCATCCTTGCATTTCACGCACCACCCGGGACCGTCAAGCAGCGCGATATCGACCTTGCGCCGGTGCGTGCCTTTCTGAACGGCGAACAACCCCTGCCGATCCTGGGTGATGATCCCCGTCACGCGGGTCACAAGGAAATCTTTTCGGTGGCCCCGCTGGGCGACCCCGGGCAACCACAGGGCTATCTCTACGTAGTACTGGGGGGTGAACAACTACAGGCAATTGCCCAGGCGTTGCAGGCGAGCCGAATTCCGCAATTCGTGACCCTGGCCACCCTGTCAGGGACGCTGCTGGCACTGATCGCCGGCCTCGTCCTGTTGCGTTACCTGACACGACGTCTGCGCATGCTGTCAAACGTCATGGCCCGTTTCGAGCAAAACGATTTCGAGCGGCTCGCTACGCAGACTGCCGGTGCGGTACCTGCGGCGGACGATATCGGCCGCCTGCAACTCGCATTTACACGCATGGCCGGGCGCATCATCGAACAGATCCGGCAACTGCGCCAGACCGACAGTCTGCGCCGTGAACTCGTGGCCAACGTTTCGCACGACCTGCGCACGCCACTGGCCTCGCTGCAGGGGTACCTCGAAACCCTGCTCATCAAGAATGGCAAGCTGTCCGATGACGAGCGACGTGATTTCCTGCAGCGGTCGTTGCGCCAGTGCCAGGGACTGGGCAAGCTGGTTGATGCCCTGTTTGAGCTGGCGAAGCTCGATTCAGGACAGGTTCGTCCCAAGCGCGAATGCTTCTCTCTCGCGGAACTGGCGCAGGATGTCAGCCTGAAACATGCGCTCGCGGCACAACAGAACAGCATCCATCTGGCCACGGAGATCCCCGACAACCTGCCCGCCGTTGATGCCGACATTGGCCTGATCGAGCGGGTGCTGGACAACCTGTTCGATAACGCGATCCGCCACACGCCGGAAGGCGGCCGCATCGAGGTGGTGCTGTCCAGCGAAGGCGACCAGGTAAGCGTGCGGGTGACCGACACCGGTCAGGGCATCAGCACGGATGACATGCCCTATATTTTCAATCGGTTCTACCAGTCCAGGGACGGTGCCGGCAACGACCGGGGGGGTGCCGGTCTGGGACTCGCCATCAGCAAACGCATCCTTGAACTGCACGCCAGCGACCTCGGTGTAGACAGCGAGGTCGGGCGTGGAACCTGCGTGTACTTCAATCTGCCGTCAGTCGCGGCACTGGGCGAGCGTGTCGCCGCCGCACCGTGATTAAAATGCGATGATTTCGGGGCTGGATGCCGGTACCTCTGTAACGGCCCGCATCAGCGGATGTCCCGGGCGCAGCGACAAATAGCTGACGCATCTTTCGTTGCCTGCCCCGTGTTCTTGTTGCCTGCCCCCTTCTGTCGGCGACATATCCCGTTGATCCTGTCAGATCTGTCAGTGTGCCCATGACCCGTGCAACAACGCCCCGCCATTGCAGCGGGAGTAATCCCCGCACCAGTGTTGCCGCGACAGGCCAATTCAGATACGTCAGCTGTGATGTCGTATTCCTGCCACGTAATTTCCCGACATACTGAATCAGCAATTATACTAACGCCATGACTTTTTCCATCGTGACTTGATCAACATCAATAATCGGAATGCAATGACTGGCATTATTCCCCCACATTATTTGCACAAGGAGATGAAAGATGGGTGAACAAGGCAAGTTGTCGAAGCTGATGAGTACCAGCAGGGACCGGCATGAAGTTGAGGACTGGATGTTCACGCTGACACCACTGGGTGTCGCCTTTGTTTTCTTCATCGTATTTATTCTGAGTACGGATATCGTCAACAAGGGGCTCATCATGGCGGTTGGCACGGCAGCGGGTTTTGTCGGCCTGCAGACTTACTGGGTCTTCAGGGGCTGGCGCAAGAATCATGCAATCACCGTATTCACGGGCCTGCTCAGCATCGTGCTGGCGCTGGGACTCGTCTGGTTCTACATACAGATCACTGTATAGGGAAACAACACGGGCGCTGGCAGGCAGGACGGGTTCCTGTTTGTCACCGACCTGTCCCGCGGCAGGGAGCGTTAGTAACAGCTCAGCCGCCTGTTACGCTACGCCCCGGGATCCCTGGAACGCAAACGGTGTCAGTATTTTCCGTTCACGATGGCGCGCATGGCCGTGCCACCCCGTTCAATCCAGCCATGAATCATACACCGGGTGGTGAACCGGCTGGCACAGTTGCCAGCTGAATCGATCACGATAACACCGCCTTGCCCGTTGACCTTCCGCATCAGGTATTCGATGCCGGCCCGGGTTGCGCGGGCGGCGTCATGGCCACTCAGCTCCATGTATCCGGCGATGGTTTTCGCCAGCACGGAACGCATGAAATCCTCTCCATTGCCGGTTGCAGAGATGGCGCAGGTCTCGTTGTCTGCGTAGACACCCGCTCCAATAATCGGTGAGTCGCCAATACGGCCCCGGTGCTTGTTTGCAACACCACCGGTCGATGTCGCGGCAGCCAGGTTGCCGTAAATGTCTCGGGCGATCGCACCGATGGTCCCTGGATTCTGCTCCTCTTTCCGGCCGGCGATCGAGTCCTCACGAAGGGGAACGGTATCACCCTGGCAGCGGGCATCGAGGTACTCTCGCAGGCGTTCCCGGGTCACGAGGCAGTCGTCCGGTACCTGCTGCATTCCACACTGTGCAGCGAATTCCAGCGCGCCTGCGCCCGCCAGCATCACGTGTCCGCTGCGAGCCATTACCAGACCCGCCAGCCTGACAGGGTTTGCAATATTGCTGACTGCCGCAACAGCGCCCGCCGAGAGGTCCCGGCCGTCCATGATGGCCGCATCCATTTCAACCTTGCCATGCGCATTCAGCACGGAGCCACAGCCTGCGTTGAACTGCGGATCGTCCTCGAGCAGGCTGGCGCAGGCCTCGACAGCCTGCAGTGCACTCCCGCCACGGGCCAGGATCTCCCGGCCACGCTCCAGGACGTCGCGGATGCTTTTCAGGCAGGCGGCCCGGGCCGCTGCGGTGTTCAAATGATCCATCGTTCCGGCACCGCCATGGACCATCAATGAGTAGGCGTCTGACAAATCGACTGCTGCTCAGGCGAAAAGTGAGCGCATGATGCCACCCTCAGTGCCGGTGAGGCCCTGGAAAAAAACGGCCAGCCTGCTGACTTCCCTGTGGGCTGCAAACAGCAGGCTCGCCAGCGGGATCTTGTCGACCGGCCTGTCTATGCCGCCACACCCTCGACGACGCCCCCGGCGGCGGGTAATGTGCCTGACCCAACAGGCCGGGAAAGGACTGAAGACCGGTTGCGAACCCAATCCGCCACCGCTGTTCAGGAGACCCGCTGACTTACGGATAAACGCGCTCGTAACGGAAACGGTACTCGCGTCCAACAGGCCGGTACTGCTCGTACTGGCGCTGGCGCGCCTCTGCCATGTCCCTGTACCACTGGCTGCGCGCCTTGTTCCACTGCCGGCGGTCCTCCGCCTCGGGGTTGTTCCACCAGCGGCGCTGGCTGCGCCAGCGCTCCATGTTTTCACGCCGGATTCTGGCGGCTTCCTTGATCCGGGCAAGGCGACGGTTCTGCTCGGCGCGATAGCCATAGTTGCGGCGGGCAGGTGTTTTATCTCCCGCCGCTTCCTCCGTGGCGGGCTCCGCAGCTGGAGGTTCAGCAGCAGTGTCTGCAACGGCCGTCGCGGCGGTGTCTTCGGTGGACATGGCGGTGTCTGCAGCGGCCGTAGCGGCTTCCTCGGCCTGCGCCACGCTCATCCAGCCGGTACCGCTGCAAAGTCCGATGCTGACCAGCAGGGCTGACAGCAGCTTGGTTATGGAATCGGGTAAGGTCATGATGTCCTCCATCTTCTGAGCCTGGCAGTGCCAGGCAAACAGCTTTTTGGTTGTAAGTAACCCGACCCTACCGCCAGGACCTATGGATATCTTTGACGAATATCAAGCGAACCGGACGTTTGCCTGTCACAGCATCGGGGCAACCGGGTAAAAATGGGGCCATAGCCCGTCTCACCGGCAAACCGGCCGGGAGTGCAGTTCTGCTCCGGCCAACAGCCCTTCCCTTATGCCGGGGGGATCACTGCGCGGCGACGCGCCGCTCGAGTTCCTTGAGGGCGATGCTGGACTTGTTCAGGCTGAAGGACGCCTTCGTCTGCCCCCAGGGCCAGCGCAGAAAGGTCACCTCCAGTGTCTTCCCTGTGTGTATTTGCCTGAGCAGGTTGCTGTCGGCAATCACGCAGCCGGTGGCGTTTTGCGCACCGAGCTGAATGGGCGGGTTCTTGTCGACCTGCAGGCTGACACCCTTGACGGGGTAGTCATGTCCGAACACGCACACGGAACGGGCGTGCCTGGGCTCACCCTTCAGCCAGGAGATCCAGAGTACCGGCGTCGGGTGATAGATCTCGTCGCCGTAGGACTCGGTGATCTGGCCGTAGGTCTCCGCCGTGCATTGAGTCGAGAAATTAACCTCCTCGTAGATACAGTCCACACGCCAGTTGCCGAAGTGCACCTCGCGCTCGCGTGCATTCTTCCGCTGGCGTACAGCCTTTCGCTCCGGCTGCACCATGCCTTCCTGCGCACCGCCCGCCTGATGGTCTTCGGTAGTGGTGGCGGCAGGGAAATTGGCACAGCCGGTGGCCAGCAGGGATATCAGCAACAGGCGCGCAGGTACATTCATGGCTCACTCCAGTACGTTGAAAATCGTGATCATTCGGGACAGGCTGGGATTATTTAACAGTTTTCACCCCGTATAAAGGTTTCGGGACATTTTTTTCGCTATATTCCGGGGTACCATGTACTGAAACCGTTACCCGTTGGAGGGATTATGCTGCGACTCATATCGGCTGTATTCGTAATGCTGGCGTGCCTGTCCGCCCAGGCGGCCATCGTCGGCGAAGAGGTTAGTTATCAGACCGGGGATACCGTGATGAAAGGTTACCTGGCCCGGGACGATGCCCTGCAGGGTAAACGCCCCGGCATCCTGGTCGTACACGAGTGGTGGGGACAAAATGCCTATGCGCGCAAACGCGCCGACATGCTCGCGGCGCTGGGCTATACCGCGCTGGCCGTCGACATGTACGGTGAAGGCCAGACCGCCGCGCATCCTGAGGATGCGGGCAAATTCTCGGGTGCCGTGCGCAAGAATCTGCCCCTGATGAAGGCGCGCTTCGAGGCGGCACGAAATTTCCTCAATGCGCAGCCCTCTGTCGACCCGGAAAAGAATGCCGCGATCGGCTACTGCTTCGGTGGCAGCGTGGTACTGGAGATGGCTCGCGCCGGTGAGGACCTCGACGGCGTGGTGAGTTTCCATGGCAGCCTGGGCGGGCTGGGGCCGGTCAGTGACAACGTCAAGGCGAAGATCCTGGTCGCCAATGGCGCCGACGATCCGTTCGTGACGGCGGAACAGATCGACATGTTCAAGCAGGACATGGACGCCGCCGGCGCGGACTACCGCTTCATCAATTACCCGGGCGCGAAGCACAGTTTCACCAACCCGGAAGCGAATGCCTTCGGTGAGAAATTCGGCTTGCCGCTGGCCTACAATGCCGATGCCGATGCCGCCTCGTGGCAGGCGATGCAGGACTTCCTCAAGACGATCTTCGAGTGATACCGGGGCGGGTCAGGGAGCGATTTTCGTCAGCGCCGCAAGCTATGGTCTGCTGGCCCGGTTACGGTGCGATGGACCGGAAATGATGCGTCCTTGCTGTCCCGGGCCGGCTACCATCACGGGGTCCGAACGGTCCCGTAGCCTGCCCGTGAAGCGCCGCCCGCTGCCCGGCAGCGTGCGCGGGGAAACCAGCCTGCATGCTTGCGAATGCAAGCCGTTCTCGCCTGGAAAAGTCCGCCCCGATTGCAGTTCAATGCCGGTTGCTTGCTACACTATAGGCAGCAACCTGCATGTCAATCACCGGAGGAGCGACACCCATGGATAAAGGCGCCATCAATATCGTTGTCTTGCTGCTGTTACTTTTATGCTTCTGGATATTTTTTCTATGGAAGAATTCGCGCAAGCTGAACAAGGACATCAAGCATGTTGCACAGCAGCACAGCCTCATCCGGCATGACGAGCAGGTACGCATGCTGTGCCGTGCCGTACATCTGTTCAATCCGAATGTTTCAGCAGGTATTGATTTCGTCATCAGGCACGACAATCCTGACCAGGCGCCCGTCATCGCGGAATGGATGGCCGATACACCCAAGCCTACCCCGGAACAACTGAATAGTGCGCTGAACGAAATCAGGAATACCTATCACGAGCAGGAATACGCCGATATGCGCAAGGCGGAGTACCCGAGCGTGGAGGAACAACTGGAGGCGGCCTACGAGGCGCGCCAGGGCAACAACGCCATGCAACTCGCGGTGGACGAGAAGATCCACCTCGTCAGGGAGAAATATCCGAAGGCGGAAGAGTGCGTATAACCTGAACGCCGGTTCAGACCGCGCGCCGTGCACATGCCTTCCCGTCACCATGAAAGCGGTCGGTACCCTGTTCGATGGTTACTTGCCAGATTGCAGCGTGGCTATCTGTAAAAAATGGTTACTGACCCCTTTATCCGGATACATGTGTGTCCGGGAGGAAAACCGGCTAACGGCATCACCCGCTAACCGATGATCTGCCACCTGTATCAAAACCGGCTCCAGCTGCCATCCGGCTGCCGGCAGGCCCGGCCATAGACCTGCTCCGAGCGTCCGCCGATCGCGGCACGCGTGGTGTACTCACGGCAGTAGCGGCCTTCCTGACTGCGGTAGGTCGAGGTCGGGGTGACCGTGTAATCGGCACCATTATCCGGATTGTGCCAGTAGACCGAAGCCTGGTCCGGTGCATGCTCCAGGGCCTGACCGGTGCACTGCTGGTCAGCGGCATTCATGCTGCGGCCAATCGAGCGGCCGACCAGCACACCGATGACGGTGCCGGCGATGGTCGCCGCGGTACGGCCGGACCCCTTCCCGATCTGGTTGCCGGCAATACCGCCGACCACGCCGCCGAGCACCGCACCGAGCCTGTCACGGTCACAACGCCCGCCGAGGATAAACGGATTCTCGTAACCGCGCCCGTGCCAGGGCAGGACCGGCGGATAGTCATGATGATCCCGGTGCTTGTTGCGGTAGCCGTGCGCGGGTGCCCATGCCGGCGGCGTGGCCAGTGCCGGGGTGATAATGATCAGTGTCAGTGCTGCAGCCAGTGTGGATTTCATAATTGTCGTATGTATTTGTTTCATGAATAGGGGGCCTGGTGGTTAAGGGTTAAATATAGTCGGAATCATCGGGCTGATATGTGCGCTGTGTTCAATGGCTGCCTTGTATACCGGTGACGAAGACTCGAAAGCCCGGGAAAATGGTTTCCTTCGCTCTCCCGGCTGTTCATTGACTGCGGATGAATTCACCCGGCCAGGCCTGTGATTCAGGCCTCGTAGCCCAGCACCGGCGCCAGCCAGCGCTCCATCTCGCCGACACTCATGCCCTTGCGCCGGGCGTAGTCCTCAACCTGATCGCGGCCGATCTTGCCGATGCCGAAGTAACGCGCCTCGGGGTGTGCGAAATACAGGCCGGAGACGGCGGCCGTCGGCAGCATGGCAAAGCTCTCGGTAAGCGTCATGCCGGCATGGGTGGCCGGGTCGATCAGTTCCCACAGGATGGCCTTCTCGGTATGGTCCGGGCAGGCGGGATAGCCGGGCGCGGGGCGGATGCCGCGGTATTCCTCGCGGACCAGTTCCTCGTTGCTCAGGCTCTCTGCCGGCGCATAGCCCCAGAATTCCTGGCGCACGCGTTCGTGCATGCGCTCGGCGAAGGACTCGACCAGGCGGTCGGCCAGCGCCTTCAGGAGGATGCTGTTGTAGTCGTCGTGATCGGCCTCGAAGGCGGCGACCCGCGCTTCAATGCCGATGCCGGTGGTGACGGCAAATGCACCGATGTAGTCCTGTACGCCGGTCTCTTTTGGCGCGATATAGTCTGCCAGGGCGAAGTTCGGCGCATCGCCACGGTGCGCCATCTGCTGGCGCAGGGTGTGGAACACGGTGCGCACACTGGTACGCGTATCATCGCTATACAGCTCGATATCGTCATCATCGATGGTGTTGGCCGGGAAGAAGCCGATCACCGCCCGAGCCGTCAGCCATTTCTCGCTGACGATCTTTTTAAGCATCTCGTTGGCGTCCTCGAACAGGCGCGTGGCCTCGCTGCCGACGGTTGCGTCATCGAGGATTTGCGGGAATTTCCCGGACAGTTCCCAGGCCTTGAAGAACGGGTTCCAGTCGATGTAGCGGACCAGCTCGGCCAGCGGATACGCGTCGAACACCTTGAGGCCGGTGAATGATGGCCTGGTCACCTTGTAATGGCTCCAGTCGGTGGCGAACCTGTTGGCGCGCGCTGCTCCCAGGCCCAGCAGTTTGCGTTCCTGTTGCTGGACGGCACGCTGTTCGCGCAGCGCCCGGTACTCGTTTTTGATGTCCTGGATATAGATCGTGCGTCTGTCCTCGCTCAGCAGGTTGCTGGCCACGCCCACGGCGCGGGAAGCGTCCGGTACGTACATTACCGCGCCTTCATAGGTCGGGTCGATCTTCACCGCGGTGTGGATGCGCGAGGTGGTTGCACCGCCGATCAGCAGCGGCAGTGTGAAGCCCAGGCGCTGCATCTCGCGTCCGATATGCACCATCTCGTCCAGCGAGGGCGTGATCAGGCCGGACAGGCCGATGATGTCGACCTGCCTTTCCTGCGCCATTTTGAGTATCTTGTCGGCCGGCACCATGACACCGAGATCGATGACGTCGTAGTTGTTGCATTGCAGCACTACGCCCACGATGTTCTTGCCGATATCGTGCACGTCGCCTTTCACCGTCGCCATCAGGATGCGGCCGTTGTTGCGTGACGTGCTGCCCTCCTTCTCGGCTTCCATGAACGGCATGAGGTAGGCGACCGCCTTTTTCATCACGCGCGCGGACTTCACCACCTGCGGCAGGAACATCTTGCCCGCACCGAACAGGTCGCCGACCACGTTCATGCCGTCCATCAGCGGCCCCTCGATCACGTCCAGCGGACGGACGGCCTGCAGGCGCGACTCCTCGGTGTCCTGCTCGATGAAATCGGTGATGCCCTTGATCAGCGCATGTTCGAGGCGCTTGTTGACCTCCCACTCGCGCCATTCCTGGGTGTCGGCCTTCTCTGCGCTCCTGCCGTCGCCGCGGTACAGCTCGGCGATCTCCAGCAGGCGTTCCGTGGCATCGGGCCGGCGGTTCAGGACCACGTCCTCGACGCGCTCTCGCAGGTCCGGCGGGATCTCGTCGTAGATGGCCAGCTGGCCGGGATTGACGATGCCCATGTCCATGCCGGCCTTGATGGCGTGATAGAGGAACACGGCGTGGATCGCCTCGCGTACCGGGTTGTTGCCGCGGAACGAGAACGACACGTTGGATACTCCGCCGGAGACCAGCGCGTGCGGCAGTTTCGTCTTTATATCGTGCGTGGCCTCGATGAAATCACGCCCGTAATTGTTGTGCTCCTCGATACCGGTGGCAATCGCGAAGATATTCGGGTCGAAGATGATGTCTTCCGGCGCAAAGTCGACCTGCTCGATCAGGATACGGTAGGCGCGTTCGCAGATCTCGAACTTGCGTGCACGTGTATCCGCCTGGCCCTGCTCATCGAAGGCCATGACGATGGCGGCGGCCCCGTAGCGCCTGACCAGTCGCGCGTGGTTGATAAATTCCGCCTCGCCCTCTTTCAGGCTGATGGAGTTCACAACCCCCTTGCCCTGGATGCATTTCAGACCGGCCTCGATTACCTCCCACTTGGAGGAATCGATCATGATCGGCACGCGCGAGATATCAGGCTCGGCGGAGACCAGGTTGAGGAAGCGCACCATGGCCTCCCTGGAATCCAGCATGCCCTCGTCCATGTTGATATCGATGACCTGGGCGCCGTTTTCCACCTGCTGGCGTGCCACGTCCAGCGCGGTCTCGTAGTCGCCTTCCATGACCAGACGCTTGAACATGGCCGAGCCGGTGACGTTGGTCCGCTCGCCGACGTTGACGAACAGCGAATCCGGACCGATATTGCACGGCTCCAGCCCGGACAGGCGACACTGGGCCCCGATGTCAGGCAGCCTGCGCGGTGCGTGCGGGCTGACAGCCTCCACGATGGCCTTGATATGTTCCGGCGTGGTGCCGCAGCAACCGCCGATGATGTTGACGAAACCGTTCGCCGCCCAGTCGGCGAGTTCACGCGCCATGGCTTCCGGCGTCTCTTCGTACTCGCCAAACTCGTTTGGCAGGCCGGCATTCGGGTGTGCGGAGACATAACTTTCTGAGATGTTTGACAGCTCTTCCACGTACTGGCGCAGCTGATCGGCACCCAGTGCGCAGTTTAGGCCGAAGGACAGCGGCCGGGCATGGCGCAGCGAGTTGTAGAACGCCTCGGTCACCTGGCCGGTCAGCGTGCGCCCGGACTGGTCCGTGATGGTGCCCGAGATCATCACCGGCAGGTGCGTGCCGGTTTGCTCGAAGAATTGTTCCACGGCAAAAACCGCTGCCTTGGCATTCAGCGTGTCGAAGATGGTCTCGATCAGCAGCAGGTCGACGCCGCCCTCCACCAGCCCGCGCGTGGATTCGAGGTAGGCCGTGACCAGGTCGTCGAAGCTGATGTTGCGGAAGCCGGGATCGTTGACATCCGGCGAGATCGATGCGGTGCGGTTGGTCGGCCCGAGCACGCCGGCAACGAAGCGTGGCTTGGCCGGCGTTTCCAGCGTCACCGTGTCTGCAACAGTGCGCGCGAGCCGGGCCGCGGCAACGTTGATCTCGTAGCTCAGGTCCTCCATGCCGTAGTCGGCCATCGCCACGCGTGTGGAATTGAAGGTATTGGTCTCGAGGATGTCCGCGCCGGCGTCGAGGTACTGGCGGTGGATATCAGCGATGATCTGCGGCCGGGTCAGTACCAGCAGGTCATTGTTGCCCTTCAGGTCGCGCGGCCAGTTGGCAAAGCGCTCACCGCGGTAATCGGCCTCACCAAGCTTGTGGCGCTGGATCATGGTGCCCATGGCACCGTCCAGGAACAGGATGCGTTGCTCGAGAAGTTCGGTGAATTTTGTCATTGGTATCAGCAGGCTGCCTTCAAACGCACAAGTCTAGCATGTGCATTGTCGATAATTGCATGATCCCTATATGAAAACAGCGATGCGCGACGCGGCCGCGGCTCAGACTCTCCCAGGGGTATGACCACAAAATATCGGGATATGCCATATGTAAAAACACAACATATAGTACTATAATCGAACAGCTGCTATACAGACAAATTATTTCCTAAAATCAAGGATAAAGGCGTTATTAGCGAACGTCATGTGATGAAGAACAAATGCGCCATGCTCGTACTGGTCAGCGCCCTCGCCGGCCCGGGGTTGGTGCATGCCGCGACGGATGACATGTTCGGCGCGATGTTTCGCATGATGCTGACCATGATGAATGTCATGTCCGGCGCCATGCTGGGTAACGACACCGGCTGGGGTAACAACAACTGGACGGATAATTTCGGGCTTGGCGGAGTGAATTCGTTCAGTACCGGCATGAACGCCTGGCCGATGATGTCCGGCACGGGTTCGCCATTCAATTCCTTCGGCATGTCGCCCTGGTCCGGCATGTCACCCTGGTCCGGTATGTCGCCCTGGTCCGGCATGTCACCCTGGTCCGGTATGTCGCCCTTGTCCGGCATGTCACCCTGGTCCGGCATGTCACCCTGGTCCGGCATGTCGCCCTGGTCCGGCATGTCGCCCTGGTCGTCAATGCCACTGGGTAGCAATGCCCGGGGCAACCCGTTTGGTGGTGGCTACCCTGGATTGGCCCCGGGTAGGTTTCCGGGCGGCAGCTTCGGACCCTTTGGCAACTCTGTCTTTACCAACCCGTCGGGCTATGGCAACTTCGGTCCCGGTGCCTGGAATCGGGGTGGCATCCCCTACTCGGGCGCCTCGATTCTCGACGGCCGCTGGTATGGCAGTTCCGGTGAAATCCTCGAGGTACGCGGCAACCGCTTTCGGCTGCAGCAAGGCAAGGTCGGTCTGAACGGTACCATCGCGGTAGCGAACGACATCGTCAGCATGTACTGCCCGCGGACAAAAACCATGACGCGCTACACCTTCATGCGCAACCAGTCGGGCCTGGTGTTGCAGGATGCCGCCGGTACGCAGTTGCGCTTCACCAACAAGCCGGTCAACGGGATCGTGCATGTTTTCTGACGCAAAAATCAATCTCGCGCCAATACGCAAAGGCGCCAGGAACTTTAAAACAGAATTGCCACAGAGGGCACGGAGAGCACAGAGTTAATCAGTTCATTCCCGCATAAACAGGAATCCATCATAACTGCGCGCTGGACACGACCGATCTCTATATTTCTAGTGGAATGGAAGCACGGCTATGCGTGAATAAAAGCCGGTTGAAAAGTGCATGGTCCATGCCTTGCTCAAACCTCAAACATTGCACCGCCAGGCATGCTCTTTCCCTGTGAGCTCTGTGTTCTCTGTGGCAGTCGTTTTCTTTGCGCCTTTGCGCGAGATGTATTGTTAACGCATAGCATCCACGAGAGTGGAAAGACCGCACCTCAAGCGCTGATGACCGTGACATCCCCCATGTACGGCTGCAATGCCGGCGGCACGCGGATCGAGCCGTCCGCCTGCTGGTTATTTTCCATGATCGCGACCAGCGTGCGGCCGACCGCGAGGCCGGAACCGTTCAGGGTGTGCAGCAGTTCCGGCTTGCCGGTCTCCGGATTGCGCCAGCGCGCCTGCATACGGCGCGCCTGGAAGGCCTCGAAATTGCTGCATGAGGAGATCTCGCGGTACTTCTGCTGGCCCGGCAGCCACACTTCCAGGTCGTAGGTCTTCGCGGCAGAGAAGCCGATATCGCCGGTACACAGCGCGACCACGCGATAGGGCAGCTCGAGCTGCTGCAGGATGGCTTCCGCGTGGCCGGTGAGTTCCTCCAGCGCCGCACGGGAATCCTGTGGCCGCACCAGCTGCACCATTTCCACTTTCTCGAACTGGTGCTGGCGAATCATGCCGCGCGTGTCCTTGCCGTAGGAGCCGGCCTCGGACCGGAAGCACGGAGTATGCGCGGTATAGCGCAGGGGCAGATCGACGGCATCGACGATGGTATCGCGCACCAGGTTGGTGACCGGCACCTCGGCGGTCGGAATCAGGTAGTACGCGTGCTCGCCTGCGGTCCTGAACAGGTCTTCCTCGAACTTCGGCAACTGACCGGTGCCGCGCAGGCTGTCGGCGTTGACCAGGTAGGGTACGTAAACTTCCCGGTAGCCATGCTGGCGGGTATGTGTATCGAGCATGAACTGGATCAGGGCACGGTGCAGACGCGCCAGCGCTCCCTGGATGACAGTGAAACGCGAGCCGGTGAGCTTTGCCGCCGTTTCGAAGTCCAGCAGGCCGAGCCGCTCGCCGAGATCGACATGGTCCCGCGCCTCGAAATCGAATGTCGTTGGTTCACCCCAGCGCCTGATCTCGGCATTGTCCTCTTCGCCCACGCCGTCGGGTACGCTCTCGTGCGGGATATTGGGAATGTCCAGCAGGAAGGCACTGAGTTCTTCCTGCAGGGCGGCCAGCTGTGTTTCGGCCGCCTTGAGCTGGTCACCCAGACCCTCGACCTCTTGCAGCAGGGGCGAGATATCCGCGCCGGCGGCCTTGGCCTTGCCGATGTTCTTCGAACGCGCATTGCGCTCGGCCTGCAGTTCCTGTGTCTGCACCTGGATGGCCCTGCGGCGCTCCTCGAGTGCCTCCAGTGCGACGGTGTCGAGCGTATAGCCGCGCCGGGCGAGTTGTTTCGCGACAGCGTCGGGTTCGTTACGCAGGAGTCTGGGGTCGAGCATGGCGGTCCTTGGTCAGCGACGTCTGGTTAACGCTTCAGGCAAGGGATTGTAATGCAGGAACCGGCGTGCTGGCGAATCTGTACTAGACATGCAGTGTGGCCGGCCAGGACACGATATGCCCGGGTTCGATATCCTTGCCGATGTGCGCCAGAATGCTCGCAACCTTGTATGGCTCGTCGAAGAATTCCAGCACCAGCGGCAGATCAAGCGACATGTCCAGCAGGCTTGATGAATGCATCTTGCCTGATTTGCCGAAGCCGCTGATGCCGCGGAATACTGTCACGCCCTTGACCTTTTCTTCGTCGTGCAGGCGTTGCAGCAGGCGTTCCATGCGGCCCTCGCCCTCTGTCAGATAGACGCGTACAAAGACAACCTCGAGTTTGATCATAACTGCCTCGCAGCAAATACGCCGAGTCCGGCGGCGGTGATACACACGATAACACTGAGCAGGATATTGGCCAGCGCCTTGCCCGCATGGCCGGATTCCAGCAGGTTCAGTGTTTCGACGGAAAAGGTCGAGAAGGTGGTAAAGGCCCCGAGCATGCCGATCAGCAGGAAGGCGCGCAGCGCGGGGCCGGCGGCCATGCGATCGATGAGCCAGATGGACAGAAACCCCATCAGCAGGCTGCCGATGACGTTGACCGTCAGTGTGCCGTGGGGGAAAGCCGAGCCGAGCCGGCCGTGCACGGTAACCGAGGTCCAGTAGCGCAGCAGCGCGCCCAGCGCACCACCGGCGGCGATGGCAAGTGCCTGATTCATTTCTGCAATGGTGTGATCATACCGGTATGGTACATCTGCCGGGCTGTGCAGGCACGCCTGAATTGACGTCAGGCGCGATTGAAATCTTCCCCAGGTACCTCTACTGGTGCAGGAGCGCTTCGCAATCGCGCTGGCTATCTTCTGTCGGGTAATCGCGGATGCGATCCGCCTGTCATTTTTTCAGATACTTGCGGTCCAGCTCACGCAGGTGGGCCAGCTTCTCGGCAATTTTTATTTCCATGCCGCGCGGCACCGGCCGGTAGTAATGCGGCGTCTTCATGCCTTCCGGGAAGTAGTTTTCGCCGGCCGCGTATCCCTCGGGCTCGTCATGTGCATAGCGGTAGGCCTTGCCATAACCGAGTTCCTTCATGAGCCGGGTCGGTGCATTGCGCAGGTGCACCGGCACTTCCAGCGAGCCGGACTTGCCGATTTCACTGCGCGCCGCATTGTAGGCCATGTATACAGCGTTGCTCTTGGCCGTGCTGGCCAGGTAGATCACTGCCTGCGCCAGCGCAAGCTCGCCTTCAGGGCTGCCGAGGCGTTCCTGTACGTCCCAGGCGTTCAGGCACAGCGTCAATGCGCGCGGATCGGCGTTGCCGATATCCTCCGAGGCCATGCGCACCACGCGCCGTGCGAGGTAGATCGGATCACAACCACCATCCAGCATGCGCACCAGCCAGTACAATGCCGCATCGGGACTGGAACCGCGCACCGACTTGTGCAGCGCGGAGATCTGGTCGTAGAAATCATCGCCACCCTTGTCGAAGCGCCGGCTGCCGCCACTGATGACCTCGTTGAACACGGCCGCCGGTATGACGTTTTCACCGTCTGCCTCCTCGGCCAGATCGGCGGCTATCTCCAGCAGGTTCAGCGCACGGCGCGCGTCACCGTCCGCAGCCACGGCCAGCCGATCGAGCAGTTCATCGGGAATGGAGAGCCCGCGTGCGCCCAGCCCGTTGACCTCGTCTGCGAGCGCCGCGTCGATGATAGCGCGCAGTGCCCCGGGTTCCAGTCGCTTGAGTACGTAGGTGCGTACGCGTGACAGCAGCGCGCTGTTAAGTTCGAACGACGGATTCTCCGTGGTGGCACCGATAAATATGACCGTGCCGTCCTCCACATAGGGCAGAAAGGCATCCTGCTGTGACTTGTTGAAGCGGTGCGCCTCGTCGACGAACAGGATGGTCTGGCGCCCTTCCAGGTCGCGGACCTGTTGTGCCGCGGCGACCGCGTTGCGAATATCCTTCACGCCCGCCAGCACCGCCGACAGCGTGAGAAATTCCGCGTTGGTCTGTTCTGCCAGCAGCCGCGCCAGCGTGGTTTTACCGGTACCCGGCGGCCCCCACAGGACCATCGAATGCAGGTTGCCCTCCTCGATGGCGCGGCGCAACGGTTTGTCCTCATCGAGGATGTGCGGTTGCCCGGTAAAGGCGGCCAGGGTGCGCGGACGCATGCGGTCGGCCAGTGGCCGATAGGCTTCGGCGTGGCGTGTCATGGACTCACCGCGTCAGTCAACGTCTCCGACGACGTCGGCACCGGGCGGTGGTTCAAAGCGGAAGACATCCTGCTGCAGCTGCGGATTGCGTACCACGTTGGAAAAACTGAACGTCGTGGTATTGCCGAACGTATCGTGTGCCTCGATCCGTGTCAGCAAGCCGTCCGCGAAGGCCAGCGTGAGCGTGGTGATATTGCTGTCGTCGGTCCTGGGTTTCAGCAGCACACGGTTGGCCGAGAGTTCCTCGAAGGTGAATACCTCGTCCAGCGGTCTCGAACCGCTCAGCAGCATCGCCGGGGTCGCGGTCAATACCTCGCTTGCGGCCTGTACGGTGACCTGTTCCAGGTCCTCGTCATAGGACCAGACCCGTTCGCCATCGGCGACCAGCTGCTGTTTGTAGGGCGTGAGGTAA
>Ga0307423_1000377_pt1 | contig 30095 bp, 23 predicted proteins | sample SalMarWE160310MG_FD_202154 | JGI IMG/M metagenome (GOLD analysis project Ga0307423, IMG submission 202154) | Salt marsh sediment microbial communities from the Plum Island Ecosystem LTER, Massachusetts, United States - WE1603-10 | ecosystem: Environmental > Aquatic > Marine > Intertidal zone >... | reverse complement strand
GCGGATCTGGAACATTGTTGCCAGCTCGGTTTGCTCCTCAGTGTTGCAGGAAGCGAATGCGACGTCCGAGTGCCGTTCGGAAGCCTCTTCGAAAATCGGCTTGAAGGTCCGGCACGGTCCGCACCATGGGGCCCAGAAGTCAATGACGACAATGTCGTTGCTGTTGATGGTTTCTTCGATATTCTGTTGGTTCAGCTGAGTGACGGCCATGGTCTTTCTCCTCTAGCGAGATGCGTCGTGATATCAATGGTTAACCTAATAACCATTAAAGAATATTCTAATATCTGCGAGAATCTTTGTCAAGCAACGAATGTGGTGCCAATAGCTCCTTCAATTGACTTCGTCGTCGGGTGGTTCATCGAGAAACGCAGGCAATGTGTAGCGCCCACCCCCCGGGAGGGCATCGATGCCGTCGGGGGGTCGATCCTCGGCGATCGCCACGAGCTCGCGAACCTCGGGCGGCAGCTCGGAGAGAAAACGGGAAGGGTCGAGAATGGTATCGACCCGGAAACGGTCGCGCGCGATCTCCGGCCGAATGAGGAACAGGCGATCCCGTGCGCGGGTGACGGCGACGTAGAAGAGCCGTCGTTCCTCTTCCTCGTCGTCCATTCGAAAAGACGGGAATCGTCCCTCGGCGAGCCAGATGACGAACACAGCCCGCCATTCGATGCCCTTCGCCTGATGGACGGTCGACAACGTCACCATCTCGTCGGGCGGGCCCGCAACCGCGTCCTCGCCCGAGAGGTCATTGAGCAGGGTGACTTCGGAGAGGAAGGCGTTGACATCGCGGTAGCCGTCCGCGAACAGAGCAAGCTGGTCGAGGTCCTCGAGCCGTGCGCGGGAGTTCTCCAGGTGGGCGTTTGCCCATGCACCATAGAATGACTCGACGACCCTTCGGATGACCTCGCCCGGCTGCCCGAGGAGTTTCGGAGCGGAGATCTTGGCTGTCAGCTTCTGAAGCTCGACCAACGGAGCGCGGGCAGCACGCGGTAGTTGTAGCGATTCGACCTCGAGGGAGAGGAAGCGCCGCGTGCGGTCTGCGCCCGCAATCCGATCCCACACCCGAGCCGCGAGGCGCGGTCCGAATCCGTCCCGTAGCTTGATGAGGCGGGCGAAAGCGACTTCGTCGCGCGGGTTGTCAACAAATCTCAAATGGGCCAACACGTCCTTGACGTGACGGTGTTCGAAAAACCGCAAACCGGAGCGGACCCGGTACGGAATGTTGCGGCGGGCGAGCTCCACCTGGAGGTCGAGGGAATGGGCGTGGTTGCGGTAGAGCACCGCCATGTCGTCGAGATCGAAGCCCTCCTCGTGGAGCTCGAGCAACTGTTCGGCGACATGGATGGCCTGGATCTCCGGGTTTGGGACCGCCACCTCGAGTGGTTGCTCGCCGCCGCTGCGGTCGGGGCGAAGTGTCTTCTGGAACTGGCGGGTATTGTGAACGATCGAGGCGTTCGCAAGCTCGAGAATCGGCGGTACGGAACGGTAATTGGTTTCGAGCCTGAAGACCCGGCAGTCCGGATGACGGTCCGGAAAACCGAGGATGTTATCGAAATCAGCACCCCGGAATGCATAGATGGACTGTGCATCGTCGCCCACCACCATCACGTTGCGGTCGGGACCGAGCATCCCGTCGACGATGTCGGCCTGCAGTCGATTGGTGTCCTGGTACTCATCCACCAGGATGTGATCAAAATGTTGCCGGAGTTCTGCGCGCGCTCGTGGAAACCTGCTCAGCAGCAACAGCCAGTTGAGCAGCAGGTCATCAAAGTCCATCAGATCGGATTGCCGCTTCTTTTCGAGGTAGCGTTTGAAGACGTCGGCGATCAGGTCACCCTCGTCGAGGAATTGCGGTGCGCGTTCTCTCAACACCTCGCCAAGGTCGTGTCCTGTGTTGATGACAAAACTATAGAGGTCGACCAGGAGTCGAGGCCGCGGCAGTCGCCGGGTCGGCACATCAGGGGTGATATCGGCGAGGGCTACGCCCATGAGGTCGGTTGCGTCCTCCCGGTCGAGGATCGAAAACCGTGGTGTATAACCGAGCAGCTCGGCGTATCGTCTGAGGATCCGGTGGCCGGCCGAATGAAAAGTCCCGCCGGTGATCCGGGTGGAGGCAAGCTCCACCAGCTGTTGGACGCGCCCCATCATCTCCCGTGCCGCTTTGTTGGTGAAGGTCAGGAGCAGGATCTTCCCCGGTGGTACCCCGTCCTCGATAAGCCGGCTGGTGCGGTAGACGAGGGTGCGGGTCTTGCCGGTGCCGGCGCCCGCAAGCGCCAACATCGGTCCGCCCGGGTGCATCACGACCTCGAGTTGCTGCTGGTTCAGTTCCTCTTCGTATCGCACCCGACGCCGACCGCCGCTGTCGGCCCTACGCAGACCCTTGCTCATGGCAGACAGAGTGTTCCGAAGAGAGATCGATCGAAAGACAGGGAAGCCCCTTTACCGTAAACCAGGAGCGTGGCGCCCAGGCTCGCGTCGGTGTCGAGAAGGGCCTCTACCGCGGAGCCGAATGGTGATGGGACCCGCAGCTCGATGTCGCCGGTAGCGCCGGCTCCGACAGCGAGGTCGAGGGCCCAACCGAGGGCCGCGAGTGCGGCGTCCTGGGTGCTGCCAGCAACCGGGCCGACCTGCTCCACACCGCCGTAGGCGTAGGCCGCGATTCGGGCCCCCTGTTGCACGAGTGCTGCTCGCAACTGACGCCCCTTGAGCCAGAAGACGTGGTCCGCTTCACGGGTGATGTTGCGGGTGACACGGTCGATGCGGTCGATGTCGGCCTGCCCGCGTCGGTTGAGCAGATCAGTAGTTGCGTCTTTACCCGGTAGCAGGGCGGTCAGCCCGGAGGCGAGACGAGTCGCCGACGACACCGGAAGGCTGAACTGGTATACCGTGGTCATCGGCTTGAATCCTTGCCCAAGCAACAGGGCTTGGATCGCGGGCTCGGTCGGTACGACCGCGAGGAACTCCCGGGCGCCGGACCGGTCGCCGTAGGAAAGAACCCGTGACAGCAGGGCCTTGCCGGCTCCGCGGCCGTGGTGCTGAGGAAGAACCCAGAGTTCGGAAAGGACGCACTGCCGAGCGCGGACGTGAGCGGCGGCGAAGCCGAGGGTTTCCTCGCCCTCGTACACGGTGAAGAACCCGTCGGGGTCGTGAGAAAGGAGATGTCGAAGCTCGGGGTCGGTGTCCATCTCGAGATCGAGCGTGCCTCGGCTCGACGGGTATGCCGCCAGCCCTGCCGCCGCCGCGTCGCGAAGAATTGCGAGTCCTGGCAACTCTTCCCTATGAATGGTGCGCACCTTGACCTTTGCCATGTCCTCTCCGTCCGAGACGAGAAGTTTAGCAGAGCGTTGACCAGTACCCGTCCCCGTTCCCGATGAACCGCCCGCGTCGGTCTTCGACCTCGGCCACGCGTCTTCGGTCCCTCGGCTCTCCGAGAGCGAGCTCTCGTCGATCCGTCGTCCCTCATCCGAAGCGCGCCAGCGGCGCGCGGGCGGTTCAAGTCCCTGTCTTCCCGACCGAGCGAAGCGAGTGGAGGGATCTGGTGGGTGGTGGTCAGCATGCTCCGGCCCAGTACCCCCAGGTCCCTCCGCTCGGTCGTTTCACTCCCTCGGTCGGGATGACATTCCGACTGGGCTGTCAAGCCAGCCAGTCGTCATGCCATCTCACGACGTCTCCCGGCGCTCGCGACGAAGCCCTTCACTCCAGCGGCCGCCGACGGTCGCGTTTTGCTTGTTTTCTAAGCCTCAACTTGCCGACGGCGGCGATATGTGGTTGACGCCGGAGAGGTAGGGTGGGTGGGTGCCGGCCATCGATCCACTCGCTGGCGGGGGTGAGTCGTGACGGCCGAAGGCCGTCAGCAAGCACCAAGCCCTCCGTGGTCGCGGACCGCGTACAATGCTGTCACAGGGAGTGTTTGCATGCCCAAAGTCCTCAACAGCCAGCCGCGGCGTGACGTGAGGTTTGAAACCAACCGTGATCACTGGCGAAACCGCCTCCGGATTCTGAACGCGCAGCGGGACGAGATCGCGATGGGCGGTGGTGAAAGCGCAGCCGCGAAGCAGAAAAAGAAAGGCAAGCTGCTTGCCCGTGAACGGGTTGAAGCTCTGATCGACAAGGGCTCCAACCTGCTTGAGATTGGTGTGTTCGCGGCGTGGGACCTGTATGAAGAGTGGGGTGGTGCACCGGCGGCCGGCGTGGTGGTGGGGCTGGGCAAGGTCCGCGGTCGTGAGTGCGTGGTGGTGGCGAACGACGCGACGGTCAAGGCGGGGGCGTGGTTCCCCCTGACCTGCAAAAAAATCCTGCGGGCGCAGGAAATCGCGATGGAAAACCGGTTGCCGCTCATCTACCTGGTCGATTCAGCCGGAGTTTTCCTGCCGATGCAGGATGAAATTTTCCCGGACCGTGACCATTTCGGCCGCGTCTTTTACAACAATGCGCGGCTTTCGGCCGAAGGGATCTACCAGATCGCTGCCATTCTCGGTTCGTGCGTTGCCGGCGGCGCCTACCTGCCGATCATGTCGGATGAGGCTCTGATAGTGGAGGGAAACGGAACCATCTTTCTTGCCGGCGCCCACCTCGTGCAGGCGGCGATCGGTGAAAAAATGGACAACCAGGCGCTGGGTGGGGCGATGGTGCAGGTCGACATCTCAGGCGTGGTCGACGACCGGTTTCCTGACGATCTGTCGGCGATCGAGCACATTCGCACTCGCATTGGCGAGCTCGCCAGGCCGGCGCTGGCTCCATTCGACCGCATAGAAGCATCGGATCCGCTTGTCGAAGCCGAAGACATCCTCGGACTGCTTCCGGTCGATCGTTCGCGGCCGTACGACATGCGCGGTTTGCTTGGGGCGCTCCTCGACGGCTCGGAGTTCACCGAGTACAAGGCGACCTATGGCCGCACGCTGATTTGCGGCACCGGCCGCATCGATGGGTGGGCGGTGGGAATTGTCGCCAACCAGCGTCAAATCGTGCACCGGCGGCGAGGTCTCGAGGACTCTGAGCAGGAGATGCAGATCGGGGGCGTCATCTACACTGATGCCGCCGACAAGGGGGCCCGGTTCGTCGAGCTGATGAATCAAAAGGGCATCCCAATCGTCTTTTTTCAGGACGTCACCGGGTTCATGGTCGGCTAGAAGTCCGAGCGGGCGGGGATCATCAAGGACGGGGCAAAGATGGTCAATGTCGTTGCCAACTCGGTAGTGCCCAAGTTCACCGTATTCGTCGGCAATTCGTTTGGCGCTGGCAACTACGCGATGTGCGGCCGGGCCTACGGGGCGCGGTTTTTCTTCGCGTGGCCTTCAGCCTCAATCTCCGTGATGGGGGGCCAGCAGGCGTCCGAAACGCTGCTCGCGATCCAGCTGAAGAACCGTGGCGATGACGTTTCCGATGTGGAAAAGACGCAGCGCCTCGGGGAGATCCAGGCCCGTTACGAGGCCGCGATGGACCCGCGTTACGCGGCGGCCCGCCTGTGGGTCGATGAAATTATCGACCCGCGCCGCACGCGCGAGACTCTCGCCCGTGCCATCGCTGCGGCTGCTCATCAAACCGAAATCGCCGACTTCAAGGTGGGCGTGCTGCAGACCTGAAGCCGCCCACCCGCCCGATACTCGTTTCTCGATCCACCCACCCTTCAAAGCGCGAAACAGCTTCGACGGCACCGGTGCCACTCTTCGCATTGTCATCATCGCCTTGCCATCCGCATCGCGCAGGTGACAATGCGAAGGGTGGCACCTGACACACCGAAGCGAGAAGCGCTTTCCGGGTTTGAACCTGCCAACCGCGGTCGCGTACTTCCTTTGGACGGGAGGAAGAGTAACCGGGCTCAGCTGTGTTGCATAAACGAGACCGGAACCGGTGGTTTTTCGCCGGTCGGTCACGTGGGTTGGATGGGCCGGCCAGTGCATGGGTGGTCGGGCTGGACGCTGGAATATTCCGCGCTACTCTAATGGAGTGCACATCGAGATGACGAGGAAAAAGAGCAGATCAGGCCGACACTCGGCGCTCCTGACGGTGGTATGCGCCGTTCTGCTGGTCTTTTGTGTCGTTCCGGTTGAGGCCCAGAACGACGGCAATAAGGGCCATTCGAAATCAGAGGAAAAGACTGAGGAAACGGGGCTTCCGCTGCGCTGGAAGGTGTGGCTAGACGAAGAAGTGTACCCCCTGATTTCCAAGGAGCAGCGCAAGGCATTTCTGCAGCTGGAGACCGAGGCTCAGAGAAAAGCGTTCGTGGAGCGCATTTGGAATCTGTGGTCGAGACAGTCGGGGTTTGGTACCGCGTTCCGCCGCATGTACGAGGATCGCCTGGCTATGGCCCGATACGAATTCGGGAATACCATCGAGGATCGGGCGAGAGTGATGCTCATCCACGGTCCGCCGGCCGGTCGGTTTGACCCGAGATGTGAATCGGTGTTCCAACCCATGGAGTTCTGGATTTGGCCCTATATCGAGGGACTGGGCGAGGACGTTGTCGTCCTTTTCTACCGGCGGGACAGTCTCAGCCACTGGCGGTTGTGGACGAAGTTCGACGGCCAGACAGTGCTCTACAACATGTGGAGTGCCGCGAATCAGGGCGGCCCATTCACGGGAAATCCGAGAGATCTCAGTAACCCGATCTATCGGTGCCCGAACGGCGACCAGACGATTCGTCTGCTGGCCGCAGTCGCGGCGTGGAGCAACGATTCGACCTACATGAGAAGCATGTATCGATTCATCAACTTCGATCGCGGTGGCGGCCCGGAGTCCACCTCGCGTCGGTTCATGGAATTCTCTGCGCTGCTCGATAAAAATGCAGAACCCCTCGATTTTTCGATATCGAGTGAGACGAGCGCCGCGCGAGGCGGGCTGGTCGACGTCAGCATCGGCATCGATGTCCCTGTGGATGGGTTGGGGACCAATCTGGTGGGTGATGTCAAAGTCATCCAGCTCGACGTGGTCGGGGAGATCACGAGCGTTGGCGACGTGATGGTGGACAGATTCCGCTATCTTTTCTCCGTGCCCCAGGCCGAAGACCAGGTCGGGTTGATGCTGGACCGATTGATCCGGCCGGGGAATTATCACCTTAGGATCAAAGTGGAAGACGTTCACTCCAAGCACGCGGCGGTGGCCGAACAAGAGCTCTCGGTCGTCGCTCTGAATTTTTCCGAGGAGGCTCTGAAGGCCTACGTCGATCCTGCGGTGGCTGCGATCGAGGCCGATCTAGCAGCCAGTGAAGAAAAGAAAGAAGAGGAGCCCCTGTTGCGTATCGTGGGGCCTGAGGGAGATGCGGTAAGCGGTCTGTGTCGCTTCGAGGCGATTGTGCGCGATGAGGTGGCACGGGTGACCTTTCTGCTCGACGGCGAACCGATACTGACGAAAAACCGGCCGCCATTCGACATCGACCTCGACCTCGGACCTCTGCCCAAGCTGACGACCATAACCGCGATCGCGTATGACGCCGCCGGTGAAGAAATCGCGCGCGATGGATACACTCTCAATGTCGGTCGAGAGCGGTTTTTCGTGCGTCTGGTGCCGGTGTCTCCGAGCGAGGATGGAGACGGTCAGGTACGGGTTGCCGCGGAGCTGAACATCCCTTCGGAAGGTGAGCTCGAGCGGCTCGAGCTCTTTTGGAACGACGATCTGCTCGGCACGCTGTACGAACCGCCGTATGAACTTCGCGTCAACCTGGGGACGAGTGAACGATTCGGGTATTTGAGGGCTCTTGCCACGCTGGTTGACGGTTCTCAGGCCGAGGATCTCGAGTTCGTCAACACCCCCGAGTTCGGCGCGGTGGTCAAGGTCACCGCAATCGAGTTGCCGATCACGGTTCTCGATGGTGGCGGCAACCCCGTGGAGGACCTCACTCAAGATGAATTCACCGTGTTGGAGGACAAGGTTGAGCAGACCATTTCGCACTTTTCGCTCCACCGTGACCTTCCGGTGCGCATGGGAATGGTGATCGACACCTCGGGCTCGATGGAGGAGACGTTGCCGACGGTGCAGCGGGTGGTGATGGGTTTCCTTCGTGATCTTCTGAGGCCGCGCGATCGGGCCTACATCGAGACGTTCTCGGATCGCCCGGATTTGCTCGCAGGATTCACGGCCGATTTCTCGACCATTGAAAACGCTTTGCTCGCCCTCTATCCGGATCGCGCGACCGCCCTCTATGACGCGATCATCATGGGCCTTTTTCAGTTTTCCGGAGTCACCGGTCGGCGCGCAATGGTGGTGCTGACCGATGGTGAGGACACGGCTTCGCAGAACGGATTCGATGAGGCACTCGGTTACGCCCAGCGGATGGGGGTCACCATCTACATGATCGGTGTCAGCATTCCCTCGACCAAGGTGACGACCCGATGGCAGATCAACAAGTTGGCTTCTGCAACGGGAGGTAGGGCTTTCTTTGTCTCGGAGAAGTCGGGTCTCGACAAGATTTACGCCGACATCAATCGCGAACTCAGGACCCAATACCTGCTTGCGTATACCTCGAGTTCGGAGAAACCCGCCGACGAGCTGCGGAAAATCAAGGTCGAGGTTGATCGCAAGGGGGTCAAAGTTCGAACCATTACCGGGTATTACCCGGCCGGTGGCCCGTGATCGGGCGCGGCAGAATGTCCGAAGAAATGAACGGAGGATGAAGCCGTTGCGAAAGAAAAAACTGCTGATCAAGGCGGGAGCGACGTTGGTGTTGGCGGCCGCGATCTCCACCGGCATCACCTTTGCCAGGGACCCGAATGTCAAGGAGGCAAGTGCGGAGATGAAGTGGGGGTTCAAGGCGGCGCGTCGCGGTTATTGGCAAGAGGCGTTGATGCGATTCGAACACGCCAACGAGCTGACTCCAAACCAGCCTCGGATTCTCAACAACATCGCGGTGGCGCAGGAGGCGAACGGGCGTTACGAGATGGCCCTTCTCACCTACCAGGAAGGGCTTTCTCTGGCCCCCAATAATTCCGCATTGCGGAGGAACTACACGCGGTTCCAGGAGTTCTACGCGAGCTATATTGCACCACCGGAAATCGCCGACGACAAAGGGGGGGGAGATGCGCAGAAGGACAATTGAGCTTCTCGCGATCCTCGTCGCGATAGCGGCGGTATGCAGCGCGGGCACGCGCGAGGTTCGTATTGAGCTCCACCTCGACCCAGAGCTCCCCCTTGAAGGAACCGAAAATGTTTTCGTGGGCCCGATCTTGATCGAACCGAGGGAAGGCGAGAGCGTGCAGTCGGTGGATATGACGGCTGCCAAGGAGTTCGAGATCTTTCTTCGCAAGATCCTGCGCCGGGATGCGCAGCTCCACCTGATTCCGAAGCGGGACGACCTGAGGCCGCCGAGCAACAACCTCGCGGCCCTTCTCCAGGATGCCGATTTTTGGAAGACGATCAGGGAAGAGAACGGGGCGGACTACGTGGTTGCCGCTTCGATCGATGTCAAGGTCCTCGACCGTGCGGGCTACACCACCGAAGAGTACGTGTCGCCGCAGGACGGGAAGACGTATTTCCGGCAGGTCATGGTCGAGGAGACCGGGTTCAGCTACGACATTCTTCTGGTTGTGGTCGAGGCGGAGACCGGAAAGCTCCTCCACCGGGAGCAGATCACCGACTTTCAACCGAAGAGCGAACGCAAGCTCGAGGAGTACACCGATATGTTCACCGATCTGTACACCCTCCAGAATCGTCTGGTCGGCATCTTCGTACCGCGGGCGGTGCAGGTCAAACGAGCCCTGTATGCGGATTGATTCGGAAACTGACTGGCTTGGAGCTTCGTGTTTGAAGAACGAGACGCTCGATTGCAGCCCGCTTTCTGTTCGGACCTACGTCTTGAAGGCCCGCGGAGGTGAGAGATGAGATCGTGGACCACGGCGATAATCGCCATTCTGCTCGCGGCTGCGCCGGCGGCTGCACAGTTGAATCCCTACTACCCCTACATCGGCGGCAAGAACAAGGTGCGGTGGGACAAGTTTGTCTGGTACACCTATGACACGCCGCACTTCAAGATCTCCTACTACGACCGCACCGAACCGATGCTGGAACGAGTGGCCTCCTATGCAGAGAGCGCCTATGACGATATCGCCCGCAAGCTGAACTTCCAGATCCTCAAGCCGGTGCCGCTGATTATCTACGCCACCCACGCCGAGTTCGAGCAAACCAACATCATCGTCGGATTCATACCCGAGGGTGTCGGCGCGTTCGCGACACCGGTGCGGAACCGCATGGTGCTGCCGGTGGATCTGCCGGACAGCGAGCTCCAGGCCCTGATCCAACACGAGCTGACCCACATCTTCCAGTACGAGATCTACTTCGGCGGCAGACGTGGCCGCGCCATCTACGCGCGCCCGCCGACCTGGTTCATGGAGGGCATGGCCTCGTATTTTGGAGATGACGAAACCTCACGCGATGAAATGTACATGCGCGATGCCGCACTGTCCGACCAGGTGGCGTCAATCATGCAGCCGCCGGGAGGATTCATGGCCTACCGCTGGGGGCACAAGGTCTTCGAGTACATCGACGAAGAGTGGGGCGAAGATGTCGTCCGGGATTGGGTCTTCTCCTTCCGCGGCAATTTCGGCGGTCAGGTCGGGCGGCCCCTGGCACGGGTCCTCAACATGGAGCCTGAAGAGTTTGACGCGGCCTTCCGGACCTGGTTGAGGAGGAAGTACCAGGCGTATGCCGACCGCGGCGTTCCGGGCGAGTTCGGGCGCAGGTTCAGAGTGCCCGGTTTCACCAACTCCAATCAGACGTCGCCCGCGATATCGCCTTCCGGGGATCTGGTGGCCGCCTTCACGACGTACAAGAACGACGTCGATGTCGCGATCTTTGGGTTGCCGGATCGAAAGCTCTATAAAAATCTCACCAAAGGCCTGACCAACAAATACCGTTACCTCGTGGCGCAGGGTTTGACGGTCGGCCCCAGCGAGGGTCGCGACCTCGCATTCTCGCCGGATGGGAATTACGTGGCGGTTTTCGGCCGCACCGAACGGGTGCGCTCCCTCCTTCTCCTCGACGTCCGCAAAGGCGGAATCGCGAAGGAGTTCAAGATCGAGCTCCCGATCGACCAGGCAGAGCAACCAGCCTTCTCACCGGACGGGGGAACGATCGCTTTTCACGCTGTTTCCAACGAGCAGTACGATATCTTTCTCCTCGACCTCGAAACAGGCCAGGTCTCCAATTTGACGAACGATCCGGCTTACGACGCATCTCCTGCGTTCTCGCCTGACGGAACGAGGCTGGTCTACACCTCGAACATGGGAGCCAACGGCAAGCTTGTCGATCTCAGTTTGTCGGATCCGACCAGGCGCGAGCAGCTCACGTTTGGACCCGGGGAGGACGAAGGCGCCGCATTCTCGAAAGACGGTGAGAGGCTCTATTTCACGTCCGATCGCTTGGAAGGGGTGTTCGATATCTATCGTCTGGACCTCGATACCCGTGAGCTTTCGCGCCTCACGGACGTGATCGGTGGCGCCATCAATCCGGTTGCCGCCGAGACCCTCGAGGGTGAGCGGGTCGGTTTCCAGGCGTACTCAAACGGTATCTGGGGACTCTACGGCGCCGACGCCGGTCAGGGTGAATACGTGGGTATATCCGAGCCACCGTCGCTGAAGGTGGAGCTCGAACCCTTCGTGCCGGCCGTCAGCGTGGTGGTCGATCCCGAAAAGGGCACAAAGGTCAAACGGCGCAAGTTCTATCTGGAGGATGCGGGCGCCTTTGTCGGGGTCGACACCGCGAGCCAGATCCTGGGCCAGGCATACATCACGCTCGCCGATCAATACGGCGACCGTCGCATACAGATCTTCCTCGACAGCATCGACACCTTTTCCAACTTCATGGTCAGCTACTACAACCTGGAGCCCCGGATTCAGTGGGGTGTCAGTGTATACGACTCTCGTCGGTATTACGTTGCCGGTTACAACCCGGAGGCGTTCCGACCGGAATCCAGACAACAGCTCTACCGGTTTTCGGCAGCGGAGTTCTCAGCCCAGTACCCGCTCAGCACCTTTTTCCGGCTGACGGCCCGGGCAGGCTACCTGGACCGCCGCTACGATCAGCCGATCGGCCTGGATCCCAACACTGGGAACCTCGTAACCGTGGCGTCCCAGAACCAGGCGCCGTACATCGGCGTTGGCGCTGCCGGCGACACCACCTTTTGGAAGAATTACGGTCCCCACAAGGGCACACGGTGGGAGGGGCGTCTGTACTACGCCTATGACACCGACGGCGGTGGCGCGTTGACCAAAAACGTTGAGTTCGACGGGCGCTATTACGTGCCGACCTCTGCGCGAACCGAGTTCGCCGCCCGAACATGGGTCGGTTGGGCCGAGGGTAACCAGCCCTGGATCTACTCCTTTGGTGGCATGGACACGATGCGCGGATACCCCACCTATTCTCTTTCGGGTAACCGCGCCGCATTCGCAAACCTCGAATGGCGCTTCCCCCTCGTCGATCGCATGGATCTCGCCTTCATGAGGCTCGGTGGTATTCGGGGGCGGGTCTTCCTCGACGTTGGTGCGGCCTGGTATGTCAACAGCGAAGGGGAAGAGTTCAACATGTTTGGCCAGCCCGGTTTCAAATTCTGGGAGGACCACATTTTAAAGGACGGCGTATCGTCCTACGGGTTTGGTCTCGACATCTACCTGTTCGGGCTGCCGTTGCATTGGGATTGGGTCAAGATCTGGAACTTCGATCAGGCCTTGACCGGGTGGGGCACCGACTTCTGGATTGGACTGCGGTTTTAGGGCCGTTTCCGTGCCCGATTGGTGGTAGTCAAAACGCCTATGCCATCCCGCCCAGGCTTGTCCTGAGCGAGCGAAGCGAGTCGAACGGATCCTTCGACTACGGCGTTACTTTGTAACGCCTCCGCTCAGGATGACGTGCCGACTGGGCCGGCAAAGCCGGCCCGTCGTTACGTCACTTGCCGGGGTAGTATCCCGCAATCGTCTTGACGACGGTGTCTGGCAGGTTGACCGTCACCTCGATCTTGCGGAACGCTTCGGGCGGTTTTTCGGAAGGCGAGGGGTACCACAAAAGGTACTGCGAGCGCAGGAGCTCGGCGATGCGAGCGTAAACCGCCGGCAGATCTTCAACCTGCTTGGGGAAGAAGGCCTCGCCCCCGGTTTCCGTAGCCAGACCTTTGAGGATCTTGCGGCTTGAAAAGTCGAGTTTTCCGACTCCGAGGCCGATCGAAAAGATCGGTATGCGCATGGTGTGCGCAAAACGTTCCGCAACCTTCCAATCGGTGCGAGACGTCGTATCCTCCCCGTCGGTCAGCAGCACCACCGCCTGTCGCCCGCGGCGTCCTCGAAACTGTTCCAGTGATCGAACCACCGCGTCGTGCAGCGATGTGCCGCCCTCCGGAGTCACTGTGTCGAGGTCTCCGATGAGGGCACTGATATTGTCGGTCCAGTTGACCTGCACCTTCGCGTCCCATGAGAACCGGATCAGCACAGCCTGGTCACCCTCCTCGAGGAGCTCATCGGCAAAACCGCGGACGGCGCGCCGAACTTTAGGGAAATCTTCAATCATTGACCCCGAGGTGTCGACGGCGATGGCGAGTGACAGGGGCAGATCGGCGGTCGTACCGAATCCCTCCACCTCGACCTGCTCCTCATCTTCATAGACCGTGAAGTTGTCGAGCTCGAGCCCGGTCACCGGCATGCCATTTTCGTCAAGTACCACGACCGGCAGCTCGACCAGCTCGACCCGGACCGAACCGACGAAGCCGCCGCCTCCGAGGGTGTAGACCGCATCGCCTCGAGTGCCGTCTGCATCCACGACCTCGGCGGAGAGGATGGCAGCGCCCTGCAGCTTGGCCACCGGCACCTCGACAACGCATGGACACATCGCCCAACGAGCAATCATCTCGGCGTCGAGATTGAGGCTGACCTGCTGGATTTCCTTTTGACCCGCAGTAATCGCAACCGTAATGGTCCGGCGGCCGTTCCTGATCGACGATTCAGGCGCGAGCAATATCTCGACGCCGATCTGCCCAGACGGGTTGTTGAGGACGATGGCGTCTTCGCCGAGGTAGTTCCCTTCGGCGTCAAGCGCAACAGCTCGAACCTCGGTCCGTCGGATGATCTCGCCGAGGGGAATCGATACCGTCCACGGGGCTCGGTTCCGACGCCCGAGTGCTTTACCGTCGTTAGAGAACTCAACTGACGCCGTGCCTTCGGGCGCTTCAACCTCCAGCTGGACAGCACCGAGACCGCCGAGGTTTGGCGGCGGTCTGAAAGACACCCCACCTTCGCGGGGTGGCGTCAGATCGAGGGCAATGGCGTCCACGGGCGCGCCCTCCGGGGCTTTGAACGGTGTGTCGACCTGTTGGACCTCGATCTCTCCGAACCACACCCCCGAGGCGGTGCCGTTGAGATTCGCGACACCGATTTCGAGGACGTAGGTACCGGGATCCCACTCGCGGTAGAGCATCGCGCTGCCGTCGGACTCGAGCTCGACGACCCCTCGTTGCCGATCGACGATATCTTCACCATGGCGCAGGGTCGTCACTACCTGAACCCGGTCGCCGGCACGTTCTCGGTCTTCCGGCGCGATCTGGAAGACGATCCCCATCACAGTTCCACCGCTGCCGCTCCCGAGGGCTTCGGCGTGGCCGATGAGGGCGAGCGGTACGTTTTGTGCGTGCGCGTTGGCTGCACCTATTATCAACAGCATCGGGATCATGTGTTGAAGCTTCATGAATACACCTCGGAACCGTGCGGCGGCAACCGGAAGTCATTATGCCGCACTTTAGGACAACAGGATCACACGGACTGTTAATCCTTGAACGAAGTCGTCAGCGGACCTCGATCGGCTGGTAGGCAACGATATCTTGAGTTGTTCCGGAGACATACCGGACAACATAGCTCCCGGGCTCGAACGGCGCCGCCAGAGTCACCGGACTGCCGAGATCAGTGTAGGACCAGTCAAGGTGTTTCGTCGGCCCTGAGTGAGGGCGGACGACGGCAATGAAATCTCCCTCGCCGGCGGCCCCGCTCCACGCCACCTCGAAGCGGGTGCCCGCCTCGACAACGCGGGGGACTTCGAGCGTGACTTCGACGGCCACGACAGCCAGAGGCTGGCGCGCGAGTACTTCGCCGTCCGCAGCGCGAACATAGCGCACCTCGTAGTTTCCCGGAGTGATTGGAGCGGTGAGAACTGCGGGATTGCCGCTCGTGGTCGGTGAAAAGCTCCGATACTCGTCATCGCCGTCGCCGGAGGCCGCGATGCTCAAAAAGTCCTGAGGTGCGTCGGGCCCCGTCCAATTGATGTCGAGGCCCTGGCCAGGAGCGGCCTCAGTGGGTCCTTCAAGGGTTGCAAGAATCTCAAACACGTCGAGGCTGGCTCGGGCGAGCGATCGGCCGCGGCGGGACCGGTAGCGCACGACGTAATCGCCAGCGAAATCCGGTGCGTCAACTGTCACGGGCCCGTCACCGATTGCCGGGATGCAGAGCACATCCTCAATCAGGTCGTTTCCCACGTATTCGATAATGATATGGTCACCGGGCAAACCACCTCCAGTCCAGGTCAAGGTCATCGACGTTCGAATCTCGGCACGTTCCGGCGCTTCGATGGTCACCATCCGGCGACTGGTTCCGAACGCGAGTCTCCCCAACAGCTGCTGAATGCCGGACCCGATGTCACTGATGAACTGTACCTCGAGGTCGTTCGGAGAGTCGGGGAGCGAAACTCTGACCTCACCAGTGGGACCGGTCGTTGGATATCGCAAAAGATACTGGCCGGCAGGTGCTCCAGAGGTTGTCACGGCCACATAATTTGTGCCGGCGGGAGCACCCCAGTATTGGACGTACACCTCGGTGCCAGCGAGCGGAACCTCCGGATCCACCTCGAGAGTCACCGGCGGCGCTGGAGAGAGGGCAATTTCAAGCTCTTCTTGAGTGCCGAGGTGAACGATATCGTCGAGCTCGACCGTCCCGATATTCGGGCCTTCGATTCTGGCTCGGTAGCGGCTCGGAACGAGTCGCATTTCTGCTGCGCCCCCAACAATCTCGGTCGAGGTCTCTTCACCGAGGTACCTGTCGACCATTGAAAGGGTCGCGCCATTCACAGGTTCTTCGCCGCGTGTGATCATCAGTTCGAGCCACTCCGCTCGGCTCGAAGCCGATGTCTGTGGCGCCGCTGCCCATCGTAATGTGTCGAGGAGCTTGGTCGGATCACCGACGTTTCTTGTCGGTACCAGAAGGACCAGAGAATTTGCCAGCTTCTGATCCATGCCGAGACCGATGATTCGTATGGCGATCGGGTTTTCAGCCTCGGAGAGGCTTTCGAGAAGAGGGGAGATGTCGCGAGAGCACTGATCGGCGCCGGCGGTGAGGATCACCATCCGTCTTTCGCCGTCCCAGCCGGAAAGGTCTTCGGCGGCCTCTTCCACAGCGTGCACGAGAGCCCGCCCCCCCCGGAAGTCGAGGTTCGCCAGAATCGAGGACCAGCGCGTGGGATCGACCGGAGCGTTGGCGATGAGGAGTTCGGAATCGTCACAGCCGGAGTTGGTCGTGAAGTCAGAGAGGCCGCCGATCGCTCGGAGCCCGAACTCGAATCCTCGTCCACTGGCGGCCGGAGAAACGATAAAGGCGTCGATGGCCGTTCGAACGGCCGCGATTCTCGGAGTGCCGTCCGGGAAGACATCCCACATTTCCATCGAGGTATCGAGCACGAACTCGATGTGTTCCGTCCCGTGACATAGGCCGGCTGCCAACAGCAAGCAGAGTCCGAGCGTCGTCAGGTTGAGCCGCCTCACGTTTCAAAGTCTAGCTCAGAAAAAACCGCCCACCATTGGGTGGGCGGTCTCGAGAGTCATGTGTAAGATTCGAGCTACGTTTCCTTGAGGGCGGCCAGCAGCTCGAGCATGGCCTTCTTGCCGTCGGAAAAGAACATGAGCGTGTTGTCGTTGGCGAACAGCGGGTTGGGGATACCGGCAAACCCGGGACTCAAACTACGCTTGACCACGACCACCGTCCGCGCCTTGTCGACATCGATGATCGGCATGCCGGCGATCGGGCTGCCGGGGTCGGTGCGGGCCACCGGGTTGACCACGTCGTTGGCGCCTAGAACCAGAGCCACGTCCACCTGTTCCATGGTCGCGTTGACCTCGTCCATCTCCTTGAGCTTGTCGTAGGGCACGTCGGCTTCGGCCAGGAGCACATTCATGTGACCCGGCATGCGGCCGGCAACCGGGTGGATCCCATACTCGACGTTGATGCCCTTGTCCTCGAGGAAGTTGGCAATGTCACGTACCGCGTGCTGCGCCTGCGCAACCGCCATGCCGTAACCGGGGACGATGAGGACTCGCTGTGCGACCTCGAGGGTCATCGCGATCTCGTCGGCCGAGGCCGCCTTGACGGTCTTGTAGACCTCGTCGGCGTCTGGCGTGTCGGCGGTCGGGCCCATCGTGCCGAAGAGCACGTTGGCCAGTGAGCGGTTCATGGCCTTGCACATGATCTTGGTTAGGATGATGCCGGATGCACCCACCAGCGAGCCGGCGATGATCAGCACGGTGTTGTCGATGACAAAACCCGTAGCGGCGGCGGCGAGACCCGAGTAGGAGTTGAGGAGGGCGATGACCACTGGCATGTCCGCGCCGCCGATCGACAGGGTCAGGATCACGCCGAGGACGCCGGAGATCGCGACCAGCACCCAGAAGAGGGCGGTGTTCGACGGATCGAGGACCAGCATCACACCCAGAGCGACCGAGGCGGTCGCGGCCAGGCCCTTGAGCAGGTCCATTCCCGGGAAGCGGCCCTTTTTGGGCAGCAGGAGGCCGCCAATGAGCACTGCCGATACCATGAAGGCGATGGACAGCGCGTTGATTCCCATCGTCAGGCCGTACCAGATGCCGCCGCCGGCGACCGCCAGCGAGAAGCCATACTTGATGATCTTCTGCCAGGTGTGGAGTTTCCATTTCACGCACAGGAACTCGGCCAGCTTGCCGAAGGCGACGTATGACCCGAAGAAGGTGACCGAGCCTATGATGCCCGACAGCACGGTGGCGACCTTCATCTGCATAGTGCCGTCGGCAGATCCCGCGTTGACGGCGTTAAATGTTGCAATCAGCGCCGAACCGGCGACCAGCACCGAGGCGCCGCCCCCGAAGCCGTTGAAGAGACCCACCATCTCGGGCATCGAGGTCATCTTGACCCTGAGGGCAGCAACGGCACCGATCAACGAGCCGATGCCGATACCGAGGATGATGTAGGTCCAGTCCCAGGTGCCACTCATCAGGGTCGCCAAGATGGCCAGAACCATACCGAGCGCACCGAGTTGGTTGCCGCGCACAGCGGTCCGCGGGTGGGCGAGCATCTTGAGGTCGAGAACAAAAAGAACTGCAGCAATCAAGTACACGATGTTGGTGAGGTCTTGCATACCCATGTCAATCCCCCGCCTACTTCCGTTGGAACATCTTCAGCATTCGGCCGGTGACCAGAAATCCCCCGACCACGTTAATGGTCGCGAAGATGACGGCAACGAATGCCATGGTTTTGGCGAGTGGACTGAACAGGGATTGGCCTTCCAGCGCGCCGGCCAGAATCAAGGCGCCGACAATCGTGATCCCCGAGATGGCGTTCGAGCCAGACATCAACGGGGTGTGCAGCGTTGGTGGCACCTTGGTGATGATCTCCCAGCCGACGAAGACCGCCAGCACGAACACCGTGATCAGCATGATCAGGCTACTCATGTCACTCGCTCCCTTCGCTCGAGGCGCCCATGGCCTCGAGGATTCTCGGATTCACCACCTTGCCGCCCTGGGTGATGAGCGTGCCCTCGGTGATTTCGTCCTCCGTATCGATCTTGAGCTTTCCCTCGTCCACCAGGTGGAGGAGGAAGGTCGCGACGTTCTTGGCGTACATCTGGCTGGCATGAAACGGAATCGTGGTCGGGATGTTGATCGGGCCGATGATCTTGACGCCACCTTCGACGACGTCTTCTCCCGCCCTGGTGAGCTCGCAGTTGCCGCCGCGTTCGGCCGCGAGGTCGACAATCACGGAGCCGGGGTGCATGCCCTTGACCATCTCCGTTGTCACCAGGATCGGCGCCTTCTTACCGGGGATCGCCGCGGTTGTGATGACCACGTCACTCGCGGCGACAACCGACAACATCATTTCCCGCTGCTTTTTGTAAAAGTCCTCGCCAAGCTCCTTGGCGTAGCCACCCGCGTCCTCGGCGGCGTCGGTCTCGAGCTCGAGCTCGACAAACTTGCCGCCGAGACTCTCCACCTGCTCCTTGACGGCGGGACGGACGTCATAGGCCTGGACGATCGCCCCCAGTTTCTTGGCTGACGCAATCGCCTGCAGACCGGCGACGCCGGCGCCGACCACGAATACCTTGGCCGGCGCGATCGTGCCGGCAGCGGTCATCATCATTGGAAACATCTTCGGCAGCTCGTTGGCCGCGAGGAGGACGGCCTTGTATCCGGCGATGGTCGCCATCGATGACAGGACGTCCATGCTTTGAGCGCGGGTGATTCGGGGCATCATCTCCATCGAGAAGAGGGTCGCGCCCTTGTCCGCCAGCGCCTTGTTGGCGTCGTGTTCGGTCAGCGGCTCGCACATACCGACGATCGCCTGGCCGTCGCGAATGAGGTCGAGGTCCGCCTTGCCCTGTTCCGGGTTGGCGCCGAGAGCTCGTACCTGGGCGATCAGGTCGGCCTTTTGAAAGACCTCCGCTCGCCCGGAAACGACCTTCGCCCCCTTGGCGGTGAACTCGTCGTCCAGGAAACCGGCGGCGTCTCCGGCGCCGCTCTCGATAATCACCTCGATGCCGGCCTTGGCCAGCTGCGGCACGAGAGCGGGGACCATGGCGACCCGGGCTTCGTTCGGAAAACTCTCTTTGACGATTCCCACGATCATAGGGCGTCCGTCCCTTCTTCCGAGGCCGGAACCTGGAGGCCCGCGGCCACGATTTGGATTTGAAGGAGGCTGGGAGGGGGAGGAGCCCACCCGGAAACCACCGTCGCAAGATGCTACCACTTTCCTTAACCGGGGAAAAGGTATCTTGCAAAAAAGTTCACAAGCGAATATTCGGAGGCTTCTCGACGATGTTTTGGCGACGTGATCGAGACGGTGCGGACTCGGGATACAATGCTGTTCCGACGACAAAGCGATCCGAATACCCCGCCACCGATGGGGGATTCTAGCCTTGATCAAGGGAAACCGAAAGGACAGACGTTGACTCGTAGGATCATGTTGTGTGGGTTGATCGCGGCCATTGTCACGTTGATGGTCACGACCTGCGCTTTCGCCGCCGACGGGGGCGAAAAACGCGGAGAGATCGGGATTCAGTTCGGCGTTCGTTGGGTTGACCGCGACATCGTGCCGGATGAAAGCAATGGTCTCGGAATTGCCTACGGCCTCGAAGGCGCGTGGGCACTCAACGAGCATTGGGCGTTTTTTGGAGACCTCAACTTTTCGACTCATGACAGCAGGAACTTCTGTCTGGAGACGGATTCCTGCAATGCGCTGACGCCAGAGGCTGACCTCAAGGTGCTGACCTTGGGATTCGAGCGGCGCTTCAAACCGGGCCCAAAGCGTGGGAGATGGGTTCTGGGCCTGGCAACAGGTGCTTTGGACGTGGAGTGGAACGGTATTCAACTTCACAACGGCGTGTTGTCGGTCAGCTTCGGCCGGCGAGCACCGCTTGGGGCGGGCTTTCTTCGGTGGTGCGTTCGAGTGGAGACGGGGATATTTCCGAACACGGACAACCAGCTCGAGGGTGCTCTCGACCAGCTCCGTCAGACGAATGCCGTCTTTCTCATTGGGTGGGGAGCCGGCATCGGCAGCAGACACTGAAGAATCTGCCGTTCTAGTAGACTTCCAGCAATGCGCCACATTATCGTCACCAGGTTTTCGGTTCCCCGGCCTCAGGATCCGGCACATGCCGATCGACATCAGGACCGGCTCTGGCTCGACCGCAGGCTCGAGCTGTTTCGCCAGTTTTTCGTTACCAGCGTGAGCCGCCTCGAGGTGCCGGCGGTACTTCTTTGCTCGTCGAAGAGTGCAGCCTTCGTGGGTGAAAATCTGAGTGATCTGGATTGGGTCAAAGTCGCGGTCCAGGATGAGTGGTACGGCGGGTGGGTCGGGGAAGATGATCAGACCGTGACTCGAATGGACTCTGACGATGCCATTCATCAAGATTGGTTCCGCGCGGTAGAGGCCGCACCGGTTGAAGCAGAAGTGTGTTGCACGCGAGATTTCTTGCGCTATGACATCTCCACCGGTAAGCTCTGCGCCTATACTCGGCGGGAGCCTTCGCCTCTGGCGGCATTTCGCAATGGCCGAAACCCGTTTACTCATGATCATGCCGGGCTCGATCGTCACTGCCGGGTGCATGACATTGCTGGACCCTATCTGTTGCAGGTCTTTCACGGTGGCAACGTCAGCAGCCGCCGTCCCTCGTGGTACCGGCGCTCCTTGCCCCTCGATCGCCTTGCCGCGTTCGGAATCAGTTCACTCCCATAAGCGCGCGAAATCACTCATAACCAAGGCACTAAGAAAATCCTTTGGGTAGAAGATTGTCTTGAAACACTCAGTTGAAATCGTTGGTGGGCTCTTGGCGTCTTGGTGGCGAAGACGGGTGGGTTGGCGCTACCGACCGGCGAGCGGGAGGACAACAACCATCTTGGTGCCGCCGCCGCCGCGGGGTTTGGCCTCGATTCTGCCACCGTAAGACTCGACGATTGCGCGCACCAGCGCGAGACCGAGGCCGGTGTGACCGGACCCTGCGTCGTCATCGGGTCGATAGCTGAAGAAACGACCAAAAACACGGTCACGGTGCTCGTCGGGAATGCCGGGGCCTTCGTCGGCGACCGTCACCTCGGATGTGTCGCCGGCCGTACGGAGGGTCACCGTCACGCGGCCGGATGGCGGTGAGAAGCTGATCGCGTTGTCGATCAGATTCTCGAAGACCTGGGTCAGGCGGTCGGCCGAAGCCTCCACTCCGACGTGGGCGTCGGCAAGTGCGAGGTCGAACTGGATCCCGCAGTCGGCGTTGCGCAGCCGGAAGCTCTCGACGAGAGCCGACAACAGCTCATCGAGTGCCACCACGGTGCGCTCTTCATCGTCGAGGTCGGCGTCAATTCGTGAGATTTCCCGTGCCTCGGAGAGCAATCGCTCCATCCGAGCCACGTCCTTCTGGATCATCCCGAGAAACCGACGTCTTTCACCCGGTTCGACATCCTCGAGGGCCATGTCGGTGGCAGTTCGGATTGAAGCCAGTGGGTTTTTGAACTCGTGTGAGACGTCCGCGGCAAACGCCTCGGTCGAACGGAGGTGCTGCTCGAGCTGACGGGTGAGCTCGGCCAGCGCACGTTCGAGATCGCCGATCTCGTCTCGCCGAGCGCTCGCTGCGAACCCGCCTTTCAGCCGGCCGCGGCGATCGAGAATGTCTCCCGCTCGTTGGCGCAAGCGCGCGAGGGGACGGGCGATGGTGGTCGCGGCAATCAGGCTCAGTACGACAGCCGCTCCGAGGCTGAGGAGAAACACCTTGAAGACGTCGAGACGCACCGCGTCCAATGCCTGCAGGATGCGGCCGGTGGACTGTGAAACGAGCACGATCCCTTCGACGGCGCCTTCGACCCGCACGGGGATGGCGATGTGGAGGGTTACTGAGCGGCGAGGTGCGGGACTGATCCGGGTCGCGGCGCCGTATCGGCCGTCGAGGGCGCTCTGCACCTCCGGCCGCGACAATAGATCGCTGGAGATGTCGGTGTCGTGCTCGGATCCTGATTCACGAATGGTTCCTCGTAGGAGTCGGAAGGGGAGTGAACCGAGGCGATAGAGGAGACTCTTTTCGCTGGCGGCCTGTGTTTCACCCGCCGGAACCGCGGTTTCGCCGTTCTCGAGCCGGGGACCGAGGAGGGCGGAGTCCGCGACGACCTTGCCATTCAATCCGACGACCCGCAGTCGCGCGAGGTGCCGCTGCTCGAGCTGGACAAGGATGCGTTGAGCGTCATCGCCATCGAATCGGTCGTAGGCTTCAATGGCCGCGGCGAGCAGACGGCCCTCCTGGGCCATCGTACGCTCCTGTGCGACCAGCAGGTGGCGCTCGTACGTGTCGAGGAACAAGACGCCACCGACCGGAAGAAAGACGAGCAGAACGTTGAAGGCGAGCAGCCGGAGTGAGATGCGGGAGGGATAGCGAAGCTTCATGGTCGGAGGATTATGACGGCTCCTCGGTGTAGCGATAGCCGAGGCCATAAACCGTCTCGACGCCGTTGAACGAATCGTCCACCGCCACAAATTTTTTGCGGATTCGTTTGATGTGCGAGTCGATCGTGCGATCGGAAACAAAGGTGTCGTGTGGGTAACCTTCGTTCATCAACTGCTCGCGCGTCTTGACGTGGCCCGGACGGCGGGCGAGGGCGTGCAGAATCATGAACTCGGTCACCGTCAGACCGATCGTCGTCTGGCCCCAACGAGCCGTGTATCGCCTCAGGTCGAGTTCGAGGTTGCCGACCCGAAGCAACTCCTCTTCGGGCCCCGAGGTTGCCTCTCGTCCGAGAGCGATTCGCCGGAACAGGACCTTGACCCTCGCGAGCAGTTCTCTCATGGAAAACGGCTTGCACAGGTAATCATCGGCTCCGAGTTCGAGACCGAGGACCCGGTCGAATTCCTCGTCACGCGAGGTGAGGAATATGATGGGCACGTTTTCGGACACCGATCGGATCTTACGGCAGAGCTCGAGCCCGTCCATCCGCGGCATGATGATGTCGAGGATCAGTAGCTCTGGCAGCTCTTGTTGGAAGGCCTCCCAGGCTGTGAGGCCGTCGCCGTAGGTATCGACACGGTAGCCTTCACGTTCGAAAGCGAATGCGACGTTGTCGCGAATATTCTGCTCGTCCTCGACGACTGCGATGCGTTCGCTCATGTTCTGAGCGTAGCTGACCGCCAGAGTCAACGCAATCGTCCAGATGGGAAGCGCGAAGCCGCGTCGACGACACCGAGATGCCGCCCGCCCATTAAGAGCGCATGGCCGCTTCGGAGACACCCATTACGAGCGCTTCTCGCTTCGTCGTGCTAGGTGCCACCCCTCACATTGTCTGATGAACCACCCTCATCGCAGGAACGCCTTCAGGGCAGACAATGTGAGGAGTGGCACCGGTGTCGCCGAAGGGAGAAGCGCTGAGCGCAAGGAAGCCGTGCTCGTCGAAGCGGAGAGCGTTTGCCGGAACGGTGGTGCGCCACGAAAAACGGCGCCGCAGAGCGGCGCCGGTGCAAGGTGGGAACAGAGTCCCAAGGTTACTTCTTTGCTGTGGCCTTCTTGGCGGCGGGCTTCTTGGCTGCGGTTGCTTTCGGCTTGGCCGCGCCCTTGGTGCGCAGATTGTCGACGGCGACGGTCAGCTCCTCGACCTTCTTGGTCAGCGCCTCGATCTCTTCCTTGGTGGGAACGCCGATGCGGTGGATGACCGCGGTCATCTGGTCATCGACAGTGCGGCCGAAGGTCTCCCAGTAGCTCTCGGCCACCGTCTTCATGCCGGCAACGGTGCCTTTGGCCTTTTCAACCTGCTTCCTGCTCTTGCCCTCGAGCTTCTGGCCCTTTTCCAGGAGATTGGAGAAGAACTTGCCTCCCTCTTCCTCGGCCATGGCGACTGCACCAAGCCCGGCCAGCCAAACCTTGTGGGCGGATTCCATGATGTCGTTTTGCAGCTCTTTGCTTTTCTTCTTGGCCATGTTGCTATCCTCCTTGCCGGGTGTCCCGACGTCTCGATTCTGTCGTTGCTTCGACCGATGCCGCGCTGCGGCATGTCTGACAATGGGAAATATAACGCGCTGCGGCATGATTGTCAAGAGATTTTTGCCGCAAAGCGGCAAGAATTTCTAAACGCTCAATTTATAGATATTTAAAATTGACGCGAACGAAGAATATTGGGAAATGTGGGCCTGTGACCAAGGGAATTCCCTTGCCGCGAAGCGGCAAACCACAGACGCAGCAGGCCTTCCAGCTCAGTCCCAACCGTCTGGATAGGAGGTGTCGACACGAATCGCAGACTTCACGAGTTCTTTGGCAGCCTTCGCGTAGGGCAGCAGGGCAAAGAGGCTGCCTTTAGCGAGCTTGAGCTTACCGCCCATGAGACCGACGATGGGATCGGTCTTTCCGCCAAGCACGCTCTTCCAGGCCGCAGGCTCCGCCTTGATGAGGTAAGGAGTGTCCTCGAGCTCATCCTCGCCGGCGGCCTTGGCTCCCCGACAATCGCCGTGCCACAGATCGGCGATCACGATGCGCTCCTCAGGTACGCCCATCCCGAGGTCAGGAGTCATGACCATTGCGATGGCGCCTTCCCATTTCTCGGCGGCCTTCTTGTAGTCCTGATTGGCGTTGATGCTGTCGTTCCAGAGCCGCGCCCAGTCGTCGGTGAAAATCTCTGCAGCCATGTATCCTCCGATGGAGTCAAAATCTGTTGGTGTTCAGGATAGCCGACGCAGCGGCTCCTCTCAAGCACCGCCCATGGGGAGCGCGAAGTCGCGTCGACGACACAGGTACCACTCTTCTCCGGCGCAGTCAGCGCTACTCGCGTCGGTGTGGAGGGTGCCACCCTTCGCATTGTTTGAATTCGTCGCCTCCAGATGCGGCAGCGCCCTCCAGGCAAACAATGCGAAGAATGGCACCTGTGTCGTCGAAGTCCCAACGCGCCTCCCAATGAAAGGTACCTTTTTCGCCGAATCGAGAAGCGCTTATCGGTGAAGCGCGCGAAGAAGAATCGGTCAGGCTCGCCCGGTAACGTAATGGACGGCATCGTCGCGGAAACGACCGACATAGCGCCTGAAAGGCTCGGTGACCGCCTGTGGAACTGAGAGATACATGAGGTGACCAGGCTCGACCTGCGTGGCTTCGAAGAGCCACGACGCGACCTGGTGGATATTGACCCGTGCGATATCGCGGCGGCTGAAGACGTTGGCGAGGTACAGCGGAGCGAGATCTCTGGCCTCCGGTTCAGCGAGGCTGACGGTCCATGGTTGGGGCCTGAGATCGGTCGGAAATCGCTTGAGTTCCTTCGGCGGACGGTTGCGGATGGCGTAGAGGAAGAGACGGTTGAATGCGTTTGCCATGAGGCGTGGGTTGAGACAACGGATCGCCGGAACATAGAACACGTGCTGGCGATTCGGCGCGTCCTCTCCGATCTGGTCAAACGTGCCGTCGATGCCATCCTTGAGGCGCATGAGGTCAGTGAGCAGCTCTCCGTCGCCGGTCCGCAGGCGGAGCGGAAATCGCCAAAAGGGCACCAGATCCCAACCTGCCTCCTCGGGGAGGGGAATGTGGGCGTACGGAACATCGATCTTTCGGCCCTCGACCACATTGCAGACACGATGGCAGTTGTGGCAGAAATGAAGTACCGCGTCCGGGTCGAAGGAGAACTCGTGGCCGCAGGTAGGGCACTCCATGGGGACGAAGCGAAGCCCGCGGCCGGGCTCGCGCGCCTCGCGCGGAAGCTCGACCAGTGCAGACTGATCGATCCGCGGTGCGGGGCCAACCACCGAACCGGCGGCGCCGTCGAGAAGAACCGTTTCGTCGATATCAGGTCCGCGGACCTCGGCGATCCACCACGGACGCCACACCACCGCAGTGACTTCGCGCGTGAATCTCGAGCCGAGCTTGATGACCTGGATGTCTCGGGTAAGACGTTTGCGGTCGAGATCGCCGAATCCCCGCTCCAGATCTTCATCACCCCCGTCCATCGGTAGAGTCTGGAGATCGGACGCGAGGTCGACAGCGGGACGCAAAGCCCTGAGATAACTGAGCTTTCCCATCGGCGGAAGATCTACGGTGGCAGTCGCGTTCAGCGACGCCTCGATGGTGCCGACGTCGAACCGAAGGAGCTTTTCGTGGTCGCGCGGCGAGCGGCCGAACGTAGCCTGATACAGAGTGCCCATACCGTGCCGATACGGGGTCAGGAAGTGCATGGTCTGACCGACGTGAAGGTTGTCGGCGAGCCTGGCGCGGTAGCTGTCGGCCTTCCTCGAAACCGCGACCTCGGCACTGTCGATGACGGCATCGAACTCAGTCCGATTGACCAGAGCTCCGCTCGGAGCAGCCTCGGTTGCGTTGCGCGCGAGTGGGGCCACCATGCGGCGATAGAGCTTCAGGTAGTACCGATATCGGTAGTGATCGAGCAGAGCTTCACGCAACACGTTTGTGTCGTAGACCCGTTCGGGCAAGGTGACCAGCAGAGTTTCCTCGTGGCCTACAACCAGATGATCGCTACCGCAGTACGTGCAGTGTGCCATGTGGTGGAGCACCGGCACCGGAACCGCGGCGCCACACTCGGTGCACCGTATCTCGACGCAGTAGTGGCTTTCGATGATCGTTTCTTCGTCGTCGTCTCTCGTGCCCGGTTTTGATGCATCCTGCTGCGATCGCTGGGTTTGAACGGTCCGCGGGCTCCTCGCGTTCGTCGGGGACTCCTCGACCCGGTCGACGAGGCGATGGCCACCGTCGCCAGAAGTTGTGATGAGTGGGCTCAGGGGCGTATGGACGAGGGCCCACAGTCCGCCCACGGTCATGCTGGGCACGTACATCCAGAGGTTGTGGATCCCTCCGGCGAGAATGAGGCTGAACTGCGAGAAGAGAACGCCAATCACTGTCTCCAATATCGGACGCCCTTGAGCGGCGAGGCCGCATCCGGGCACGAGCGTGTTGAGCGCGATGGCCAACTGAGGCGCCGGTTGCCGTGGACGAAGGATCGTGCCCGAGACAACCGCAGCCAGAGGCGGCCCCAGAACCGCGACGATGGTCCAGGCCGCGGTCATAGCAGCTCCCTGACCCCGATATGGCCGCGCGCCAGGGCTTTCAAAACCGGTACGACCTGCTGCGTCTCGTCGATTCCGAAGAACGGATCGGCCAGGGCGCCCTCGAGCAACGTGAAGAGGGCCGAAAAGGCGACCTCATCATCACAATCGGTCCTCAGTACCGCGCGACAGGCGTCGAAATCCTTGCCGTTTGGAATGCCTCCTGCGAGGATTCGTTGTACGAGGCGTCGATGCTCGTCGATGGCATTCCGGAGATTCTCGGTCATGGTCCCTTCCATGATAGCCGGACCGGAATACGCACCCCAACACGAGCGAGGCGAAAGGAGAGATCGCCCATGTTGGATCTACGCGGCAGAAGAGTAATAATTTCTGGAGCGTCGAGTGGTATCGGGTTCGAGGCGGCGCGGATGCTTGCCTCACGAGGTGCTGCGGTTTGCCTGACGGCCCGGCGCGCGGACCAGCTGTCCGCCGCGGCCAGAGAAATCGGACGAGGCGCCTGGGCGTGGCCGTGCGATGTCGCCAAGCCGGAGTCGGTGGCGAAGCTCGCCGCTGAAACCGAAAATCGTTGGGGAGCGTTGGACGGCCTGGTCAACAACGCCGGAGTCGCGCCTATGGCCCGGCTCGATGAGACGACCGACGAAGTGTGGGACGAGGCCTTTGCGGTCAACGTCACGGGTCCCTTTTTCCTGTGCCGCGAGCTTTCGGGACTTCTGCATGCGGGATCGTCATCGTCGGTGGTCAACGTCTCCTCCAATCTGGCCGTGAAGGCGATCCCCGGCATGGCTGCATACAACGCCTCCAAGGCGGCCCTCAACCAGCTCACCCGTTCTCTGGCGCTCGAGTGGGCGCCGAAGGTGCGCGTCAACGCGGTCATGCCCGGGGTGGTCGACACGCCGATCCATGCACTGCGGGGAATCAGCCCCGAACGGATCGAGGCGATCGGCCAGATGCATCCCATGAAAAGGGTCGGCCGGCCGGAGGACGTGGCGGCAATGATTGTCTTCCTGCTGTCCGAGGCTTCATCGTGGATGACGGGCACAATCATCCCCGTCGACGGCGGGATGATGGCGGGTTGACGTCTCCGCCCGCCCCCGGATTCCAGATACCAGATGCCAGATGCCAGATACTGGCCGTGGGTGGATCTGGGATCTGGTATCCGGAAGCCGGGATCCGGCCTCAAGGGTTGGGCTGTGTCACCTCGATGCGTCTGGAATCGTCGTCCTCGGTGGTGATGACGACCCGCCACGTGCGGGCGTCGGCCGGGATCCATGTCGCGAGGGTGTCCTTCGGCCACTCCACGGCGACAACGGCGGTCGGATCGGAGAGGTTCTCCTCGAGGCCAATCTCACGCAGGTCGGCGACATTCTCGGCCAGCCGATAGAGATCGACGTGGTGAAGGACGCTCATACCGCCAGCATCACAGTCGTAGCTCTGCAGAAGAACAAACGTTGGTGAGGATACGAGCTCGGGGTTTCCTCCGAGACCCTCCGCGAGCCCACGCACGAAGGTTGTCTTGCCGGCCGCGAGGTCGCCTTCCAACAGGACGACGTCGCCGGGACGCAGGCGCGCCGCGAAATCGCGGCCGACAATTTCGGTGGCTTCGGGGGAGTTGGTGATGATATTGTCGATCGGAGTCACCAGCCCTCGAGTTCGCGCCAGGCATCGGCGACCAGCCAGGGGAGGGTCGAGGCGGGGACGGCTGCCGGCCACTCCTCTCCGCCGATCTCACCGGCCCTTCCGTGGAGCCAACAGCCGACGATGGCCGCGCGCAATGGATCCAGACCCTGGGCGAGAAATGCGCCGATCGTCCCTGTGAGGACGTCACCGGAGCCGCCCGAGGCGAGCCCGGCGTCGCCGGTCGGATTGATGAACACTTCACCATCGGGGTCGGCGATGATTGTCCGAAATCCTTTGGCCACCACCACCGCCTGTGCGCGAACGGCGGCATCTCGCGCGGCGGCAACCCGATCCGAAACGACGACCTCGGTAGTCCGGCCGAGGAGCCGAGCCAGTTCTCCCGGATGGGGTGTCAGCACCGGAGGCTGTTGTCGTCCAGCGAGGCGCTCCGGCCGGCCGGCGAGGAGATTGATGGCGTCGGCATCCAGGAGCAGGCTGCCTTTCCAGGTGTCGAGGATCCAATCGAGCGTCGCGGAGGCGCCTTCGCCGGTGCCCATGCCCGGACCGGTGGCGACCGCAGTCATGCGACTCATCAGCTCGTCGAGGCCCTCAGGACCCGCCATTTGTCCGCGGTCATTGGTTGCCATGGCGTAGGTCATGGCCTCGAGGCAAGCGCCGTCGACCACCGCCACCGCCGGTTTCGGTACCGCCATCGTCACCAGGCCCGAACCGGCGACGACCGCCGCCTGTGCGGCCATTGCGACG
>Ga0307423_1000376_pt1 | contig 30144 bp, 23 predicted proteins | sample SalMarWE160310MG_FD_202154 | JGI IMG/M metagenome (GOLD analysis project Ga0307423, IMG submission 202154) | Salt marsh sediment microbial communities from the Plum Island Ecosystem LTER, Massachusetts, United States - WE1603-10 | ecosystem: Environmental > Aquatic > Marine > Intertidal zone >... | reverse complement strand
TCGAAGTAGTGGCGCATCGGGTCCTGCCATCCACGCACGATCCACGTCTCGGAGCCTGCGCCGTTGAGCCGCTCGCGGGAGAGGATCGTGAACGGCGGCTCCTCCGGAACGGCGGGCGCGTCGGCGACCTTGATGCGCTTGATCCCGTTCTTGAAGGCCTGCATCGGCAGCTCGACCACGAGACGTCCGTCGTCCATCACGCCCACCCAGTCGCAGATGCGTTCGAGCTCGTGGACCAGGTGGCTCGAGATGAAGACGGTCGCGTTGGTCTCCGAGACGTAGTCGAGCAGCGCCGTGAGGACGTCACGGCGCACCACGGGGTCGAGGCCGTCCGTCGGCTCGTCCAGCACGAGCAGGTCGGGTCGCTGGGAGAGGGCGAGCAACATGAGGAGCTTTCCGGTCTCTCCCTTGGACATGCGCGAGATCCTCCGCTCCGGGTCCAGGCCCAGACGCTCCGAGAGCTCGTCGGCCCACCCCGCGTCCCACAGCCTGAAGAACGAAGCGTGAAAGCGGACCTGCTCGCGAACGGTGAGCGCGGGGTAGACGTGGGGCCGCTCCGGCACGTAACCGACGCGCGCGAGGACCTTCGGCATGTCGCGCGGCACGTCCCTTCCCAGGACCCGGATCGTGCCACGATCGGGCTTCAACATGCCCATGGACATCCGGATCGTCGTGGTCTTCCCCGACCCGTTGGGCCCGAGGAAGCCGTAGATCGAGCCGGTCGGCACGCGCAGGCTGAGGTCCTTCACCTCGAAGGACCCGCCGGCGCGCCACGCGACGTCCGTCATCTCGATGGCGCTATTCACGGATTTCGACTCCGGTTTCCACGTTCAGTGCCCGCGCGAGCTCCTCCACGGAGATCCCCAGACGAGCAGCGTCCTGAAGCAGGGTGCGCACCAGCTTGGTCGCCTGTGCCGCGCGCTCCTCTTCCCGGACGAACGTCGGCACCTCCTGGACGAACGTCCCCTGGCCGTGCCGTAGCTCGACGAAGCCGTCGGCGGCGAGGTCCCGATATGCCTGCACGACCGTCGCCGGGTTGACCCGGAGGTCACGCGCCAACGCACGCACGGAGGGGAGGGCGTCTCCGGGGCCCAAATCTCCCGCCGCGACCGACATGCGCACCCGCGCGGCGATCTGTTCGTAGAGCGGTGTCGGGCTCCTCGGGTCGATGTCGTCGAACACGGCCGGCTCAGCCTGCAGGTGGGGTGGCGGGAGGACCGCACACGATCCCGCCGTTGGGCCACCCCGGGGGCACCGTGAAGCCGTAGCCGAGCCCACAGATGCGATCCAGCGCCGGGTGGGTGAAGACCGCGGTCCAGCCCCTCGCGCCGGCCGTCACCACGTCCACCACGAGGTCTTCGCTGCGCTCCCAGTCGAGGGAGTCGATCTCGGAGGTGTACGTGCCGTGGTCCGCGTAATGGATCTCCTGGGCCACTGCCATGCGCTTCAGAGCTTCCCGGATCGCGTCCAGGAAGTCGCTCTCGGCAGGGCCGCGGGTCGGCGCGGATACGGGCGGAGCCGAGAGCCACGCGGGCAGCGGTTCGGTCCGTCCCGTGTCCTCGATCCGGTAGCGCCGCACGAAGTTCACGTGGCTTTCGCCCAGCCACCGGCCGAGGACGCGCCGAGCGCCCAGGTACTGCGGATCCAGGCGCACCGGAACGTCCACCACGGCTTCGGGCCTTCCGGAGGCGCCCAGGACGGTCCAGGCTCGGGTACCGTCAGGGCGTGCGCCCGGCTCGCGGATCCACAGACGGCCGTCGCTGGCCACCCGAACCACCCGGTAGCCGGGCGGCGACGCCGGCGGAGCGAGGCCGGCGAGCGCGCGCCGGACGCGGCTACGCTCGTCGCGCCGGAGGGCTCCGTCCACCCAGAAACGTCCGTACAGCCAGACGTCCATGCCGAACAGGCTGTCGCCCGAGAGCACGTTCGCGGAGGTCTGGCGTGCGAATGCACCGGCGGAGTCGAACACGGACAGGCGACCGGTCGTGCCCTCCAGGGCGGCTACGGAGTCCCCGGGCCACGGGTACACGCGGGACAGCATCCGGAACTCGCCCGGGCCCTGACCAAGCCGGCCCCACCGGCGCACGAACGAGCCGTCCGGCGCGTACAGAGACAGCTCGGACGCTCCACCGTCGGCGACCACCACACCTCCCGAGGCGAGGGGGAGGAGACCCGTCACGTCTTGGAAGGTGTAGTGCTCGTCCCCTTCGAGGACACCGATCTCCAGGACCGGGCCGCCGAGCGCCAACACCGGGACCGCGCTCCCTTCCCGGGGAGTGCGCGCCTCGCCGCAGGCGGCGAGCGCGACCGCGGCGGCGAGAGCGGCAGTGGCTCCAGGCCTCATCGACGGGCTCCCAGTGTATTAGTGTATCGGTCCACTAATACAGTAGGACGATCCGATCTCGAAAACAAGGGATTTGTTGCCGAAGAGAACGGGAGTCCCTGTACGGGGGGCTCTGGAAGACTTAAATAGTCCCCAATCATGGAGAACTCGCCCCCCGCCCCGGGGCCGTCGGAGGATCCTGCCGGACGGTCCGAACGGCACGCCCTCGACGGCGTGCGCGCGGCCCTGCACGAGGACTTTGAGATCCTGCGCACGCTCGGGCGCGGGAAGATGGCGTCCGTGTACCTCGCCCGGGACCGGGTGCTCGGCGTTCTGGTCGCGATCAAGGTGCTGAACGCGGAACAGGCCCGGGATGAGACGGTGCGGCGCCGCTTCGAGCGCGAGGCACGGGCAGCCGCCTCGCTGGCCGAGCATCCGAACGTGGTGGCGGTCCAGCGCTTCGGACGACTGCACGACCAGAGACCCTATCTGATCATGCAGTACGTGAAGGGCCGCACCATGGAAGAGCGCCTGAAGGCCGAGGGCCGACTCTCCGTGGCCGAGGCCAAGCAGGTGATCCGTGAGGTCGCGTCGGCATTGGGCGTCGCCCACGCCAACGGGTTTCTCCACCGTGACGTGCGGCCGGCGAACATCCTGTGGGACGAGGAGCACCGGCACGCTCTCCTCACCGACTTCGGCATCGCGGCGATCCTCGCCTCCAGCGGAGAGGAGACCACGCGCCTCACGCGGACCGGCCAGCTCATGGGCGAGCTGCGCTACCTGAGCCCCGAGCAGCTCCACGACGCCGAGCTCACCGAGATGGCGGACGTGTACCTCCTGGGGGTGCTCGGCTACGAGCTGCTGACCGGCGAGGGGCCGTACGTGGCTCGCTCGAACACGGATTGGATCACCGCCCACCTGCGGCAGGAGCCGCGGGACCTGCGCACGCTCAGGCCGGACGTCGACGCCGCCACCGCCGACCTCCTGAAACGATGCCTGGCGAAGGAGCCGATGCACCGGCCCAGCGCGGCGGACGTGGTGCGGGTGCTGGACGATCGAGGGCTGGCCCCGGTGGGTGTGGTCGCGGGGGAGACTTCGGATCTGCAGGAGCTGGTCAAGCGCCGGGTGCCCCAGATCGTGCTGATCACGATCGCCGCCGGCTGGTTGCTCCTCCAAGGCATGGACCAGCTCGTCGACCGGGGTGTCCTGGGCAATCTCGCCTATCGGCTGACCCTCCCCTTCGTCGGAGCCGCTGTGCTCGCTTCGACGGTGATCGCCTGGTTCCACGGGCAGAAGGGGAAGCAGAGGGCCCCCGTCGTCGAATACGTCCTCCTCACCGTCACCGCCGCCCTCTGGGCGGGTGTGACTGCGTGGATCATTCTCGGGAGCTGAGTCATGACCATGTCGTTGCGCACAGCGGCGCGCTCAGTCGGCGCTGTGGCCGCCGCCGTCCTCGCGTTCTCACCGCACACCGACGCTAGCGCCCAGAGCGCCCCGCGCGTTCCACGCGACGCTCCTCCCCGCTACCACCCCCTGCCACCCATGCGCCAGCAGGCGAAGGAGATGCAGGGGTGGGTCGAGCAGCGGTTGACGAAGGTGCTTCCGGGGCTCATGTCCGAGTACGGCGCGGACATGTGGATCCTGTCGATGCGCGAGTACGGCGAGGACCCGGTGTTCTGGTCGATGATCTCACCCACGACCTTCGCCGCGCGGCGGCGCTCGATCTACGTGTTCACGCGCCAGTCCGACGGCTCGGTGGAGCGCCTCGCGCTCGGGGGCTCCGACCAGGGCGGGCTCTTCCAGATCTACCGCTCGCCACATCCGACGCCTACCGGTGAGGAGGCGGAGCTGTGGGGCGACGAGCAGTGGCGGCTGCTTCGCGAGATCGTCGCCGACCGCGACCCCGGCAACATCGTCCTGAACATCGACGACACCTGGGCGTTCGCCGACGGCCTCGGCGCCGGTGAGCGCGAGGCGCTGGAGAAGGCGCTCGGACCGGAGTACCTGAAGCGCGTGAAGCGCGAGCCACGGTTGGCCGTCGACTACATCGCGGTGCGCGTTCCGGAGATGATGCCACGCTACCGAGAGATCGAGGAGACCGTCCACGCGATCATCTCCGAGGCGTTCTCGAACTCCGTCATCACGCCCGGCGTCACGACCACGGCGGACGTCGTCTGGTGGCTCCGCCAGAAGGTGAACGACCTGGGCTTCGACACGTGGTTCCAGCCGTCCGTCGCCGTGCAGCGGGCCGACGGCGAGCACGAGGGGCCCGACGCGGTCATCCAGCGCGGCGACCTGCTGTGGACCGACTTCGGCGTGATCGGCGAGCGGCTCAAGACCGACACGCAGCACCTGGGCTACGTGCTGAAGGAGGGCGAGACCGACGTGCCCGCCGGGCTGACGGCATGCATGGCGGCGAGCAACCGCATGCAGGACCTCACACTGGAGGAGATGAAGCCTGGCCAGACCGGCAACGAGGCGCTCGCGGCCGTGCTGTCTCGCATGAAGGACGAGGGCATCACGGGGTCGCTCTACTCGCACCCCATCGGCGACCACGGCCACGGCGCAGGCCCGCTCATCGGGCTATGGGACCGCCAGGAAGGCGTGCCCGGCCGCGGCGACGCGAAGATCCGCCCCTCCACCTGGTTCAGCATCGAGCTGCAGGCGACGGTGCCCATCCCGGAGTGGGGCGGGAAGACGGCGTCGTGCCGCCAGGAGGAGGAGGCGTACCTGGACCCGAGCGGCGACCGGCACTGGGTGTTCCGGCGTCAGGATCGGTTCCACCTGGTGTGGTGAGGCCGCTCGAGCGCCATTCCCCGTGAGCGACCGCCCGTCCTTCCTGGAGGAGTTGAAGCGCCGCAAGGTCGCCCGTGCGGCCGTGGTGTACGCGGCGGTCGCCTGGGCGGTCCTGCAGGTGGCGGACATCGTGGTGCCCGCGTTGAGCCTGCCGGAGAAGATGGTCACCGGCGTGGTGGTGCTGGTCTTCCTCGGGTTCCCGATCGCGCTGGTGCTCGCGTGGGCGTTCGACATGACGCCGCGCGGGGTACGGCGCACGGCGACGGACAGCGGGGCGGAACGCGCCGGACCGGCGTCACCGCACCGCTGGCTCTCCGCGCGCACCCTCGCGCTCGCCGGCACGCTCCTCGTCGTAGGTTGGATCGGGGGCCGCTTCCTCCACCCCGGTAGAGGCAGCGCGAGTCCGGGCGGCCCGCCCTCCGTGGCCGTCCTCCCCTTCCGCGACCTGGGCACGACGCTCGACGAGGCGCATTTCGCCGACGGGATTCAAGACGACATCCTCACCCAGCTCGGGCGTCTCGGTGCGCTCCGGGTCACGTCACGCACGTCCACCGAGCGGTATCGGGAAACGGAGAAGGACATCCCCACCATCGCAAGCGAGCTGGGAGTGCGAGCGGTGCTGGAAGGTGGGGTGCAGCGTACGCCGCAGCGGGTCCACATCAACGTCCAGCTCATCGACGGCGTCACCGACGAGCACCTGTGGGCCGAGACGTACGACCGGGAGCTTACGGCCGACAACGTATTCGCCATCCAGTCGGAGATTGCCCGGGCGGTGGCCGAGGCCCTGAAGGCGACGCTCACCCCCGAGGACGAGAAGACGCTGGCAGAGGTGCCCACCCGCGACCTGGAGGCGCTGGACCTGTACCACCGGGGTCGGAGTCTCATGGACGAGACCGACGACCAGGAGGCCCAGACTGCCGCCATCGGGGTCTTCCAGGAAGCGGTGCGGCGCGATCCGTCGTTCGCGCGCGCGTGGGCGGAGCTCACCCGGGCGCTGAGCTGGCAGATCCGCATGGGCGCCGGCCGGGACACGCTGTCGGCTCGCCAGGCCCGCGACCGCACGCAGGAGCTGGCCCCAGGCAGCGTGGACGCCAACCTCGCCGAGGGCTACTACCTGTACTACGCGCGGGGCGACTTCGAGGGAGCCCTGGCCGCCCTCGAGCGGATCGACGCCGTGCAGTCCAACAACTCGGACCTGGTCTTCTACCGGGCCAACGTCCTGCGCCGCCTCGGCCGTTGGAGCGAGGCGACGGCCCTCTTCGAGCGGACCGTGGAGCTCGCGCCTGAAGACGCACGGGCGCTCTCCGAGCTCGGATGGGCGTACCAGACCCTGCGGCGCTTCGACGAGGCCTGGGACATGTACCAACGCGCCATTCGGGTGGCGCCGGAGTTCTCCCAGCCGGTTCGCACCGAGGCCGACATCGCGCTGTGGGGCCGGGGCGACACGACGCAGGCGCGCGCCATCCTTCCGTCGTTGATGCGTGTGGCGGAGGACGATTATCCGGCCGTGGTCGGTGCAGATCTGGTCTACGTTCAGCGCAACCCGGCCGCCCTGGACATGGCCCGTGAGGTCCACCTGCCCCCGACGAGCTTCTCCCAGTACTATCTGCACCCTGACGGCCCCGTGCAGCTCTGGCGTGCCCGCATGGCCTGGGCCCTGGGCGACACCGCTCGCGCGCGGTTGGCGGCGGACGAGCTGGAGCCCGCGCTCGTCGAGGCCATGCCAGCACTGGCTCAGGGTGGGGCACCCGCGCCGGAGGGCGAGGATCTGTTCGGCGCGAACGCGAGCCTCCACGCGATCCGGGGGTGGGCTCTGGCGTTCCGGGGTGAACACGCCCGCGCTCTGGCGGAAGCCGACAGCGCGGTGGCGCTCTACGGTCCGGAGGAGGACGCCGGCGACGGCATGGCCATGCTCAGGCAGCGCGCCCAGATCCGCGTGGTGGCGGGTGACCTGGACGGAGCGGTGTCGGACCTGCGCAAGCTGCTGGAGCTTCCGGGGCTGACCACGGTCTGGGAGCTGCGTCTGGATCCGTTCTATGATTCGCTACGTGGGCGCGCGGACTTCCAGGAGTTGGTCGCGGGGAGCTAGAACAGTCCCACCCTTCCCTTCACGCTCGCGATCAGCTTCGCGGGGTCGTAGCCCACGCCCTGCTTGAACACCAGCTCCACGTTGCGGATGTCGGAGATGTTCGCGGCGGGGTTCCCGGCGATCACGACGAGGTCCGCCTGCTTCCCCACCGCGAGGGAGCCCACGCGGTCGGCCCGCCCCAGGTAGGTGGCGCCGTTGAGCGTGCAGATGCGGATGGCCTCCAGCGGCGTAAAGCCCGCCTCCACCAGGAGCTCCACCTGCCGCTGGTCGGAGTAACCGGGAATGACGCCGCCGTAGCCCGTGGGGTCCGTGCCCGCGAGGAGGAGCCCGCCCGCACGCGCGAAGCGCAGCTCCATCGCCATGTCCTTCGGGAGGAGCGAGGCATACGGCGACTGGACGTTCTGCTGCACCTGGGCGAAAGTCCGCTCGAACTGCTCCTTCAGGATGGGGTCGAGCACGTCGAGGCCCGGCGGCTCGGGCCGGCCAGGGGTGAACGTCTCGAACACCGTGAGCGTGGACGTCACCGCGACGTGCTGTTTGACCAGGAAGTCCACGAGCGCTCCGAACTCGGGACCGTCGGGATCGACCTCGTCCAGCGCCGCCATCCCGACGTTCTGGCCCGGGCAGGCGTCGGGACGCTTGTCCTTCACGAAGTCCGTGGCGACGAGGAAGCCGTGCTCCAGGTCGTCGATGCCCAGCTCCGCGGCCTCCCGGTACGTCACCGAGCAGAGGTGCCCGGTGATCTTCAGGCCGCGGCCGTGGGCCTCCGCGGCCGCCGTCCCCAGCTCCGCTCGCGTGATGTGCATGTAGGCCTTGAACGACGTCGCGCCGGCGTCGGCCCAGAAGTCGACCATGCGGCGTGCGTCGTTCGCGTCCTTGAGCGCGTACATCTGGCCGAGGGGCAGACCGGGGCCCTGGAGATAGGGCGCCGTGGCGTCGATCCACGGCCCCGGCTTCTCACCCCTCGCGATGGCCCGGGCGATGGCCAGCTCGCCGTACCCGTTCACGTTCCCGGCGGTGCGCATCGACGTCACGCCGCCCGCCAGGTAGAGCCGCGTGAAGCTCTCCGTCAGGTTGCCGTACACCCCCGGTCCCGTCGGGTAGTACAGGTGCTCGTGCATCATGACGAGACCGGGAATCACAGACCTGCCCGTGAGGTCCATGACCCGCGCCCCGGCGGGAATCTGTATGGAGGACGTGGGGCCCATCGCCACGATGTCGCCGTCACGGATGACGAGGGCCTGGTCCGGCCGCGCAGGCGCCCCGGTGCCGTCGATGACCCGCACGTGGGTGAGCGCGACCACGGCGGTATCCACCGCGACGTACTGGCGGACGTTGGGTGAGAGGGTGGGCCTCTGGGCCGCGACGGGCGCCGCCAGGAAGGCCAGGAGGAAGAGGACGGCTCCACGGTTCGTACACATGCGGTGAGCTTAGGGCCGGCCAGGGGTGACGTCCACCCGAGATGGCGCGAAGCGGCTCCACCCGACATCTTCCGATTCTCTCGACCCTCCGACCCCCCGCATCTTGGCCAGCAACCCTCCCACGAGGCGCCGCTCCTTCGATCGGCGCATCATCGAGGGCCCCCTCCCGGGGGCCGTCTGGCGGTTGGCGTGGCCCACGATGCTCCAGAACGTGATCGGCGGCCTCCAGGGCGTCATCGACCACGTCATGGTCGGCCACTACGTCGGCTACACCGGCAACGCCGCCATCGGGGTGTCGTGGCAGATCTTCCTCGTGGTCATCGTGTTCATCTCGTCGGTCTTCACCGGGATGGGTGTGCTGGTGGCCCGCTTCACCGGCCAGAACGACGTCGAGAAGGTGAACCGGACGGTCTACCAGGCCTTCCTGACGGCGGCGGTGCTGTCCGTCGGTCTCATGGCTCCGTTGGGATACTTCCTCGCGCCGAAGCTGCTGGTGCTGGTGAACGCCGCCCCCGCGGTGCAGGCCGAGGCGCTGCCGTACCTGCGCACGATGTTCGTTTTCAGCTTCGGCATGATGATGTTCTTCATGACCGGCGGAGCCTTCCGGTCGGCCGGCGACGCGCAGACGCCCCTTCGGCTGGGCGTGGTGCTCACCGTCCTGAACATCGTCCTCAACGTGATCTTCATCCGCGGGCTCGGCCCCATTCCCGCGTTCGGCACCACCGGAGCGGCGATGGGCACCGTCATCGCCGGGGGCGTGGTCAGCGTGATCGTCCTGGGGCTCCTGCTGTCGGGGCGGGCGGTCGTGGCGTTCCGGGGCCTCACCTCGTGGCGCCCGGACCCGCACATCATCCGCGAGCTGTTCCGCTTCGGGCTGCCGACGGGGATTCAGGGCGTGGCCATGAACCTCGGTGGGGTCTTCCTCCTTCGCTTCGTCGGCTCGCTCCCCCAGAGCGCCGAGGCGCAGGCGATCTACGCGGTGAGCTACACGCAGCTCTTCTCGTTCATCACCTGGACGTCCGTGGGAATCATGGGGGCGACGGCGGCGATCGCCGGCCAGAACCTGGGCGCGAACAAGCCGGAACGTTCCGTCCACGCGGTACGCGTGGCTTCCGGCATCGGGCTGACGGTGGCCGTCTTCATCGGTGCCCTCTTCGTCCTCATGCCGCGCGCCCTGCTGGGGATCTTCGACATGCACGAGCCCGAGCTCCTGCGCCTGGGCGTCCAGCTCCTCCGCTACCTGAGCATCTCGGGGCTCTTCATCACGGTGGCGCTCGCATACACGGGCGGGCTCCAGGGCACCGGCGACACCAAGAGCCCTCTCTACATCTCCATCGTCTCGCAGATCGTGATCCCGCTGGGGATGTGCGCGGTGATCCAGGCGGTGCGGGGTCTCAATCCCGGCGACATCTGGCTCGCGATCGTGTTGGGCCACCTCACCCGCTGCGTGCTGAGCGTCGCCCGCTTCCGTCAGGAGAAGTGGCGCAGCATCGAAGTCGACATCGGGCCCGCCAGGGCCTGAGCGGGGAAACCCGCCGGGCGCGGCGGGTACGGGGTCCCGACGAGACGACCCACCAATCCGACGGGAGGCAATCGCATGGCCAGTCAGTACTGGCTGATGAAGTCCGAGCCCGACGTCTATTCCATCGACGACCTGGAGCGGGACGGCTCCACCATGTGGGACGGCGTCCGCAACTACAGGGCGCGCAACAACATGCGGGTCATGAAAGTGGGCGACCAGGTCCTCTACTACCACAGCAACCAGAACCCCCCGGCGATCGTCGGCGTGGCGCGCGTCGGCCGTGAGGCCTATCCGGACCCGACGCAGTTCGACCGGAAGAGCAAGTACTACGACGAGAAGTCCGACCCGGACGACCCCCGCTGGTCGCTGGTGGACATCGAGTTCGTCGCGAAGCTTCCGCACCCGGTCGGTCTCGACGACGTGAAGGCCGAGAAGGCCCTCGCGGAGATGGAGTTGGTGCGCTTCGGGCGGCTCTCCGTGCAGTCCGTGCGCCGCGAGGAGTTCGAGCGCGTGCGGAAGATGGGCGGCCTGTAGGGAGCGTCGGCCATCCTGCCGCAGGGACCAGGCGGACCGTTTCTTGCAGCGTCCACGACCGAGCGATCTGATCCAGCATCACCGGCCGGCAGACCCGTGACCCAAGACGAATCACTCGGGAACGGACGTGTTCTCGAGGGGGGCTTCAAGCGTTTCGCGCCGGGAGCCGACCAGATCCACGTCCCTACGTCGTCCAGGAAGGCGGCGCTCGCGGGTATCGCCATGTACCCGGCGTGCCGGCCGGAGGCGGCGCGCGCCCAGAGGATGGCCTGGCGGGCCACCGCGCTGCTCGGCCCGCGTGCGCTGTCCGGTCGGCCGGCGCCGTGGACGCCGCCGATGGACGACGCGGTCTGGACGGCGTTGACCCGGCAGTGGCGATGGGAGGTCGGCGACTTCGACGCGGTGGCGGTCGCGTCCCGTGGGGGAGAGGAGGCGACGCTCCGACTCCTCCTCATCCGGAACGGGGAGCCCGGCGCGCTCGCCAAGATCGCCCCCGCCGGCTCGCCCGGGCTGGAGCGCGAGGAGACCTCTCTGCGGCTACTCATCCGCTCCCGGCCGCACGGCTTCACCGTGCCGCAGGTACTCTCGAGCGGCGAGGCCAACGGGTGGCGCTTCCTCCTCACCCGGCCGCTCCCGCCGAAGATCCACCGCATGGCCGCGTCACCGCCGCTCGGCCGTATCGTCGGCGAGATCCACATGGGGCTCTCGTCCCTCCCCCGCCCCTCGCCCCTGCCCAACCACTGGTACCCGATGCACGGAGAGCTCGCGCCCTGGACCGTACGCGAGCTTTCCACCGGAGACCTGATCATCCTCGACTGGGAGAAGGCCGCCTGGGCGCCTCCAGGTGCAGACGAGGTCTTCTATCGGGCGGCCGCCTCGGCATTGACGGACGAGGCGCCCGGCCCGATCCACGTGCGCGAGGCCGTGGACTTCTGGCGCCGGAAGCTCCGTTCGGAGAACGCGCTCCAGTACCGTGGCCAGGACTTCGTGGACCGGCTTCAGCGGGCGCTGGACCGGATGGGACACTAGCTCCGCGCCTTTCCCCCCCGCTCCTTGCCGTCGGGGCCGGCGATCCGGAGGTTGGGGCATGACCCACTTCCGAGCTTCGGCAGGACTGGTCCTCGCGGCCTTCTTCGTGCCGCTCATGACTCTCCCTCAACTGGTGGCGCAGGGCACCCCTGACGCCAGGGCGCTGGGCGTGCCCCTTACCGGAACGCCGGGCCGCTTCAATGCAATCACGGACGTCGCGGGCGTGGAGGTGGGACATTCCACCATCATCCGCGGGGAGGGCCGTCTCGTGGTCGGAGAGGGCCCGGTCCGGACCGGCGTGACCGCCATCCTTCCGCGCGGACGGGCCGCAGGCGACTCCGCCTTCGCCGCCTGGTTCACGCTCAACGGCAACGGCGAGATGACCGGCACCACGTGGATCGAGGAGTCGGGGATCCTCGAGAGCCCGATCCTCATCACGAACACGCACAGCGTGGGCGTCGTGCGCGACGCGGTCATCGAGTGGATGCGCCGGCGCGATCCGTCGTTCCTGTGGGCCCTGCCCGTCGTGGCCGAGACGTACGACGGGTCCCTCAACGACATCAACGGCTTCCACGTGAAGGCGGAGCACGTCTTCGCAGCGCTCGATGGGGCCCACGGCCGCGCGGTGGAGCAGGGCGCGGTGGGCGGCGGCACGGGGATGATCTGCCACCGCTTCAAGGGCGGCATCGGCAGCGCGTCACGCGTGTTGCCGGAGGCCGAGGGCGGATACACCGTCGGCGTTCTGGTGCAGTGCAACCAGGGCGCGCGCTCCGACCTGCGTGTGGCCGGCGTACCGGTGGGCGAGATGATGCCCGAGCCGGCGCCCTGCTACGCCGACCCGTCCGTGCCCGCCGAGGACCGCTTCCGCGGCGTGCCGTTCTGCCCCGGCGTCGGGGGCGGGTCGGCCGGCGAGGCGGAGCCGACACCCGAGGGCGCCGGCTCGATCATCATCGTGCTGGCGACGGACGCGCCGCTGCTCCCGACGCAGATGAAGCGGCTGGTGAAGCGCACCGCCCTCGGGCTGGCGCGCATCGGCGGGATGGGATACAACGGCTCCGGCGACATCTTCATCGGCTTCTCCACGGCCAACCGTAGGGCCGCGGCGGAGCGGGGGGAGGTCGTGGGGCTGGAGATGCTGCCCAACGACCGCATCAATCCACTCGTCGGCGCGACGGTGCACGCGACGGAGGAAGCCATCCTCAACGCGATGCTGGCCGCCCGGACGCTGACCGGCATCAACGGATACACGGTCCCGGCGCTGCCGCACGACCGCCTCGCCGGGATCATGGAGCGTGTGAACGCAGCCCTGAGGAGGCCCAGGTGAGCGATCTGGTCCAGAATTATGTCGGCGGGAAGTGGACGCCTTCGTGCGCCACCGAGGCGCTCGCCGTCCTCAATCCGGCCTCCGGCGACGAGCTGGGCCGCGTCCCGTTGTCACCCCGCGCCGACGTCGATTCGGCCGCCAAGGCCGCGAAGGGAGCCTTCCCCATGTGGCGGGCCACGCCGGCCGTGGAGCGGGCGCGCGTGCTCTTCCGCCTGAAGGCGCTCCTGGAGGAGAACAAGGAGGAGCTGGCCCGCCAGCTCACCCGGGAGCACGGCAAGATCGTCGCCGAGACGCGCGGGGAGATCCAGCGCGGCATCGAGAACGTCGAGCACGCCTGCGGGATTCCGACGCTGATGATGGGTGACACGCTCGAGGACATCGCGCCGGGCATCGACTGCGAGACCGTGCGCCAGCCGCTGGGGGTCTTCGGGATCATCACGCCATACAACTTCCCGGTCATGATCCCGCTGTGGTTCTGGCCGTACGCGGTTGCCACGGGGAACACCGTCGTGCTCAAGCCCAGCGAGCAGGACCCGCTCACGCATCAGAGGATCGTCGATCTCGCCGAACGCGCGGGCCTGCCGCCCGGTGTGCTCAACGTCGTGCACGGGGGGCGGGAGACCGTGGAGGCCGTGTGCGACCACCCGGACATCGTGGGTGTGTCGTTCGTGGGGTCGAGCCGCGTGGCGGAGATCGTGTACAGGCGGGCCACGTCCACCGGGAAGCGTGCCCAGTGCCTGGGCGGTGCCAAGAACCACATGATCGTCCTCCCCGACGCCGACATAGACGTCACGGCGGAGGCGTGCCTCAACTCGGTGTTCGGCTCGTCGGGCCAGCGTTGCCTGGCCGGCAGCATCTTCGTGGGTGTCGGAGACGCCTGGGGTCCGCTCCGTGAGCGGATGCTCGACGGTGCGGCCGCGCTGCGCATCGGCGACGGACTCGAGCCCGACACCGACATGGGGCCCGTCATCTCGGCGGCCCATCGCGACCGGGTCAACCGCTACATCACGCAGGGCGAGGCGGACGGGGCGACGTTGCTCCTGGACGGCCGCGGAGCCACCGTGCCCGACCTGCCCGGGGGCAACTGGGTGGGCCCGACCGTCTTCGAGGACGTCTCCTTGGAGAGCTCCATCGGCACGGAGGAGATCTTCGGGCCGGTGGCGTGCCTGAACCGGGCCCGCACCCTCGACGAGGCCATCGGATGGATGCAGGTGAGCCGCTACGGTAACGCCTGCTCGATCTTCACGACCAGCGGCCGAGCCGCCCGGGAGTTCCGCCACCGCGCCGGCATCAGCATGATCGGGATCAACATCGGCGTGGCGGCGCCGATGGCGATGTTCCCCTTCGGAGGATCGAAGGGATCGTTCTACGGCGATCTCAAGGCCCAGGGCCGGGACGCCATCGGCTTCTACACCGACGCGCGCGTCGTCATCTCGAGGTGGTGATCCCGACATGAGCACCCTTTCCGCGTCCCCGACCAACGCCGACATCGTCGCCGGGCAGAGGGAGTACCTCCTTCCCGCGATGCTGCACATGTACTCCGAGCCGCTCGCGCTCGTGGAAGGAAAGGGCGTCCGCGTGCGCGACGCCGACGGCAAGGAGTACCTCGACCTCTTCAGCGGCATCCTCACCACGTCCATAGGCCACGCCCACCCGCGCATCATCGAGCGGGTGACGGAGCAGATGAACCGGCTGGGACACGTATCGACGCTGTACGCCACGGACGTGCAGGTGGAGGCGGCGCGCCGGCTGGCCGAGCTCGCGCCCGGCAACCTGCAGCGCACGTTCTTCACGAACTCGGGGACCGAGGCGATCGAGACCGCGCTCATGATGGCGTGCCTGCACACCGGGCGGAGCGAGATCGTGGCGCTGCGCATGGCGTACCACGGTCGCTCGTTCATGGCGACCAACGTCACGGCTCACGCCTCCTGGCGCCCGCTGGCGACGCGGGTGGCGGGCGTGCACCACGCGATGTCGCCGTATGCGTACCGCTGTCCCTTCAAGCAGCCGTGCGACGAGACGTGCGCGGAGAAGTTCGCACACGACCTCGAGGAGGTGATCGTCACCTCCACGAACGGGCAACCGGCGGCGTTCATCGCCGAGACGATCCAGGGTGTCGGCGGCTACGTCGTGCCTCCTCCCGGCTACTTCCAGAGGGCTGCGGAGATCATCCGCTCCTACGGCGGTCTGCTGATCGTCGACGAGGTGCAGGCGGGCTTCGGGCGCACCGGGAGGCACTGGTTCGGCATCGAGCACTATGGGGTGCTGCCGGACATCATGGTCATGGCGAAGGGGATCGCGGGTGGCTTCCCCGTCGGCGCGACCATCACCACCGACGAGATCGCCGCGTCCTGGAGGGGGAAGACGATCTCCACCTTCGGAGGCAACCCCATCTGCATGGCCTCGATGTGCGCCACCCTCGAGGTGATGAAGGAGGAGCGCGTCTACGCGAGGGCGGAGGAGCGCGGCGCCCAGCTCCGCGAAGGCCTCCTCGCCCTCCAGGCCGACCACCCGTGGATCGGCGACGTGCGGGGGATGGGGCTCATGCAGGCGCTGGAGATCGTCGAGGACCCGACCGGCAAGAAGCCGGACGCGGCGCGCACGAACGCGCTTCTGGAGGCCTGCCGCGACGAGGGGCTCCTCCTCGGCCAGGGAGGGATGTGGGGCCACTGCGTGCGCATCGGCCCCTCGCTGCTCGTGACCGAGGACGAGATCGCGGAGGGGTTGGAGAAGCTGGGGAAGGCGTGCGGGGCCGTATCCTGACGCGCCGCTTTCGTCTCAGCGCCTCCCGACGAACGACGAGACCTCGAAGGAAGGCGGCGCCACCCTCCCGCGCCCGTGGGCCGGGCGGCTGTCCCGCTACGCCCCCGAGGTGATCTCCTCGTAGGCGCAGGTCCGGATCTCCCGCGCGCCCGGTTGGCCGAAGGGTCCGAAATCCTCGAAGCCGGAGAGGGGCTCCCGCATGGCGAGGATGCCGTCGCGGCCCCGACCTGCCCGTACCTGCGCTCCCACGAACGTCAGGGCTGCCTCCAGGTAATCATGGAAACGGACCAGATCCGTGTGGGTCCCGACCACGGGTAGCCCCGGTGCGGCGTGGCCGAAGACGTAGATGGTGTCCTTCGGATGATCGGCCAGGGTGAGGTCGAGCACCTGCATCCATCCGCGCAGCGTCGCGCCCGCGGCCCGGTCGACGACCGGATGCCGGCGATGGAACACCAGGTCGCCCATGTGGGCCACGTTGGCCTGCTCGAAGGTCACCACGATGTCGCCACTGGTGTGGGCCCGGCCGTAGTGGCGGGCCGCCACGTGCTCGTCGCCCACGTCCGTCGACCAGGACTCGTCGAAGGTGACGTCGGGGTAGAGCTGGTCCGTCGGTGGCTCGCCGCCCGGCGGGTCGTGCATGTGCTCGGCGGCTTTGGTCTGGGCCACCACGGAGCGGGCGATGCCCCGGAAGGAGATGTTGCCGCCGGTGTGGTCCCCGTGATGATGCGTGTTGACCAGGCAGTCCACCGGACGGTTCCCCGACCGCTCGTTCAAGCCTGCGATGCAGGCCTTGGCTTCCTCCGGAAACTGGCTGTCCACCACGAGCACCGCGTCGGGGTTCACGAGGTACCCGATGGTGCCGCCCCGCATGGTGAAGAAGCCCACGCCGCGCCGGATGGGCGTGAAAACCGGCGGGGCCTCCTGGGCCTGCCGGGCCCGGGCGAGGGAGGGTCGAAGGACCAGGCCGCCGGCAGCCGCCGCGGCGGAGGTGGCGAGGAAGGCACGGCGGGACGAGGGCATGGTCGGACTCCGGGATGTCGGGCGGGACAGGGGTGGGAGGAGAGGCTACGACCGGGCAGGTCGGCCGGCAAGCAGGACTTCCGCCCGACAAGGACTTCCGCCCGACAAGGACTTCCGCTCGCGGCAGGACTTGCGCTCGCGATTCGCCGGCACCCGCTCCATCTTCCCCGGCGTTCCATCCGACCCCCGCCTGCACGGAGTCCCCATGCCCCTCGCCGCCTGGCTTCTCCTCGTCGTCGCCGTAGGCCTGGGCCTAACCCTGGAGCTGGCCTTCTACCGTGCGCGTCGCCGCGACCGGCGGGCGGTCCGCACGAGCGCCGGAGGCGGCGCGTGACCTCCGCCACCCTCGTCGGTGTCCTCGTCGGCTACCTCGTCGTCCTGCTGGTCATCGGTGTGTGGGGGAGCCGCGACTCGTCCGACGTGAAGGGCTACTTCCTCGCCGGCAAGCGGCTGCCTGCGTGGGTCATCGCCTTCAGCTCGAACGCCACGGGGGAGAGCGCCTGGCTCCTCCTTGGGCTCACCGGGATGGGGTACGCCGTCGGGGTGCACGCCTTCTGGGTCATCATGGGCGAAGTCCTCGGCGTCGCCACCGCCTGGGTCTTCGTGGCCCGTCCGTTCAAGGAGCTCACGGACCGCTACGACGCCATCACGGTGCCCGACTACCTCACCGCGCGCTTCCGGGACACGCGGCATCTGTTCAGGATCCTGTCGGCCGTGATCATCCTGAGCATGGTCGTGGCGTACGTGGCCGCGCAGCTCACCGCGTCGGGGAAGGCGTTCGACACCTTCCTGCACACCGGGTATACGGCAGGCGCCTGGATCGGACTGGCGATCGTGCTGTTCTACACGTCGGTCGGCGGGTTCAAGGCGGTAGCCTACACCGACTTCCTCCAGGGCGTGCTCATGCTGGGCTGCCTGGTGACGCTCCCCCTGGTGGCCATCCCGGCGGCGGGCGGGTGGGCCGGCACCATGGACGCGCTGCGCGCGGCCGATCCGGCCCTGCTCAGGCCCATGGGGTCGTTCGGCCTGTCGATGGGAGGCCTGGCCAGCGCGTTCGGCTTCGTCGCCATCGGCTTCGCCTTCCTGGGCTCGCCGCAGCTCCTCACTCGCTTCATGGCGGCGCGCGACCACCGCGAGATCGAGGAGGGTGGCCTGTGGGCCGTGCTGTGCGTCATCGGCTTCGACGTGGGCGCGGTGCTGTCCGGGATGGCGGGCCGCGTCCTCTTCCCCGGCCTCGCCGATCCGGAAACCGTGCTGCCCGAACTCAGCCACGCGCTCTTCCCGGCGTTCTTCACCGGGATCTTCCTGGTAGTGGTGCTCGCGGCCATCATGTCCACCGTCGACTCGCTGCTCATCCTCGCCTCGTCGGTGGTCGTGCGCGACCTCGTGCAGAACGTCTTCGAGCCGGGCGCCGATCAGCGCCGGCTGTCGCTCCTGGGCAAGGCCGTCACGGTGGTCATCGGGCTGGTCGCCATCGCGCTGGCCCTCTCCGAGACCCGCATGATCTTCTGGTTCGTGCTCTTCGCCTGGTCGGGGATCGCGGCGGCGTTCACGCCGGTCGTGCTGTGCTCGCTCTTCTGGAAACGCACGACCCGTGCCGGTGCCGTCGCCGGCATGGTCGGCGGCTTCGTCACGACGATCGTCTGGGTGGTGTGGTTCAAGGAGCGCTTCTGGGACCTCTACGAGATGATCCCCGGCTTCGCCGCCGCCTTCCTGTGCATGGCCGTGGTCAGCCTCGCCACCGCGCCGGAGCCCGAGGCGGTCGCGGAGCTGGAGGACGCCCGAAGAGCCGTGGGGCGGGTCTTCTGAAGCCGGGCGTCAGCTCTTCTTCCCGGTCTTGACGAAGACCCCGGTCAGCACGCGCTCCACGTCCCTGCTCTTGCACTCGGGGCACCTGGGCCGGGCCTTCTCGTGCTTCGAGATGGGCTCGACGACCTGGAACTCGTGTCCGCACTTCCGGCACTCGTAGTCGTAGACGGGCATGGCTGCACCTCGACGAACCGTTCCAGCGGTTGCAGGGCGGTCCCCCCGCCTGAGGCCCGGAGCGGCCGCCGCCACTCGACCATCCTACCCCCGGGAGGGTTCCGGGGCTCCACCCCGCTATCCGGTTTCGAAACACGCCGCGCCGCCCCATGATGTCCCGGCCGCGGCCGGCTCCTCCACCAGCGGGCCCGGCCCATCCCCCTGCCCGGAGGTGAGCATGCGGCACGTCAGCCGGAAGGAGTTCCTCGGACTCGGTGCCGCGGCGGCGGCGGGCCTCGGCGCGGGATGCGCGCCAGGCGGGTCGGAGGGGCCCCCGAGCACGGCCCCGGACCTGATCGTCGTCAACGGACGGGTCCTCACGCAGGACGACGCCGTGCCCGTGGCCACCGCCTTCGCGGTGAAGGATGGGCGCTTCGTCGCGGTGGGGATCGACGCCGACGTGCGCCACCTTGCCGCGGCCGACCGCACCGAGGTGATCGACGCGGGCGGGATGTGCGTGCTGCCGGGCTTCATCGACGCGCACTCCCACCCCTCGGGGGTCGGCGTCGACGAGCTCAAGAACGTCAACACGAACCTCGGCAGCGTCGCGAAGATCCAGGCGGCGCTGCGGGCCAAGGCCGGAAAGACGCCCCCGGGCGAATGGGTCGTCGGGTTCATGTACGACGACACCAAGCTCTCGGAGGGACGCCCGCTCAACCGGAAGGACCTGGACGCCGTCAGCACCGAGCACCCGATCGTCGTGGGCCATCGGGGTGGGCACACGGGCGTGTACAACTCGATGGCCTTCCGCCTGGCCGGGGTGACGGCGGCCACGCCCGACCCCTTCGGCGGGCAGTTCTACCGGGAGAACGGCGAGTTGACGGGGAAGGTGGCGGAGCGGGCGCGCGGCGTCTTCGACATCCCCGAGGACTCCACGCGCGAGGAGCGGGCGCAGGGCGTCGCGCTCATCTGCCGGAAGATGAACGCCGCCGGCCTCACCTCCGTGCACCAGACGGGCACCTGGCCGGACGATTTCACGGCGTACCAGGACGCCTACGAGCGGGGGGACCTCACCTTCCGCACGTACGCGATGGCGCGCGGCCCGTCGTATCCGGCGCTTCGTCAAGCGGGCATCCGCACCGGGATGGGTGACGCCATGCTCAAAGTGGCCTCGGTGAAGTACGCGGTGGACGGCTCGGCGTCGGAGCGCACGATGGCGATGAGCACGCCGTATGAGGGCCGTCCGAACGACTACGGTATCCTGACGATGACCCAGGAGCAGGTCCACGAGGTGGTGGAGGATGCGCACCGGGCGGGGTGGCAGGTCGCCATCCACGCGAACGGCGACGTGGCGATCGACCGGGTCCTCAACGCGTACGAGCGCGTGCAGAAGATGTGGCCACGACCCGACTGCCGGCATCGCATCGAGCACTGCACGCTGGTGAACCCCTCGCTGCTGCAGCGCATCAAGGACGCGGGCGTGATCCCCGTTCCGTTCTACACGTACGTGTACTTCCACGGTGAGAAGTGGTCGGAATACGGCGCAGCGAAGCTCGAGTGGATGTTCGCGCACAAGAGCTTCCTCGACTACGGCATCCCCGTGGCCCCCGGCTCGGACCATCCGCCGGGCCCGTTCGAGCCCCTCATGGCGCTCACGAGCATGGTCACGCGCACGGACTACGCGGGGCGCACGTGGGGCCCGAGCCAGCGCATCACCCTCGACCAGGCGCTGAGGATCTGCACCCGCAATGGCGCCTACGCCTCGTTCGAGGAAGACGCGAAGGGCTCGATCACGGCCGGGAAGCTCGCGGACTTCGTCGTGCTGGAACGGGATCCGCACGACGTGGATCCGTCCGAGATCCTGAACATTCGTGTCGCGCGCACGGTCGTGGGAGGGAAGACCGTATACGAGGGGTGAGGGGCTCTGGCCGGCGGCGGCATCCTCTACTCATTCGTCTCGCATGACACGCACCGGGTCCACCGTTGCCGCTCTGCGGGCGGGGAGCCAGGCGGCGAGATACGCGACGCCGCCGAGGAGCGTGACCGCAGCCACCAGTGACGGCAGGTCGATCGCGCCCACCCCGTAGAGCGCGCCCCGAAGGGCACGCCCGGCGAGCCAGGCGAGGAAGAGGCCTGCTCCCACGCCGGCCGCCACGATGCGCGATACACCTGCGAGCTCGCCTCGGAGCAGGCGGGCCCGGCCGGCTCCCAGGGCCGCGCGCACGCCGAGCTCCCGCGTCCGTCGCGCGACCGCGTGGCTCACGACGGCGTAGATGCCCAGCGCCCCGAGCAGGAGGGTTACGCCGCCGGCGAGCGCCGCGAGAAGCGCGAGCGTGCGGGTTGGCTTCAGTCCCCTGGCCGCGACCTGGCCAAGCGTCGCCACGCGTGAGATCGGGGCGCCGGCGGACACCGACCAGATCGCCTGCTTCAGGTCGGGCATCAGGGCCGCGGGCTCCTGCCGCCCGCGCACGACGGCGTACATCGTGCGCCACGGCCAGTCGCGGTGTGGGACGTACAATCCGGGGAGAACGGCGCGAGTCTGTCCGTTCTCCATGAGGTCGTCCACCACCCCGGCGACCGTCAGCCACACGCGGTGCTCGGCCCCGTAGAACCTCTTGCCGACCGCCGACTCGCCCGGCCAGTAGGCCTGGGCCGCGGCCCGGTTGACGACGACCAGCTCGGGAAGCTCGTCCCGGTCGTCCGAATCCGTCGGGATGCGGCCCTTGATCAGTCGAGCGCCCATGGCCTCCAGGTATCCCGGGGTGACGAGCCGGTGCCAGGCGACGGGGTGGGCATCCCCTTCGGCGAACTGCCACCCTTCGGGTGTCACGGTGCTGCGACTGTCACCTCCCCCGAGGGGGAGACGCGAGACGAAGCCCACGGCCTCGACACCGGGAACGTCCGCGAGCGCCGCCCGAGCGTCGCGGAAGAAGCGTGCGACGTCGGCGTCCGCCGGGTAGGCCGCGGGAGGCGCCGTGACGCGGAACGTGACGCGACGGGGGGTGGCGAAGCCGGGGTCGACGTCGCCCAACTCGAGAAGGCTGTGGCCGAGAAGCCCCATGGCGGCGATGCCGGCGGTTGCCATCGCGAGTTGCGACGCGGACAGCACCTCTTGGACCCGGGTCAGGCGACGGCGGCCGGAGGTCCCCCGTCCACCGGCCATGGCGCGGGCGGGGTCCCGCCGTGCGGCGTGGAGGGCCGGGACCAGCCCGGCGGCGAGCGTCGCGAGCGCGCCGAGCCCGAGCGCGGCTGCCGCCCACCGCATGTCGATGCCCAGCCCCCACTCGGGCAGCGCCCCCGGATACCAGCGCTCGAGTCCCCGTACGAGGCTGAAAGCGACCAGGAGGCCGAGGGCGCCGCCGGCGAGGGCGAGGATGGACACTTCGACGAGGATCGTGCGCGCGGTGCGCAGGCGCCCGGCACCCAGCGCCGCGCGCACGGACAGCTCCCGCTCCCGCCCCGTGGTGCGCGCCACCACCAGGTTCGCGACGTTGGCGCAGGCCACGAGCAGGACCAGCAGCGCGGCACCGAGCGCCACGAGGACGGGCGTGCGCCGATCGGCCGTCCGCTCCCTGGCGAGCGGAGGGATGGAGGCGCGCTGCGCGCGTTCCGCGGTGAACCACGCGGGGTTCACGTCGCCCATCCGACGGGCCCATGCGACCATGTCCCGCCGGGCATCGTCGGGGCGGGCCGTGGCCTGGAGTCGCCCGACGGCCTGCATGAAGTAGGAGTCGCCGTAGTCGTCGGAGGTGGGGTCGATGACGACCGGAACCCACACGTCCACGCCGGCTCCCTGAAGCGGCAGGTAGCCCTCGGGCATGACGCCCACGACGGTGCGCCGCAGGTGCCCCTCCCCCCCGAGCGCGACGCTCCTGCCGACGACCGCGGGATCGGCGCCGAAACGCTCCACCCACAGCGTGTGCGACAGCAGCGTCACGGGCTCGGCGCCCGGGCGCGCGTCACCCGGGAGGAAATCTCGTCCCAGGGCGGGGCGGACGCCGAGCACGTCGTGGAGGTTCGTCGTGGCTTCGCAGGCGAACAGCTCCTCCGGCTCGCCGCCTTCCTGCAGCACGAGCATGAGCCCGCCTGCCCCCGCCACCCCCTCGAGCGACGGGAAGCCTTCGTCCGCCATCTCGACCATCTGGCGGCTCCAGTTCTCTTCGGGCCAGACCGCGACCAGACGATCTCCCCCGGGGAACGGGAGGGAGCGCAGCAGATACGTGTCGACGAGGCCGAGCGCCACGGTCGTGGTCCCGATTCCCACCCCCAGGGTCGCCACCACGGCTGCCGCGAAGCCCGGCGACCGGGTCAGGGCGCGCAGCGCCCAACGCACGTCCGAAGACATCCCCCCTCCCATTCCGGCTCGAGCCGCCTGCACGAACACGTCCCACCACTCCCGCACGATCGCGCGTGCGAGATCCACACCCAGTCGGAAGGCTGCAGCGAAGCGCCCGCTCAGCCCGCGAGCCTCGCTCAGTCGCGTCCGAGCCTGATCGACGAGCTCCACCCCGTACGCCCGACGGAATCCGGGCGGGAGCAGCCGCGTCGTGAGGCGGTAGAGCCCCATGTCCCTTCAGGCCCCGCCGGCAGGCTTCAGCGACTTGGCTCGCGCGATGTCCAGCAGCTCCGCCAGGCGAGCGACCTCCGCACGAGCCGCCTTGCGGCCTTTGGACGTCAGCCGATAGAAGCGTCGGCGCCCATCCCCTTCCTGTCCCCGGGGCGGGTCGATCTCGTCGATCCAGCCCCGGCGGTCCAGGCGCTTGACGGCCCCGTAGAGCGTGCCCGGGCCCATGTCCACCCGTCCGTCCGTGCGTTCGAGCACGTCCAGGCGGATGCCGTGACCGTGCTTCGGTCCGTCCACGAGCGCGAGGAGGATATGGAACTCCGCGGGTGGCACGACGTCGTCGGGCACGAGGTGGTCCTCCAGAGGAAATATCGCCACACGATACTACGTCGCTCGATATTGTTGGATAAGCCGGGAGCCGTCAAGGTTGCCCCTGCGGGCACGTCGCTTGTGTGCGTTCCTCCGGGGTCGTACGCTGGCGGACCGAGGCGGCCGCCCCCGGCCGCCGGAACCCGGCAGCGAGAACGAGATGCGTATCCACGCGGCGCGAACGACGATGCTTCCGACCCTGTGCGCGGCCGCTCTGGCCCTGGCGGCGCCTCTCTCCGCCGGCGCCCAGGAGTCCACCCGCCTCGAGCTCGCGGGTCTGGAGCGTCCCGTGGAGATCCGCGTGGACCGGTGGGGCATCGCGCACATCTACGCGGAGACCGAGCATGACCTCTTCTTCGCTCAGGGGTGGAACGCCGCGCGCGACCGGCTCTTCCAGCTCGAGCTGTGGCGACGGCAGGCCACCGGCACCGTGGCGGAGATCCTGGGCCCCCGGGAGATCCAGCGGGACGTAGGCACCCGCCTGTTCATGTTCCGGCGCGACCTCGACCAGGACCTGCGCCACTACCACCCCCACGGGGTCGAGATCGTCGGCGCCTACGTCGCGGGGATCAACGCCTACATCGCGCAGGCGAACCGGAACCCCGACCAGCTGCCCATCGAGTTCCGCCTCCTCGGCATCCGTCCGCAGCCGTGGACGCCCGAGGTGGTGATCTCGCGGCACCAGGGGCTGCTCGGCAACATCGGGGAGGAGCTCGCGACCGGACGGGCCGTAGCCGCCATCGGCCCCGAAGCGGTGAAGAGGCTCGAGAGCTACGGACCCGGCGATCCGGACCTCACGCTCGACCCCGCCATCGACGGCGTAGCGCTCTCCCAGGACATCCTCGCCGTCTACGACGCCTTCCGGGGCAGCGTCCGCTTCCGTCCGGAAGACATCGTGGTGGAGCATCGCGGGGACGCGGACGCCTTCGCCCTGCTGGAGCGCGCCGCCGCGGCCGCGGCCTACGCGCCGGCCTGGGACCCCGCGGTGGACGTTGGCTCGAACAACTGGGTGGTGAGCGGCCGACTGACGGAGAGCGGCTACCCTCTGATGGCGAACGATCCGCACCGCGCGCAGAGTGCGCCTTCCCTGCGCTACTGGGTGCACCTGGTCGGACCCGGCTGGAACGTGATCGGCGGGGGGGAGCCGAGCCTGCCGGGCGTGTCCATCGGGCACAACGAGCACGGTGCCTGGGGGCTGACCGTGTTCGCGACGGATGGCGAGGATCTGTACGTGTACGACACCAATCCGTCCAACCCGAACGAGTACCGCTACCGCGGCGAGTGGGAGCCGATGACGGTGATCCACGAGTCCATCCCCGTGAAGGGCCAGGCCGCCGTGGACGCCGAGCTCAAGTACACGCGCCACGGGCCAGTCGTCTTCGAGGACCGTGCGCGGCACAAGGCGTACGCGGTGCGCGCCGCGTGGATGGAGATCGGGGGCTCGCCCTACCTCGCCTCGCTTCGCATGGACCAGGCAACGACGTGGGAGGAGTTCCGCGACGCGTGCAACTACTCGAACATCCCCGGCGAGAACATGGTGTGGGCGGGACGCGACGGGACGATCGGCTGGCAGGCGGTGGGAATCGCGCCGATCCGGAGGAACTTCAGCGGGCTCGTGCCCGTGCCCGGCGACGGACGCTACGAGTGGGACGGCTACCTGCCCATCAAGGCCAAGCCCCACGTCCTGAACCCGGAGCAGGGGTACTTCGCGACGGCCAACAACGACCTGATCCCGCGCGACTACCCGTACATGGCCGCCATGGGCTACAGCTGGTCGGACCCGTACCGGTGGATGCGCATCGTCGAGGTGCTGGGCAGCGGCCGGCGCGCCTCGATCTCCGGGATGACGCAGTTGCAGACCGACGAGCTGTCGATCCCGGCCCGACAGCTCACGCCGCTCCTGGAGGATCTGCACGCGTCCGACGACCGGACCGAGCGGGCGAGGCAGCTCCTGCTGGGCTGGGACCACGTCATGCGCAAGAGCTCCGTGGCGGCGGGGATCTACGCTGCGTGGGAGGGACAGGTTCGTCGGCTGGTGACCGACGCGCTGGTGCCGGAGGGCGCGCATGTGAGCTTGTCGCTCCAGAAGACCGTCGAGACGATCATGGTCCCACCGGGCGAGCTGGGGCCGAGTCCGACGGCCGCGCGCGACCGACTCCTCATGGTCGCCCTCGGGGCAGCCGTGGCCGGCCTCACCGAGAAGCTGGGCCCCGACATGGACGGGTGGGCGTGGGGGCAGCCGAGCTATCATCACGCCACGCTGCATCATCCCCTGGGCAACGCCGTGGACGCGGCGACCCGGGCCAGGCTCGAGGCCGGGCCGCTTCCCCGTGGGGGCTACGGCTCCACGGTGAACGCCACCGGCAACGGCGACAACCAGACCTCCGGCGCGTCGTTCCGGATCATCGTCGACACGGGCGACTGGGACCGGGCCGTGGGCCTGAACACTCCGGGCCAGAGCGGCAACCCCGACGATCCGCACTACCGCGATCTCTTCGAGAGCTGGGCCAACGACCGCTTCTTCCCGGTCGTGTATTCGCGCGATCGGGTCGATGCCGCCACGGACCGGATCTACCGGCTCGCGCCGGCGGGCTGACAGCGGGTGGGGCGGGTGACGTAAGATGAGCGCGACCGACCCACCTCATCCCGAAGCCGAGGCGCATCCGTGACCGTCACGCCCCATGCCATTCCGTTGCTCGCCGCCGCGCTGATCCTCACCGGATGCGCGGCGGAAGCCCCTCCGGCCGCTCCTGCCGACCCCTCCGTGCTCATGGACGCCGACCGGGCGTTCGCCGCCGCAGTCGCCCAGGGCGGGACGGACGCATGGGTATCATGGTTCGCCGCCGACGGCGCGCAGATCGTGCCGACCGCCGGTGAGATCCGTGGGTCGGACGCCATCCGCAAGCTGATGGCGGCCCTCGACGACCCAGCCAACAAGCTCACCTGGGAGCCGGTCCGCGCAGACATCGCGGCCAGTGGCGACCTCGGGTGGACGACCGGCACGTACGTGTCCACGACGACGCTCCCCGACGGAACGACCAGCGAGGGAGACGGGCGCTACGTCACGATCTGGCGGAAGCAGGCTGACGGCTCGTGGAAGGTCGTGATGGACCTGGGGAACCCGACGGGCCGGCCGGCAGGAGGCTGAGGGAAGGTGGCGCCGGGAAGTCCCGGCGCCACCCTCCCCTTCACTCGGAGCCGAGGACCCGCACCGGATCGACGCGGCTCGCGCGCCAGGCGGGGAGGAGCGAAGCGAGGAGGGCCACCACCACCAGCGTGGCCGCGACCGACACGAAGGTCGCCGGGTCGGAGGGCTCGACGTCGAAGAGGACGGACCGCAGCGCACGGGACGAGGCCGCCGCGGCGGCCAGTCCGGCGACCACGCCGATCCCCACCGGGAGCGCACACGTCGCCAGGGCCGTGCGCAGCACGCCGGTCCGGGATGCGCCCAGCGCCACCCGCACGCCGAACTCGGGCGTTCGCCGACCCACCGTGAAGGCGGTGACGCCGAAGACGCCGATGGCGCCGAGCGCGAGGGCCAGCGCCCCGAAAGACGACAGCACGAGGGCGAGGAAGCGCGTGGTGGCCGCCGAGTTTCCGAACACCTGGGCCAATTCGTCCAGACCCCTGACGGGCACGTCCCGGTCCACGGCCCACACCGCCTGCTTCAGCGCCGCCGCGTGCTCCATCGGCGCCGAGCCCCGGACGCGCGCCACGATCCAGAACGACATGTTCCACCCCCACTGCCGGTGGGTGAAGTACATCTCGGGCCTGGGCTCACGGGCGAGTCCGTGCTGGCGCACGTTCCCGACCACCCCGACGATCCGGTAGGCGTCGCTCGTCGAGGACGGCGTGTGCACGGTGCGGCCGATGGGGTCCTGGCCGGGCCAGAACCGGTCCACGAACGCCTGGTTCAGCACCGCCACCTTCTCGTCGTCGGCGCCGTCGGTCGCCTCCAGCAGCCGTCCGCGGACGGGGCGCATGCCCACCGTCTCGAAGTACCCGGGCCAGATCATGCGGAAGTTCACCGACGGCACGGCCGAGCCGTCGGGGATGTCCACGCCTTCCGGCCAGGTTGGGAAGCTCCAGTTGCTGAGGGTCCCCGGGAGGAGGTGGATGGCGCCGGCGGACTCCACGCCCGGTACGGCCCTCACACGCTCCAGGACCTGCGAATAGTAGGTCTGGAATGCCGCCCCGTCCGGGTAGCGACCCCCCGGCGGCGTGGGGTGCAGGACCACGACGCCGTGCGCGTCGAGCCCCGTGTCCACCGCGGAGAGGCGTTGGAGCGATCGGAGCATGAGGCCCGATCCGACCGCCACCACCACCGCCAAGGCGACTTCGATCCCCACGAAGGTGAGCGTGAGCCTGGACCTGCGGCGCGCAGAGGCGGCGCGCGCGGCTCCACGCAGCGATGCCGTGGCGTCGACCCGGCTGGCGCGCAGCGCCGGCACGAGACCCGCCAGGAGCGCCGCCACGACCGTCGCACTGACGGCGTAGGCCAGTACCGACCCGCCCACCGCGACCTCCCGGATGCGGGGGAAGTCCGCGGGCGCGGCCGCGACGACGAGGCGCACCAGGCCGAAAGACAGGAGGATTCCCAGTACCCCGCCGAGTCCGGCCAGGATCGCGCTCTCGCCCAGGAGCATCCGGATCACCCGGCGACGTGCGGCGCCCAGCGCCGTCCTGACGGCCAGGTCCGCGCTGCGTGCCTCGCCCCGTGCCAGGAGGAGATTGGCCACGTTGGCGCATGCGATCAGCAGCACCAGCGACACGGCGGCGAGCGTGACCCATAGCACGGGCCCGAGGTCTCCTGCCACGTAGGCCGCCAGGGGCTGAACGGTGGCGGCGGAGACGTCCTCCTCGTCGAGGATCCTGGGAAGCCGCTCGCGCGCGGTGCGTGCGAAGGCCTCGACCTGCTCCTGCGCCTGGGCTACGGTCGCGCCCGGTGCCAGGCGCGCCACGCGGTAGTTCACGTACCACGACTCGTCGGCTTCCATCCCCACCGCCGGGTCGTATCCCATGGGGATCCACGCCTCGGGGTCGCCCACGACGGGGCGGAAAGCCGGCGGCATCACGCCGATGACGGTGTGCGTCTCCGCGTCGGCGCCGGACAATTGGATCGTCCGGCCGACCACCTCGGGGTCGGCCCCGAAGACCCGGACCCAAAGGGCGTGCGAGAGAATGACCACGTCGTTGCGTCCGGGGAGCCCTTCGTCGGCGGTGAAGTCACGGCCCAGCGCGGGCGTTACGCCCAGCACACGGAAGTGGTTCGGCCACACCCGGTTGGCGTCCAGCTCCAGCGGCTCGCCCTCGCCGACGAGCGTCAGGCTCCACCCCGAGATCCCCGTCTCGGACTCGAGCGCCGGCATGGACTTCAGGCTCTCGCGCACCATGCCGTTGTTGAAGTTGGCCTCGGGCCAGACGGCCACCAGCCTCCCCGGGTCGCGGTAGGGGAGGTCCTTGATGAGCACGGTGCTCACCACGGAGAACGTCGCCGTCGACGCCCCGATTCCGAGCGCGAGGGTGAGCACGGACATGGCCGTGAAGAGCGGCGAGCGGCCCAACGCGCGCATGGCCCAGCGCAGATCCTGTATCCCCGTGCCCATCCCATCCTCCCCTTGTGCATGCGTCGGGGCCGGCCAGAGGTGTTCCAGCGCGGCGTGGCCGAGGACATCGACGACGCCCCGGGTCCAGACCCACGTCCTCGCGCCCGCCGAGCGGGCCGTGGAGAGACGTCGGGCGAACAACTCCTCCATGTCGGCTCCGAAGCGGTCGCGGAAGCGCCCGGGAAGCAGAGCCAGGAGGGCTCGGTAGACGTGGCGTGCGCGTCGCGTCACGAGGTCATCCCTCGGAGAGGAGCTCGTGATCGATCGCCTCCGCCACCAGCTCCCGCAGGCGCTCCGCTTCCGCCCGTGCCACGGCGCGCCCCGTCCGGGTCAGCCGCACGTAGGTTCGGCGCGGATCGGCACCCTCGGGGGCGGCGCACTCTTCCAGCAGCTCCCGCGACAGCAGGTCGCGGATGCGCCGGAAGAGGTTCGCCGGGTAGATCTTCGTCCGTCCCACCTCCCGCTTCTCGATCTCTTCCACGATCCGGGTCCCGTAGCTCGGGCCCTCGAGAAGCGCCAGCAGGATCCTGAACTCCAGCGGGTGGAGGGGCAGATGGGAACGGACGGGCGGGTCGTTCTTCATCGCGCGTGGCCTCGGGCAGCCTGTCGTAAGGATTCTGTCCATCGAACACTATCAGTGTGACAGGTTCGTGGCCTGAAGGGTTTCACGAGCGATCGGAGCAGGCCTGCCTCGCACGTCGCCGCTCGGGCGGGCGTCTAGCGCGCGACGACGGCCCCGGGCGTGGTGTCGATGAGGGCCCGGAGCGCAACCTCCGCGATGGCGGCGTCCTGCGCCCCGACACCGGTCAGGTCGCACACGAT
>Ga0307423_1000375_pt1 | contig 30155 bp, 23 predicted proteins | sample SalMarWE160310MG_FD_202154 | JGI IMG/M metagenome (GOLD analysis project Ga0307423, IMG submission 202154) | Salt marsh sediment microbial communities from the Plum Island Ecosystem LTER, Massachusetts, United States - WE1603-10 | ecosystem: Environmental > Aquatic > Marine > Intertidal zone >... | reverse complement strand
CTCATGTTGCCTCTCTTGGAATGAGATTCTATACCGGGAATATGTTTCCCGAAGAATATAAAAACCAGATTTTTATCGCTGAACACGGGAGCTGGAACAGGAGTAAAAAAATTGGATACAGAATTACTGTTGTTAAATTAAACGGTAACACTCCAACAAGCTATGAAGTTTTTGCTTCGGGGTGGCTTCAGGGAGAAAATGTCTCAGGCAGACCGGTCGATATTCAACAAATGCCTGATGGTTCTCTACTTGTTTCTGATGATTTTGGCGGTAAGATTTACAGAATTACTTATGAAGATTAATTCTTATAAAATTTATTGAATTGTTAACAACTTTTTTTAAAAAAGGTGAATAATGATAGTTGAATCCATAAGGTCTGAATACTTGCGTTACAAAGCTCTTGCTGAGGGGGCTTTTGAACAGACATCGGAAGAAGGATTGAACAGATTATACGGTGAAGAGAGTAATTCAATCTCTGTTATTGTTTATCACATTTCAGGTAATTTGAAATCACGATTTACAGATTTTCTAACTTCTGATGGAGAGAAAACCTGGAGAAAACGCGATACGGAATTCGAAGTAAGAGACCTTTCCAGGAATGAACTGATTAAAAAGTGGAATGAAGGATGGAATGTACTTCTAAATACTCTAAATGAACTTAGAGACAGCGATTTGGAAAAAACAATTACGATCAGGGGAAAGGATCTTACAGTGGCAGAAGCATTACATCGTTCATTAGCTCATTTAAGTTACCATGTAGGTCAAATCGTTTTTATTGCAAAAATGATTGCAGGGAAAAACTGGAAATCAGTGTCAATTCCGCGCGGAGGAAGTGAGCAATACAATCTTAATCCTGATAAGGAAAAACGAGCCTGATCGCTGAAATTCTGAATTACTTTTTATTTAACAGATAATTCAAGTTTTTCAGCAAAATCATTTCCAAATTTTCTTATCATATCTGCAACATTTTTATTTTTCGTCGATCTTTCGAATGTGTCTGCAAGATTCAAAAAAACCTGGTAAAAATGAATATTCATATCGTTAATTGTCATTTCCTTCGTCCATAGATCTATTCCCAAAGTAACATTATCTTTTTCATCCCAAAATGAAAGGAGCAAAGATTTTGCAGGTTTAACGCCTTCAAATTGTGCATCTGTTGCTCCCCATTCTATCTTTTCAGGATTGTTTTTATCATCCAGGCCAACTGTTATCTTTATTTCCGATTTTTTATTCATAATGATCTGTTTGTTTTTAGTTTGTGAAAAAGCTTTCTATTTTCATTAAAAATATTTCTTTAGCTTTGTATTTAAGAAATTACATAAACTTAATTTTAAAAAATTAAATGAAAACTGTTAGTATCCCAATCAAAATAATAGTAATTGTGTTTTTGATTACATCTTTTTCCTTTGCACAAATGAGAGTCGGTGCAGGCGGATTCATTGGTGGCGGAACAATTAAAGGGCAATCTCTCTCAATAGGAACGTTTACAGCTTCAGCTTTTCTTGAAACGAATACTGTCTTATTCCTCGAAGTAACTCCAAGATTAAGTATAATTTACGCAAGAGATTTTGATGCTATTCTACCCAACACAAACAAACCGTATTATCCATATTTATGGGGAATTAACCTGAAAGGAATAACGACCCAGTATTTTGAAAACTATATATTTTTAGAAGAAGGATTTGGTCTTCTTACCCTTAACGACAGAACATTTAGCGATACTAACTCATGGAGTTACGGAGTTGTGTTATCTTTGTCCGGCGGATGGGATTTAAGAGGTTTTAATCTTGAAGGATTTAAAATTGGAGCTGGAATAGAATACGGAATTACTTTTAACAACACACTTGCCCAGTATTCATCTTTCCATCTGTATCTTAATTATTCTATTTGAGGAATAACAAACTATCTAACGCAGAATTTTTCAAACCGATAAAGTTCATTAAAACAGACCTCTTTTTTCCCAGGTCAGAACTTTCCCATGTAAAAAAACCATTAGGTTATAACATTCCTGTGGGTAAAAAAATGCCCTCAATCAAGAATATATAAATATTTTTAGTTAATCAGTGATCAGGTACTAAATGTACGAATCCGGCTGATAAAGGGGTTCAATCTCCCATTCATCTTCTACTGTACCTATACAATGTGAACATTTAGGTACGTTGAAGACAACTTTTTCCTCGTTGGAAGATGCCCTTACAAAATTCAGTATTGTTCTACAGCTAGAACATTGAACAACATGAGATGTAGTTGTTTTGGCGCTGCAGTCCGGACAAATGTAACCAAGTTCACCCGGTGATTCCTTAGGATTAACAAGGAAGATTGAGTTACATTTTGAATTGTTGCATTTAGCGAAGTGCCACTTTACAGTATCCGTATTTTCGATATCTCTCTCCACGAATAATTAGTGTTACCAATGTAAATAGTTAAATTTAAAAAGTCCATTGAAAAAATATTCTCTAACTAATTTTTTCTAAAAATCAGTATGACTATTTTTCAAATTGTAAATTAGAAGTTGTAAACATATCACTTTGCTGGAGACAGGAAAATACAATAAGTTATACACGATTTTTTTATCAATAAAATTCGGAATTTCTAAAAATGGAGCTTGTAAATGCCAAAAATTACAGGATTTAAAGCCTACGACATAAGGGGTAAAGTACCCGGTGAATTAAATACTGACCTTGCATATAAAATCGGCAGGGCTTATTCAACCTTGATTAATGCCAGGAAAGTGGTTGTGGGACACGACGTAAGAGAATCTTCAAATGAAATTTCAGATGCATTAAAACGCGGCTTGAATGATAACGGAGCCGATGTGATCGATATTGGTTTGTGCGGTACTGAAATGGTTTACTATTCCACCCCTCATTTTAATGCGGATGGAGGAATAATGATTACTGCCAGTCATAATCCACCCGAATACAACGGGATGAAATTTGTGAAACGTGATTCTGTTCCGGTAGGATATAATTCAGGATTGAATGAAGTTGAACAAATGATCATCGAAAATGAATTGGGGAAAATTGGCGATAGAAAGGGTATTTCCGGCAGTGAAAATGTAATGGGTGATTTTATAGATCATTTGAATAAATTTTTCGATTCGGGGAAAATTAATCCATTAAAAGTGGTGGTAAATGCAGGAAATGGTTGTGTCGGACCGGCACTGAATACAATTGAAAATAAGCTTCCTATTAAGATGATAAAAGTTTTTTTTGAACCCGATTCAAAGTTCCCGAATGGTGTTCCAAATCCACTTCTGCCGGAGAATCGTAAATCTACTATAGAAGCAGTAATAAAAAATGAGGCTGATCTGGGTGTAGCCTGGGATGGCGATTATGACCGTTGTTTCTTTTTCGATGAACACGGAAATTTTATTGACGGTTATTACATTGTTGGACTGCTGGCAAAGTCAATTCTTAAAAATAATCCCGGCGAAAAAATCGTGCATGATCCACGGTTAGTATGGAACACTTACGATGTGGTAAAAAAAGCAAGAGGGGAACCTGTAGTTTCAAAAAGCGGACACGTTTACATAAAAGCAAAGATGAGAGAAGTAAATGCCATTTACGGAGGTGAGATGTCGGCGCATCATTACTTCAGAGAAAATGCTTATTCAGACAGTGGTATGATTCCCTTTTTACTTATTCTGCAATTGGTAAGTGAAGAAAACAAAAAGTTTTCTGAATTAGTCGGAGAAATGATGAAAAATTACCCCTGTTCGGGAGAGATAAATTCAACAATTGATGAACCTGTTAAAAAAATAAAAGAATTAGAAGATAAATATTCCGATGGCAAAATCGACAAGCTGGATGGTTTATCTGTTGAATATGATGATTGGAGATTTAACCTGCGAATGTCGAATACGGAACCAATTGTTAGACTGAATGTGGAGAGCAGGGGCGATGAAAAATTGATGAAGAAAAAAACAAAGGAACTATTAAAACTGATCAGACATTAGGAATAAAACTTACCATATCCCAGCGATATGGTAAGTCTTATTAGTAAATATTATTGTTTGGGAATTGTAACCTCTATAGTGAAAGGGATTTTTAACTTTTCCCATTCAAGCCGTACAACAGCCGTATTATCCGAAGTTTTGGTAACAGTGTAAGCAAGCCATTCCTGCCAGCATCCGTCATCTTTTTCAGGCGAAACTTCCAATCTTAAAGCATCTTCAGCTTCATTGTACTCAAATGCCCCCCACTGGTCGGCTACTTTGTTAAAAATTATTGTCCATTTATCTTTAGTCGGAATTGTAAAAAATCCATAGCTTCCCGCTTTTAATGTTTTACCATTAATTTTCACGTCTGCTGAAAAAGTTATTTTTGTGGCTTCATTTGCACCTGCGCGCCATACTTTGTTGTAAGGAACTAAACCTCCCCATATTTCCCTTCCTTTAACCCCAGGTCGGCTGTAATCAATGCGTACATCAGTAAATCCTACAGTTTGTATAACAGCAGCTTTAGGACTTATCCTTACTTGATTATTATTATTCTGTGCAAATCCCTGGTTGGAGAGCAAAACTATCGCCGTTAACAGTGTAACAGAGAATAACTGAAATCTAAATATGCCTCTCATTATTTTTCCCGAAATAGTGATTAATAATTATCATTTAACATCAATGAATATTTTAATAATTTTTTAGTTCAACAACAACTTTATCTATCTCTTTTTCCGTATTGTAAAAATGCGGAGCAAATCTCAGGTAACCCTCTCTAACCGCACAAATTATATCCTTTTTAGACAAATAATTGAAAATATCCCCTGCATTATCACGTTTCAAACTAATTATGCCTGAAAGTTTTTCTTTATTATAATCTTTAAGTACGGGATTAAATTCAGCATCGATCAATCTATCAATAAAATATTTTGAATTACTGAGAATCTGCCTTTCAATATTTTCGAAACCAAATTCATCGAACATTTTTAAGGAAGCATTAAGGGCATAAACACCAATTGTATTCAGTGTCCCTGGTTGAAATCTGTTTGCAGTTCGCTTTAATTTATAATTGTAATCGAGAAGATCCCAGGCGTTCTCAACCGAAAGCCAGCCTACAAATGATGCGTCAATTTTATCCTGAAGTTCCTTGCTTATATAAATGAACCCCATTCCCTGCATTCCAAGAAGCCATTTCTGCGTACCGCACGAAATGAAATTCACCTTACACTTCTCGATGTCAATATTAATTGCACCAAGTCCCTGGATTGCATCCACAGATAAAATAATTTCCTTTTCTCTGCAAACTGTTCCTAATTTCTCAAGATCAATTCTATAACCACTTAAAAACTGTACATAGCTTACCGAAATTAATTTTGTTTCCGGTTTAATTGTATTTATAATATCGTTTGCAGTAACAACCCCGTTTTCAGATTTAACAAAATCAATCTCAACTCCTTTATCCTGCAAATTCATGAACGGATAAACATTTGAAGGGAATTCTACGTCATTAAGGATTATCCCGTCCCCTTTATTCCATTTAATTCCCTGTGCAAGAATGCTCAATCCGCTTGAAGTGTTTTCAGTAAAAGCAATCCGGCTCGGAGTAGTATTTAACATTTTAGCCAGCAACTGCTTCGACTCATTAACTTTCTGAACTAATTCATTATAATCATCTATTTTCCCTTCGTTCTTATCAAGTAACAATCTATCGATAGCTTCTTTCACCTTAGTTGATAAAGGTCCAGTTGATGCATGATTAAAATAAATTATACCCTTCTTTAAATAAGGAAAATAACTTCGTGCTTTTGTTATTGCGTTTTCATTCATAGCAGTTAAATATTTTCAAATACCAAACGTCAAAAGATAAATAAAAAAACAAAGGACTGTTTTGTTTCATTTAACACATATAAACTTGCTATCTTTGTAATTAGGATACAGAATATTTACATTTTTGTACTCAAAAACTGAATGATTTTTCTCACTACTAATTTTAAAGAGCACCAACATGAATCCCCCTAAAGCTAAAAAACACAAAGAATTAAAACCGCAGGATTTAAGATGGAAATGTGATCCGGATGTTTTTCAATTCACCTCCACAAGTGATATTGAACCAATCGAAGGTATTCTTGGACAGGAAAGAGCGTTAAAAGCTTTAAAGCTGGGCGTAGAATTAAGAGCTCCCGGCTATAATATTTTTATCGCCGGATTATCGGGTTCAGGCAAGGCTACAAGCGTAAAACAAATTTTGGAAAAGATGAGTTCGGAATGTCCGGATCTTTACGATTATGCTTATGTAAATAACTTTCAATACGATGACCGACCTATCTTACTGACTTTTCCTAAGGGAAAAGCAAAATATTTTAAACGTGCTTTAAGCTCAACAATCAACATACTCAAACAAAAAATACCACAAACACTTGAAAGTGAAAATTATATTCAGAAGAAAAAGAATATAATGACCGAATACAGCAAAATGGAAGAAGAACTGATGAGCGGTTTTGATTCCGAACTAAGGAAAAAAGGATTTGCACTCGGTCAGATAAAAATAGGAGAAATTGCCCGGCCGGATATTCTTCCTTTAATAAATGATGAACAGGTACCGATCTTTCAATTAGAACAAAAAGTTAAGGATGGAGTTATTACACAGGATCAGGCTAAAGAAATAGTGAAAAAATACAATGAAAACCAGGAAGAGCTTCAACTTCTTTTTAAGAAAGGATTAAAAATCAGCCAGGAATTTCAGAAAAAACTTGGAGACTTTGAAAAGGAAGCTGTAAAAGATGTTGTGAAAGCTGTAATGGACAATCTAAAGGAAAATTATTCACAACCGAAGGTAAATTATTATCTCAGCCAGGTTGAAAATAATATTCTTGAAAACATTCAGATCTTCAAAGGAACCAAACCTCAGGGCGAATCAACAAATGAGGGTTTGCTTATCGATTATTTCAGAGATTATGATGTTAACATCATTCTCGATAATACCTCGGTTAATGAGTGCCCGATTATAATTGAAACATCTCCAACGTATACAAATCTCTTCGGTGCGATTGAAAGAGTCAGTGACGGACGTGGTGGATACTACAGCGACTTTACAAATATCAAAGCTGGTTCGATCCTTAGAGCTAACGGTGGTTATCTTGTATTAAACGTAATGCATATATTTGAAGAAAGCGGGGTCTGGAAAACACTTAAAAGAATTTTAACTTATAATAAACTTGAAATGCTCGACGCTCCTCACGTATTTCATTTTACTACTTCTACTATTAAACCGGAACCGATTGATCTTAACCTGAAGGTGATCTTAATAGGCAGCCAGTTTGTATATTCATATTTATCAGAATACGAATATGACTTTAAAAAAATGTTTAAAGTTAAAGCTGATTTCGACTATGAAATAAAACGCAATGACAGGATTTTAGTCGAGTATGCCCGCGTAATAAAAAAACTGATTAAAGATGAAAACCTGAAAGAATTCGATAAATATGCTATTGCTCATCTTCTTGAAATCGCAGCTATTTTTGTCGGACAAAAGCATAAACTTACAACCAGGTTTTCCAAAATTGCTGATCTTGCCCGTGAAGCAAGCTTCTGGGCAACTGACGACGGTGCTGAAATAGTTACAACATCTCATGTAGAAAGAGCTTACCAGACAATACGCGAACGGCATGGAATGCTTGAAACAAAAATAACTGAAATGTACGAAGACAAATCTTTTCTCATGGATGTTACAGGTGAAAGATGCGGGCAGATAAACGGACTGGCTATTTACTCTGCAGACTTTTATTCGTTCGGAAGACCAACAAGAATAACTGCAACAGTTTCATTAGGAAGCGGGAATATTATAAATGTTGAAAGGGAAGCAGGAATGAGTGGACGCCATTACAATAAAGGTGTACTGATCATTTCCGGATACTTTAAAGAAACATTTGGTCAGGAGTTTCCTCTTGCTTTTAATGCAAACCTGGTGTTTGAACAATCTTATGGAACAGTCGATGGCGATAGTGCATCCTGTGCAGAAATCTTTGCATTACTTTCAACTCTTTCAGGTTTACCTATAAAACAATCTATAGCTGTTACCGGCTCACTAAATCAAAAAGGTGATGTACAACCAATTGGTGGAGTGAACGAGAAAATTGAAGGATTTTTCGATATTTGTAAATCTGCCGGATTAAATAAAATACAAGGAGTAATTATACCTATCCAAAATGTGAAAGATCTTATGTTGAGAGAAGATGTTATTGAAGCAGTAAAGAAAAAAGAATTTCACATTTACCCTATTGAAAGAGTGGAAGAAGGAATTGAAATACTTACTGGCGTTACAGCGGGTACCAAATCAGAAAAGGGTTACACTAAAGATTCTATATTCGATCTTGTCGAAAAGAAAATCAGGGACATGTATGCTAAAGGCAGAGCGATGAAAAAGAAGGGTACAATCTCCGGCAAGAAAGATAAGAAATGATTTCAAAACGATCTAAAATAGCAAAGACAAAAATTCTCGCTACTCTTGGTCCGAAAACCGAGTCACCATCAATAATAAAGCAGTTAATCAACGCTGGTGTTGATGGTGTAAGATTAAATATGTCTCATGGAGATTATGACTTTTACAATAAATTATTTCACTCGATACATAGTGTTTGTATCGATTTAAATTCGCCGCTCGCAATTCTGGTAGATCTGCAAGGTCCTAAAATCAGGATCGGAGATTTAAGTAAACACAGTATCGAAATACAAACGGGTAACCGGATTGAAATTACCACCGAAGATATAAAAGGAAATGAAAAAATAATTTCTACTTCCTATAAAGAATTAATAAAAGATGCAGAAATAGGTGCTCCTATATTAATAAATGATGGTCTTATAAGATTAAAAATAATCAGCAAAGGTGGTTCATCTCTTATTTGTGAAATTGAAAATGGTGGAATTCTTTCACCACACAAAGGAATGAACCTCCCGGGCATGAAACTCTCAACACCATCAATTACGGAAAAAGATTTTGCTGATCTTGAATTTGTACTTAAACAACGTATCGATTACATAGCTCTTTCGTTTGTCCGGTCATCTAAAGATATAACACATCTTAAAAAGTGGCTGAAAGAAAAAAATAATGATGTACCGGTAATAGCAAAAATAGAAAAAAAAGAAGCTATCAAGGATTTCGAAAACATTCTGGAAGCTTCAGATGGAATAATGATTGCCCGTGGTGATTTAGGTGTAGAACTTGAACCACAAGAAGTGCCCGTCCTGCAAAAACAATTTATCAGAAGATGTAATGAAGAAGGTAAGTTGGTTATTACAGCAACACAAATGCTAGAATCTATGATTCATTCACCCATTCCTACAAGAGCAGAGGCATCCGATGTGGCTAATGCAGTTTGGGATGGAACAGATGTAGTAATGTTGAGTGGAGAAACATCTATTGGTGAGTTTCCCTTGGCTGCTGTAAAGTTGATGAATGAGATAATTTTAAACTCCGAAAAACATCCAACCCCAAAAAGAAAATTAAATTTCAGGATCCCTCAATCGCTTGAAGAAAATCTTTTTGATTCAGTCTTCCGTGGAATTGCAGAAATTTGCAAGCAGGTAAATGCTAAAGCAGTCGTTTTGTTTACATACAAAGGCAGATCAGCCAAGGGATTATCAAAATACAGACCTAAATCAAGGATAGTTGCCATTTCCAACAGCTTTGAAACAATGAATGCGCTCCGGCTTCGCTGGGGTGTAACATCACTGTATATGGAAAAAATAGATAAAGAACATATAGCAATTGATAAAGCAAAGGAAATTATACTGAATGCGGGACTTGTAAATGAGGGAGATATGGTTATATTTATGTCGGGAACTCCGTTCTCGGACAAAAGCAGAGTAAACTGGTTAAGATTTGAGGTGATGTAAATTTGTTTCAGAGAAAATATAAAGATGTAGAAGCCAAATGGTGGGAACATACAGAGAATGGAAAAATTCTATGCACTTTATGTCCACGCTACTGTAAAATCGGAGAAGGTCAGCCTGGATTTTGTTTTATCAGGCAGAACCAAAATGGCAGACTCATCACTCTGGGTTATGCAAGTCCAACAGGTTTCGCAATTGATCCCGTTGAAAAAAAACCACTAAATCATTTTTTACCGGGAACGAAGATACTTAGCTTTGGAACTGCGGGTTGCAACCTTGGATGCAAATTCTGCCAGAACTGGTCAATAAGCAAAGCAAGACTGGATGATGTAAATTCTTTAAAAGCTTCCCCCGATGATGTTGTTAAATTAGCTAAAGAGTATAATACTCCATCAATTGCCTACACTTATAATGATCCGACTATCTTTGGTGAATATGTTATAGATATTTCACAGTTAGCACGAGAAGAAGATATAAAATCTGTGATGGTAACCGCCGGGTATATAGATAAGGAAGCCCGGAAGGATGTTTATAAATATATAGATGCTGCCAATGTTGATCTAAAAGGGTTCACAGAACGATTTTACTGGAAGAATACTTTTTCACATCTGAAAGATATACTTGATACGTTGATTTGGCTAAAAAAAGAAACCGACATCTGGACTGAAATAACCACATTATTGATTCCAGATGAGAATGATTCAGAGGAAGAAATAAAATCAGAATGTGAATGGATTTTAAAAAATCTTGGCGATAGTATCCCTCTTCATTTTACAGCTTTTCATCCCGACTTTAGAATGAAAGATAAACAGCATACTCCTGAATTTATTCTTATCAGGGCGCGTAATATAGCGTTATCAATGGGTGTTAAATTCTGCTATATTGGTAATGTCCATAATATTGAAGGACAAACTACATTTTGTCCGGGCTGCGGTACCGCACTTATTCGTCGTGACTGGCATACAGTTATTTCAGATAATTTAAATGACGACCATTGTAATAAATGTGGAACTGTGATCGGGGGCGTCTTCAATTAAAGTTTAATTTTCCGGAACAATTCATTTCTAAATATTTTTATAAATTTAAACATACCAAACATTTTAGTAAGTACTGTTTTTTATTCAATCTTTCTAAATCAGGATAAACATGAGTGAATTTAAAAGTAAACTGGTTTTTATAACAGGTGCTTCATCGGGTATAGGAAAAGCCTGTGCTGAATTGTTCGCAAGTGCAGGGGCAAAACTTTTACTTGTTGCAAGACGTATAGATCGATTAAACACAATCGCAAATGAGCTACACAAAAATTATAAGACGGATGTCAAAACAATTAAACTCGATGTAAGAAATTATGATGAAGTGAAAAGTTTTTTCTCCCAGCTTGATGCTGATTGGCAAAAGATTGATATTCTTATTAATAATGCAGGACTTTCACGAGGTTTGGATAAAATATACGAAGGTAAACCTGAAGACTGGAACGAGATGATCGATACGAATTTTAAAGGTTTGTTATACGTAACAAGAACTGTTCTTCCGGGAATGATTGAAAGAAACAAGGGACATATAATTAACATCGGTTCTATTGCCGGTCACGAAGCATATTCCGGAGGCAATGTCTATTCTGCCACAAAATTTGCAGTTAACGGATTAACAAAATCGTTTAGAATAGATCTTCTTGGAAAAAACATTAAAGTAAGTTCAGTTGATCCCGGACTTGTGGAAACGGAATTCAGCATAGTCAGGTATTCTGGTGATGAGGAAAAAGCGAAGAATACTTATAGGGGATTAACTCCATTAATTGCCAAAGATATTGCAGCAACCGTGTTCTTCTGCGCCAGCAGACCGGAACATGTTAATATCGATGAAATTATAATGACACCCGTTGCACAGGCATCAACAGCTTATATTCATAGGGAAAAATGATTACAGTTAGGTGTTTAAAGCCGAATAGGATTATTTCAAACGAATAAACTTAAATCTCCGGCACCTTCACGAACAATTACCGGTTCTTCATCACTTAAATCTATCACGCTGGAAGGCTTTCCGGTCAAGTTACCCGCAGCAAGCATAAGATCCACCTTTGAATTAAATATTGTTCTGATTTCAGAAGGATCGTATAGTACTTCTCCCTTTCTGTTAGTTGTGGAAGTGCTGATAATTGGATTCCCTATTTCTTTTACTAACTGCAACGCAATAGGATGATCAGGGATTCTAATTCCAACCGTATTTCTTTTTGACCAAAGTTTTTTAGGGACATGCTTGACCGCTGGCAAAATAAATGTGTAAGGGCCTGGCAGTAAATGTTTCATCAATCTGAAAGCCTGATCGGACATTTTTGCATAATTGGATATCTCTTTAAAACTGGGACAGATGAAACTAAGCAGTTTTATATCAGGATCATTTTTAATGGTTCTAACTCTGTTTAATGCTTCAGGATTAAAAATATCACAACCTATTCCGTAAACAGTATCTGTTGGATATATTATTACTCCCCCGTTTTTCAGAACATCAACTGCTTTTTTAATATACCTTAATTGTGGATTCTGAGGATGCAGTTCATAGTATTCCATAATAAACCTTCACTTTTCGAAAAACATAATATTTATTTTTTAGGACTTATTTTATCCGAAAATATTCAAATATTTTTACTTAAAAGATATAAAGCCACAGGATTTTATCAATCTTATTTCATTTGACTTTTGTAAAAAAGCTAATTATTGACCGGAATTGATGTAAAAGTTATGGATTTTTAATTTTATTATTTCTTATATTTATAGTTTAATTATTTAATATGAAGAGATTTTAAGGAGTTTTTAATGTCCAGAAGATGTCAGGTATCCGGTGTTGGTCCAAGAAGCGGAAACAGTATTTCTCATGCTCATAATAAAACAAAAAGAAGATTTCTCCCTAATCTCCAGAAAAAAAGAATATGGGTACAGGAGTTAAACCGTTTTATAACACTAAAACTTTCTACAAGCGAGATAAGAAATATTTCAAAAAACGGTACTTCTCATATTGCTAAAATGATCAGGAACAACGAAATACGGGTTCGATAAACTAAATTTAAAACAAAAAAGGGAAACAAAAATTGCTTCCCTTTTTTTATCCCAAACAATTAACAACTATTCGCGTACTACCCAAACTTTAATTTTAGCATTAACATTTGAATGCAGCTTCACACTTACACTGTAAATGCCAAGCGTTTTAATCTGCTCATCTATTTCTATTTTCCTTTTATCAATATCAAATCCTTTTTCTTTTAAAGCATCTGCGATCATCTGGGTAGTAACAGAACCAAATATTTTGTCCTCTTCACCAACCTGCACCGGAATAGTAACGGAAACTTTTTCCAATTCCACAGATAATGATTCGGCGGCATGTAATTCCTGCTCGGTTTTTCTTGCAATGTTCTTCTTTTCTTCTTCAAGCGCTTTTAAATTACCCTGCTGAGCCGAATACACAATTTTCCGCGGAATCAGGTAATTTAACGCATAACCTCTTTTTACATCGACAACATCGCCAACTTGTCCCAGTGCTTCAAAGTTTTTTCTTAAAATTACTTTCATTTTACTTCGTTATTCTCCTTTATCTTACTGTATCTGAAACATAGGGTAGCAGAGCCAAATGTCGGGCGCGCTTTATAGCAATTGCCAATTCTCTTTGGTATTTGGAACTCGTCCCGGTTATTCTTTTGGGGATTATCTTGCCCTGTTCGGTAACATATCTCTGAAGCAGCTTTACATCTTTGTAATCTATATACTTTACTTTTTCCTGAGTAAACCTGCATATCTTTTTTGTTTTCGTGTTCATCATAATCAAACTCTTGAATTAATCCTTGATTAAATCGGATTCTTCGCTTGATAAAAATTTATCAAATGAATCCTCGGTGTAATCTACTACACTATTATTATCGGTATTGTCCTTACCGTTTTGTTCAACTTCTTTTTCAGAATTATCATCAGTTTCTCCTGTTACTTCATTATCTGAACCGTTATTAAATGCTCTTCTGTTCAGGAATTGAATTCTCCTTGCTTTAATTTCAACGATACTCCTGTTATGACCATCGTCGGTTTTCCAGCTTCTGCTTTGGAGTTCCCCATCAACAAGAACTGCGGAACCTTTTTTTAGTCTGTCCCTGCAGCTTTCAGCAAGCTTGTTCCATGCAACAATACCAACGTAACAAACATCTTCCTGCCATTGGTTCGAGCTGTCTTTGTATCTTCGGTTTGATGCCAACGAGAAATTTACAACCGGAGTCTGGTTCGTTGTTTGTCTGTAAATGGGATCTTTAGTAAGATTTCCTGCAACAACCACATAATTGATTTCCGGCATTTTCAGTTCAGCCATAGTTTATACCTCCATAACAATCATAATTTAAGAATTTTGCTCTTTTTCGATTACTTCATTTTCATTATCTTCGGCTTTAGCATTAGTAGCATCATCATTTTCTGAATTGGCTTCTGCTGAAGATTTAGACTTATTTATTTCCATCTGTTCTAACGCACCTTTTGATAACTTAATAGTAAGATATCTTAAGATATTATCATCCAGCTTATAAAATCTTTCAAGTTTTGAGATTATATCCGGCAGGGCATTGAATCTAAAAATGGCGTAGTAACCAATTTTGTTTTTGTTAACCATATACGCCAGTCTTTTTCTTCCCCAATCTTCAATCTCACTTATTTCGCCACCATTGGTCGTTATCACCTCTTTAATTCTTGAAATAAGAGACTGAATTTGCTCATCTTCTAATGCAGCATTTAAAAGAACTGCACTTTCATAAATTCGTTCTGTCATCTGGTGTTCAGCACCTCCCTATGGTCATATGGCCCACATCAATCAGATATGAGCAGGGTTAATATATTTATGTAATTAGCAACTAAAATTATTTAATTAATGGCGCAATTACAAGCGAAACTACGGACATTAGTTTTATCAAGATATTCAGTGATGGACCGGAAGTATCCTTAAACGGATCACCCACTGTGTCTCCAACTACCGCTGCTTTGTGAGGATCGGAGCCTTTTCCGTACTTAACGCCTTCTATTTCCATTCCCTCTTCAATCATCTTTTTTGCATTATCCCATGCTCCACCTGCATTTGACTGAAAAATCGCCATTAATACTCCTGAAGCTGTAACACCGGCAAGTAAGCCTCCAAGCATTTCCGCTCCACCAAGATATCCCATTATTACGGGTGTCAGTACAGCAAGCAACCCGGGAATAACCATTTTACGAATAGCAGCATTGGTAGAAATAGCAACACATTTGCCGTATTCTGCTGCACCATCTGCAGCTTCAAAAGTTTTTATATCTTCCTCCGACCAATCCGACATTTCCTTTCCAGAATTCTTTTTCATCAGGCTCAGAGCAGATTTTAGTGAAGGAATCGATTCAAACTGTCTTCTTACTTCCTGGATCATTGACATAGCCGCTTGTCCAACAGCTTTCATAGCAAGTGAAGAAAATAAATATGGAAGCATTGCACCAATGAAAAGACCTGCCATAACAGTGGCTTTTGAAATATCTATTGAAGAAATATTAGCCGCTGTCATAAATGCACCGAACAACGCTAATGCAGTTAATGCCGCTGAACCAATTGCGAATCCTTTACCAATAGCAGCCGTTGTATTACCCACTGCATCAAGTTTATCCGTTTTATTACGAACATCCTTGGGGAGTTCGGACATTTCAGCAATACCTCCTGCATTATCAGAAATAGGTCCATAGGCGTCTACAGCCAACTGAATACCGGTATTTGAAAGCATACCGACTGCTGCAATTGCAATTCCGTACAATCCACCAAGATGAAACGCCAGAATTATTGTGATTGCTAAAACTAATATTGGAAGTGCTGTAGATAGCATTCCCGTACCTAAACCAGCGATGATATTTGTGGCCGCACCAGTTACAGATTGTTTTGCGATAGAAATTACAGGACGTTTATGAGTGCCGGTAAAATACTCAGTGATAAGTCCGATTAAAACACCAGCGATAAGTCCTATAACAGTAGCAAAGAAGATGTTTAATGAAGTGATTGAATATGTTTCTCCATAGAGTTTATCCTTATATATCCACTCAGAAGGAAGCATAAAATCAATTATAAAATAAATCGCTATTATGGTTAGAACAGAAGAGATAAACTCACCCATATTCAATGCTTTTTGAGGATTGCCTCCTTCTTTTACTTTAACAAAGAAAGTCCCGAGTATAGACATAACAATTCCGGTACCTGCAACTACTAATGGCAGCAGTACAGCACCCAATCCGTTAAATTTATCTGCAAATTCTGCGATACCAAAAAACGATGCTCCAAGTACCATGGTACCTACAATTGAACCCACATAAGATTCAAAAAGGTCAGCGCCCATTCCTGCAACATCTCCAACATTATCACCAACATTATCAGCAATAGTTGCAGGATTTAATGGATGATCCTCAGGAATTCCTGCTTCAACTTTACCGACCAAATCAGCGCCAACATCTGCAGCTTTTGTATAAATACCGCCGCCAACACGGGCAAACAAAGCTATTGAAGAAGCACCAAATGAAAATCCGGTTATAATGGTTATTACTCGATTTAAATCTGCAACCTGGCTTACGCCAAAAATATCACTATAAATAAAAAACAGAGATCCTAAACCAAGGACACCTAAACCAACAACACCCATTCCCATCACAGAACCACCCGCAAAAGCAATTTCCAGAGCTTTACCTAAACTTACTCGTGCGGCATTGGTAGTTCTTACATTAGCTTTTGTTGCTACCCTCATCCCAATAAATCCGGCGAGAGCAGAACACAGTGCACCAACGATAAATGACAGGGCTATGATAGGAGATGAATCCTCACTATCTGCAGAAACAGCAAGAAGAATTGCAACACATATAACAAAAACAGCTAACACTTTATATTCGGATTTCAGGAATGCCATTGCACCTTCGGCAATATGACCTGAAATCTTCTTCATCTTATCTGTACCGGGATCCTGTTTCCGAACCCAGGCAGATTTCCAGAAAGTATACAACAATCCCAGTATACCAAACAGCAATACAACATATAAAAGTGAATTCATTTGAACTCCTGTAATCTTCTTAAATATCTTTAATTTTTATTATTGGCTGAATCATTATCAAAAATTTTACTATTAGCATCCAGCATTGCTTTTAAACCTCCCCTGATAAATTCATATAATAAGTAATCGGACGTTTTAAAAGTTTGTAAGAGAACATCAAATTGTTCCTGCGAAAAATTACTGAGAACATAAGAAGATAAGTCTTCTCCAATTGAATCGTCTCCGACTCCAATTCTTAATCTTGGAAATTCGTTTGAATTGAGATGATAGATTAATGAGGCAAGTCCGTTATGTCCTCCGTCTCCACCATTTTTTCTAATCCTCAATCTGCCGGTTTGAATGTTTACATCGTCGCCCATGACCAGTAAATCTTTTAATTCGATCTTATATTCTTCTAAAAATTGTAGAGCCGCCAAACCAGACCTGTTCACATATGTTGTGGGTTTTATCAGAAAATACGGTATCCCGTTTATCTCTCCCCTTGCAAAATAATAGTCACCCTTTGCAGGTTTGAATTCGACCGATTGTTTTCCGGCAAATGAATCAAGCATTAAAAAACCAGCATTGTGTCTCGTACGCTGGTAACGCACGCCGGGATTTCCAATACCAAAAATTGCACGCACCTGATATGTGAGTTATTCTTTTTCCTCTTCTTCAGCAGCGGCTTTACCTTTACCAATAACTTCCGGTTCCTCCATTTCTTCACCTTCTCCTTCAATTCCTTCTTCTCCTTCAGCTACCGCTACTTCTTTTTCAACCTTCGGATGAACAACAGAAACAACTATGGAATCTGCAGAGTTTAATATAGTTACGTTTTCAAAATTAAGATCTTTCACATGAACTGCGTCGCCGATTTTCAAATCTGCTATATTTACTTCTAAACGTTCGGGCATATCTTTTGGTAAACATTCTATATCTAATTTATGCAGATTGTGCTGTAGAATTCCGCCTTCCTTCACACCAACAGCACTACCGATCAATTGCACAGGAACATCTACTTCAATTTTTTCTCCACGCGTAATTCCTATCAAATCGAAATGAATTACTTCATCACTTACAGGATCGAATTGAATATCTTTTAATATGCATTCCTGTTCTTCGCGTCCTTTCAATTTAAGTGAAATAAGGTGTGTTTGTGAAGTAAAAACCAGTGGATGAATAGCCTGACCAGAAACATCGATGGCAACCGGTTTAGTATTTTTCAAATAAAAAACACCGGGAATTCTTTTCTGTCTTCTAAGTTCCTTTGTTTGCTGTTTGGTTATTTCTTTTCGTTCATTTGCTTCTAAAATTACTTTTTCCATTTCTACTCCAGGTAAATATTATCCTTTATCTATGTTAAAAAGTGAACTAATTGATTCGTTATTATAAGTTCTGCGTATTGCTTCTGCAAAAAGATCTGCTGCAGATATTATTTGTATTTTTTCACTTTGCATTTTATCCCTATAATCTATTGAATCTGTAACAAATAATTTTGTCAAATCAGAATTATCAAGTCTTTTTACAGCTTCGCCGGAAAGTATTGCATGCGTAATAGCACCATAAATCTCTTTTGCACCTTTCTCCTTTAAGGCTTCGATCGCACAAACAATGGTGCCTGCTGTATCTATTAGATCATCTACTAATAAAACGTTTTTATCTTTTACGTCCCCGATTATATTTACTACTTCCGCAAGATTTTGTTTCGGACGTCTTTTATCTATTACAACAAGCCCGGAATTCAGAAGCTTTGCATAGGACCGTGCCATCTTAATGCCTCCTACATCCGGTGAAACAATCACGAGTTCATTACGAAAATGATCAAAATAATTACGGAAAATAGATGATCCGTAAAGATGATCAAACGGGATATCAAAAAATCCCTGGAGTTGAGCAGTGTGCAAATCCATCGTCATAACACGATCAGCACCTGCAACAGTAATTAAGTTTGCTAATAACTTCGCGGTTATTGAAACCCTTGGCTGATCTTTTCTATCCTGCCGTGCATAACCAAAATATGGAATTACTGCCGTTATGCGTTTTGCCGATGCTCTTTTTGCAGCATCGATCATTATCAATAATTCCATAATGTTATCTGCTGGAGGATTTGTAGATTGAATAATAAATACTTCTAATCCTCGTATATTTTCGCTGTATTTTGCCCAAATTTCCCCGTCATTAAACCTTTTTAACTCAACCGTGCCTAAACTCTTACCAACTCTACTTGCAATTTTTTTTGCGAGAGGCAGATTTGCACTCCCGGAAAAAATCATATAGTCATTCTCAATCATACTGCTTCAAATCAGGTTTAACTTCATTTTTCATTTAAAAAATAGTCGTAAAATATAGCCAAAACATTATGATTAGTCAATTTATATTTACTCACATCCTTACGATTAATCATTAATTTTTAACCTTTTAATCCTTCTTCTTCCTGAAAAGAAAAAATATCACAATTGCAAGAACAGCCCCGGTAAGCATATAAATCCAATCGGGAGTTTCCTTAAGCTTATATGGTCTGAAGGTTACAGATATCGTTTTACCGCCACCTATTTCTGCAAGTGAATAACTCCATATTAATGTTTTATCCTCTTCCCTGTTTGCATTATGGTTTATTACGGATCCCGAAAATTTATATTTATAAACAACACGATATTTTGTTGCATCAATGCCGAATCCGGTAGCTAATGGAGGAATAAACTGACTAAATTCTACGATTCCTGAAGAACCTTTCCTGAAAGAAAAGTCTGCAACTGAAAAAGCCTTTGTTTTGTTAAGCGAATCGATCCTTTCAAATGTAAAATCAACTACGCCATGAGTTGTGCTATCGGTTGAATCGGTATAGACTTCCACGTTTTCAATATTGGTGTAATTTGAACTGAACTCGCTTCGAATAGAATCTGGATTAAAGATACCTATTTTTTCTGCTACATTTCGGCTTTCTTCATCCGGCAACTTCATCCAATAATCGATATGCATTTCACCCGAACCATCTGGATAAAGTGTGACTTGTTGAACATAGTCTAAGCAACCAGATAGCAACGAAAATGCGATACCCAAAGAAATTTTAGAAATTATTTTCACCGATCACTTTACTGTGTTCTTTATGATACGACTAAAATTTTGTCCCCCGGAATCCAAATTAAATTGTGTGAATCAAATTTATGGAAATATTGAGATATTTTCATTAGTTTTTCGTCCGTTATCTAGTAATGAGGTTATAATGCCAACTTATGAGTATAGATGTAAAAGCTGCAAACACAGATTTGAAGTATTTCAGTCTATGACAGCTAATCCAATATCAGTTTGTCCAAAATGCGGTGGAGAAGTGGAAAGATTAATTGGTACCGGTGCTGGTCCGATTTTTAAAGGGAAAGGATTTTATCAAACAGATTACAAGAATTCTTCTACGGTAGCTTCCAAACCGAAAGAAAAAAATAAGTCTGTTGAAAAAACGCCCACTGAGAAAAAAGGAACAACTAAAAAACCTACCGACTAAATTTTTCAAATTTTATTAATATTAAAAGCCCGTTACAAAAAAAACATAGCCGGCTGAAATAGCATTTCGATAAATCGGATTTTATTAAAAATCTGCTCCTAACGAAAAGTAGAATTTCGGTTTTGAAAATCCAGCAACATCGTAGGCCCAGGCAACATCAAACTTCAAAAGGAAGTAAAGGAAAAAGACTCTTGCGCCAACACCTGTACCCACCAGCAAATCGTCAGTTATCAGGTGATTCGCTTCATTTTTCTTAAAAAGCCTTAATTGCGAATTTTTATTCCACGCAGTTCCTGCATCAAGGAAAGCTGCACCCTGAATATTACTAAATAAAAGTGGAATTCCACCGGTAACCAGATATCTAATCAATGGAAATCTCAGTTCCATATTTACCAGTGCGTATTTGGTTCCTATTTCCTCTGCATAATCATAACCTCTTAATGGTAAAGCTGCTGTCAGGAATACAAAATCAGCCGCAGAATTAATTGGTACTTCTGTGGTGGAATAAGATCGGTTTATCCAATTGTCTACACCGCCTATAAAAAATCGTTGAGGTCTGCCCCCATAAGAAACACCACCAGAAAATCTCACGGCAAATGAATGATCGTAAAAGAATCTCAGGTAAGTTCTGTAATCGGCAAGGAAAGAAATAAATCTTCCACCCGGATCATCAAATCCAAGATTACCCAACGCATCAAATCTATAACGTGTTCCTTCAATTGGAGCAGTATATCCCCATAAAACATTGTCGTGAATAAAGCTAACTGATGGAACTACAAAATCTACATTATCGGGCGGTTCAGCTATATTATCAAGATTTTCACTTTTAATAAAAATCCAGCTTAACCCAGTTTCAATTCTGTAAAATTTATCCAGCGGATAGCTTGCAGAACCGACCAATCCAAAATTTCTAAATCTGAACAGGTTTGCAGAGAAACCCCTTAATAATCTTATAAATCTTGCTGTGTGAAATGCCTGTATCCCCCAGTTAATTCTTTTTGCCAGATAATAATAGGCCAAACCATAATCACTGTTTTTCAAATCGATTTGTAAGCCTACTAAACCAATCAACCTGTGATTACCAAGGACATCACTGTAACTTATAATCGTTGTTCCTACAAATCCATATAAGGTGCTGTAACCAGCATTTGCATAAACCAGATCCGAACCAAAATTCACTTTATATTTATTTTTAACATAATTGCTATCTTTATCAAGATTGTCTTTTAGATTGAAAGCTAATTCTGTAGTATCTTTTTCGGATTTAGGGAATTCATTATTACCACCAAAAATATAATTGCCGTAATCCACCTGGATAGAATCTCCATATACGTTTGTTGTATCGATTATATTGCCAGTAAAGAAAGGTGAAGTATTAATATTAAGAGAATCTAAATCAGTTTCTTGCTTATCAGTCTCAGTTGATGATATCTCATCCATATCCGAAAATTCAGATAATCTTTTTTTATACTTTGTAAGCGGCAAGGTTTCACTTTCAATCTCAGATTCAAACGGATTATTCAACAGGAAAATATTGTATGATGATTCATATAAAGTACTGAATGCAAGCTTCTTACCGTCGCGGGTTACCGAAATCTGAGAGATCCCACTTTGTGAATTGGTAACCGGTCTGGCTTCGATGTCTTTTATATCACTGATATTCTTGTCATCTGCAGAGAAGACAATTCTTTTTTTATAGATATTTTTAATGCCACTTAGATCAGAAACGAATAATATTGCAGTGTCGTCTTCGTTCACAGCCGGTTCAGATTCATTACCTTCGGGAATATCAGTTATTCTCTTTATATCCCTGGTATCAACATCTATCGCATAAATATCACTTTGGTTATAATTATAGTTATAAATTTTAAAATCATCAGGTAATGAATTTTTGGCCAGGTAATCTCCACGATCGGAAACGAAAAATATTCTGTTCCCCTTGTGTGTCCATACAGGATCGCTATCACTGAAAATATCATTAGTAAGATTGGTTAGCTTCCCAGATTGAAGATTATAAACAAATATATCGGATTGACGTGCTGTTTGCCCAACAAATGCCAGGGACTTACCATCCCAGGACCAACTCAAACCTTTTATAGCCTCTAATTTAAGATGAACGGTTTTATAATCACCCGTTTCTACATCTATCAAATAAATCTCATCATAACCATGATGAAGTGCAGAAAGAGCAATTGTTTGTCCATCCGGTGACCAGGTTAATCCCGGATTTACAATGTTCAATTCTTCAAAATCAGGCGCAATGTTGCCCTCTACAAGTTCCTTAAGAATTTTTCCGGTATTGGCATCCATAAGGTAAAGATTAAAAAAGAAATCACGGTTTGTTATAAAAGCGATCTTGTCTCCTTTGGGTGAAATTGCGGGACTTGTATTGTAAGAACCATCATCTTTTTCCGGGTCAGTCAATCTTTTGGCATATTCATCCGGATCACTGGTTAATTCGATATCCGGCCAAAAAGTTCTTTTGATATCTTTCTTCCATCGTTCATTAAACTTTTTAAGATCCAGACCAAGTGTTTGTTTGAATGCTCCATCAACATTGCCAACTCCCTTTAGACTATGTATAAGTTCGCTGATCTTTCCCTTGCCATACTTTTTCTCGATGTAATAAAAAACCGCTTGCCCGCCCCTGTAAGCAAGGTAACCACTCAATTGCTGAATATCCGGTAATGTTTCATTAATAGCCGCATCTCTAATAAACATATCTTCATCCACATTCCAGCCAATAGACTGGTATTCTGCCATACCTTCACTAAACCACATTGGTATTTGGAGAGTAATATTATTAGAAATTATATTTTGCAATGAGCCGCCGTAAAACATATCATTCATTACAGCGTGTGTTAATTCGTGATGTATAAGGTGACGGAATTCTTTATATGATCCGGTAAATTGAATTACTACCCGGTTTTTGAAAAGCTCTGTAAAACCCTCTATTCCCTCGCTAAGATAAGTATCCGTAACATTGCTTTCCTGGAAGTCATTCTGAGAATTGTAGGTTATAATTGTAATCCTGTTATTGATATCGTACTTAAAGCTTTCCTGAATTTTCGATAACGCATTTTCGGCAATTTTTGCAGTAAATTCAGCTAACATATCACCGCCATCAGTAAAATAAATATCAAAATGTTTGGTTTGGATATAGTACCATTCAAATGATTTATACTGAACTTTGTTCTTACCAAATTGCGCGAACAAGCTAACCTGGGCAAGCAACATAACAACCAGTATACTTAAAATTTTCTTAAACATTATTTTTCCCTGATTCTTCTAATGTTATAAAATCCAATTCGATTTTCTCAAGATCAACCCTGATGAGTTTAACCAATAATTTGTCCCCCAATCTGTATCTTTTTTTAGTATGTCTTCCAATTAATGAATATTTTTTCTCATCGTAAACGTAAAAATCTCCCTCCAAATCCCTTACTCTTATCAATCCCTCTGCAAGAATATCCGTTAATTCCACAAAAATTCCAAAATGTGCAACACCGGAAATTACGGCATGAAATTCTTCCCCGATCTTATCTTTCAGAAAAACAGCTTGTTTCATCTTAACGGAAAGTCTTTCCGCATCTATTGCATTTCTCTCACATTTGGAAATATGATCGCAAATTTTACTAAGCAGATCAACAGTATAATTTATTCCGCTTTTTTTATTTAAATATGAAAATATCAACCTATGAACAAGCAAATCCGAGTACCTACGGATCGGAGAAGTAAAATGTGTATAGTATTTGAATCCCAGTCCAAAGTGTCCGATGTTTTTGGTTGCATAAACAGCCTTTGCCATCGAACGAATTGCTAATTCATTTACTACTGCTTCTTCTTCCGAACCCTTAACTTGTTCAATCAATTTTTGAATTTCTCCGGAATTTGAAAATGAACCAACTTTAAAATGATAGCCAAGTGATTTAATGAACCTTGTGAATTCCTGGATTTTTTCATTTTCAGGTTTGTCGTGTACTCTATAAATAATTTTCTTTCTGCCGGATTTTTTAGGTGTAGAGAAATGCTGAGCAACCGTCTTATTTGCTAAAAGCATAAATTCTTCAACCAGCATATTACTATTCTTAATTTCTTTTCTTTTTACAGCTACCGGTTTACCCTTTTCATCCAGCTCAAAAACTATTTCGGGTGTGAAAAATTCAATACTCCCCTCTTCAATTCTCGCCTTACGCAAATTTTGAGCAATCTTGTTAAGAAGCACAATCTCTTCAGCAAACTCGCCTTTTCCTTTGTCTATTATTTCCTGTACTTCCTCATAGGTAAATCTTCTTTTACTTTTAATAACAGATTTTGAGATTTTATAATTTATTACTTCACCAGTATCCTTCATTTCAAAAACTACCGAAAAGGTAAGTCTATCTTCATTTGGAACTAAAGAACAAATTCCATTCGAAAGTTTTTCCGGAAGCATCGGGATTACAGCACCAACTAAATAAACACTGTTACCACGAAGCTCGGCTTGTTTATCTAAAGCGGAATCTTTCTGGACATAATGGCTGACATCGGCAATATGAACTCCTATTTTCAAATTGCCATTTTCAAGCTTTTTCACAGACAACGCATCATCAAAATCTTTTGCATCAACAGGATCGATTGTAAAAACATTCTCATTCCTGAAATCAATTCTTTTGCTTAATTCTTTATCTGAAATTTCGAGCTCAGTTTTTTCAGCTTCATCATTAACCTTCCTGTTAAAAGTTAAAGGCAGATTAAATTGTTTTGCTATAGAAGATTTATCAGCATCTATTGTTCCTTCTTTCCCTAAAATAGATAAAACAGAGCCTTCCGGATTTAGCATAGAAGTTTTCCACTCTATGTTTCCAACAACAACTTTATCACCTACTTTTGCATCAGCAAGATTTGATCTATCGATATAAACATCCCGCTGCATATGAAAATTATCAGGACGAATGAAATAAAAGGATTTAGATTTTTGCAATGTACCGGTTAATTCAGTTTTTTTTCTTTCCAGAACTTTTATTATCTGTCCTTCAAGATTTTTCCGTTTTTGTTTTGCAAATAACACAACTTCCACAGTATCTCCATTGAAGGCAGTACCGATATTTCTTTCGGCAATAAATACATCCTCTAACTTTTTCTTACGTGGAATAACAAAACCATATCCATCCGGATGAAGTTGAAGAACACCTGTGATTTTGTTACTGTCGGGGAATTGATTAAGCTGGTAACGTTTTCCTTTTTTGAATAAAAATTCTTCTTCAAAAAGACTATGAATTGTTGATTTCAGCAGTGCATAATCTTCCGAAGATTCTACTTTTAGTTTCTTAGCAATTTCCTTATTCTTAAAAGCAGTTCGGGGATTGGATTTAAAGAATTTAACCAGTTTCTTTTTCATTAAAAATCGAAACGATATTTTATTCCAAACTCATTTATCATTTCACTGTAAGTTGCAGTTCCCTGCAGAGGTTCTCTCCTTTGCAAACGAAGAATTAAATTTCTCAAGGATGTAATTGGAGGATATTCTATTTTAATATTTGCTCTGCTCAAATCCTGAAACACCTGTGAAGTTCCTCCAATCTCATACCTAACCGGTCCGGCTTTGCCAAGCAGACTAACTTTTGTTTCAGCGCCGATCTGTTGAACTCTTACACCTCTCACAAAGTCACCAAATTTTTCATTCAAAAACCCGCCAACCAAAGAACCTGCAAATGATGCTGCAGTAGAGGAGGCAATGTTTTTCTCCTGGCTTGTTGCATCGTTCGTGAATTTACCGACTATGATGAACATAATTGCATCCGAAGACGTTTTTGTTGGATCAAGTTGAAAATCACTTACCGTATTATCCCTACTATAAACACTGATGGTTCCTTCCCTTTGGATGAAATTTCTATCCAGCTGGCTAAGAGGTCCCTCAAGCTTAATTCTGATTTCAACTTCTTTTTCACCTGCTCCTGATGAATCCGATGAACTATAATAATCCCTGTAAGTTCCTAAAATATTCAAATAAGGATCATCAAGGTTACTAAGGAATTTTACCGAACCGGATGCCTGGAACGATTTAATAAACTCCAGCTTTGAACCTTCCATTAGAGTAAGTTCTCCATTTACGACAGGTTTGCTACCGTTTCTTGTATAAACAAGATCACCTGTGAGATACGCCGTAAGGTTTTGTTTAAACTCACGTGAAAGGACGGAGACCATTTTTGCTTCATCTTCCAAACCAATTTTAATTCTGATTTTAAGATTATTTTCTTCAGATGAAGATGCGCGCTCCTGGTTGCCACTTAACCGACTCAGAAAAATTAAGCTATCGATCGAGGCATCCTGGTCTGTTTCCTGCGAGTAGTCCATGTATTTATAAATGTACCTGTCAGATTGACTTGAGAAGGCACTATTCGATGGTGAAAATGTAACTGATGTCCCTTTTGTTAAAAGTAAATCTGCATTCAATGAATTTTCTAAATCATTCAAAATATAAGTGATATTACCGACAGTTTGTACTGTAACATCACCGTATATATTCGGATTTATTGCACGAGTTTCTTCTCCCAAAACTTTTATCTTACCACGTGCCGATAAGTTGATATCCTGTAATTCAAAATTTTTATGTATTAATTGTCCGCTCGCAAAAATAGTTCCGCCGTTTATGGTCTGAGATGAATTCATTATGAATAAACTATCGATAAGAATTTCATCATTATTCAAACTTATTTTAGCGCGGGATAAATACCGTAAATTATTCGGTCGTGCAACAAAACTAAGCTTGCTTAAATTTATGTTTCCGAACAAACCGGGATTTTCATAAGTTCCTTTAATTGCTACATCGGCAGTTAATTGTCCCTGGAGATTACGGATATAAGGAAATAGCCCCGAAAAGGTTGCCAGTTCAAACTCGTTTGCATTTACTGAAAGGTTCAATTCTTTTTTATTACCGGTTTCTTCTTCCGGCATTAAGGAAAGATTAATTGGTAGTGTTCCGTCTATATCCAGTTTTGGAACTTTAATATTGTACAGTGTATCGAGAAAATTAATATCCAGTTTCATCTTCTCATTGCTATAATTAATATTAGATGACAATGCACCAATTATTTTATTGCGAATCTGAACACTATCAAGTTTTAAATTCATATTCAGTAACGGAGATTGCGCTGTTCCCTTCCAGTAAGCTGATAAATTCATATTTGTTTTGAAATCCGTTTCAGATGGAAAATTCAGAAGCTGAATGGTTACGTCCTTTCCCGGCATATCATTGATTGACAATTGCAAATCCTGATTATTATTCAGTGAAAATAATCCTTTGATATCAATATCGCCCGGTCGATGAGTCATTTTAAAATCATTTACAAGAAAATGTTCATTAAAATATTCGATGTCTATCTTTTCCCTGTTCCAGAGTGAAAAATTGTTATAACGTACAAACAAAGAATCTAAAAGTAAATCAGCCTTGCCATCGTTTATTTTAACATTACCTGATGACGCAGTTAAAAGATTATCTTCAAGCTGGGTACGCATACTGAAGGATAATTGTTTATTACGAACATCAGCATTAAGATAAATGTCTTTAAACTGCTTATCGATGAATATCTGATTAGCTTTAAGTTTTATATTTGAAGAAAACCCATCAGGAAATTGTTTTGTAAAATCATTAACTGCAGATGAATTTAAATCGAGATTTGACAGGTAATAGAGATTTTCTTTATCCCAGTATTTAAAGTAATTCACATTTAACGAAAGGTTTACATACAAAGAATCGTTGCTTTTCTTAAGAAGCCCGTTTATATCTCCATCGATTTCCATATCTACTTTACCAAGAAGCAACGAAAGCATTTCGAAATCTTTGAACTCAATTGCATAATTTATATCAATCTTTTTATCGGGCAGGTAATAATCGTTTTGATCTTCCATAGCTAAAGAATCTGGGCTGAAGTTCAAGCTCTTTATGCTGTGTTCAACAAATCCTGAAACCAGATCGGCTTCCGTTTCTATTATAGAAGCAGCATCGAGAACAGAAAAACTTCCCTGCATAGTAACATCGGCAAGATTTGAAACCACATTTATAATTCTTTTTCCTCCTTCATCCTTCCTGATATCAACAATCATTTTTTTTTCATCCAGAGTTATTTGCTTTATCTCTGAACTATCAATGGATATAACGGCAAAAAGATCAAGACTGTCCGGATCAAATTCTTTTCCTTCGGCAGAAATATTAAAATTCAAATCGCTTTCAAAATCCTTATCGTCCAACATTTTCCCAACATTTAAGTGAAGTATTGAAGCATCAAGATTATAGGAAGGGCTTTGTAAATCTGTAAAGTTGATTTTACCGGATAATTTTCCGGTTGTAGTATCCGAACGAAACGATACATTATAATCAATTAAGGTATCATGAGAAGTAACGTTTGCCCTTAAAACCTGATAATTTCTATTCTGAATTTTTGATGCGCCTGCCCTAAAAGTAAGCTGGTTTTTCATTTTATCAGGCTCGGTTCCCATTCCCTTTATATGCAATGTTCCGGTAAGGTTTGTTGGAAAACTAAGAACAGGCTGCAAATCAAGATTTATCGTACTAAGAAGAATATCATAGATCATATCTTCCTGCGCAAGATTTAAATCAACCTTGCTTTTAAATTTTCCTTTATTGGTTTGAACGTACATCCCTGAAACAAAATTAAGTGGGTTACCCTGGAAATAGAGTGTATCAAACTGCATTACACCATAATCTTTATAAACAGGTAAATCAATATCTCTAAGAATACTATCGGCATCAGCAGGATTAATTTTTGAGCCGTTAAACGTTACATCGATCTGCATTCTTTCGCTATGTGTAATGTTTCTGAGCTCTCCTTTTGCTCTCAGATGCGTTTCATTAAATGAGATGATCAAATCACTTAAATTAAGATCCCGAAGAGTTCCGTTAGCACTGACCCTTATTCTTACTGCTCCCTGCAGAAGTTGAGTAGATTGGATAAAATTAGTGAGATCATCAAAGTTAAAATCATTTGCATTAAGGTCTAAATATAATGGTGCCCTCTCTATATTGATTTCTCCATCGCCCATTACAGGAAATTTTTTCATCGATGCATTTAACGAAATGTTAGAGCGTGATGTTTCTATTTTTAAACCGGTTGCTTTTAATTCATCTTTCTCAATGATGAAATTACCGGATAAATTCTTCAGATGAAATCCATCCAGGTTTATATTCGCAGACAGATTCTTTAAATCCACATTAACGTTTTTACCTGCCGGATCAATAAAAGCTGAAAGAGCCAGATTCATTTTTTTTATCTGGAAATCATCTGAATTAAGGTTCTCATAAACTTTGTTGCTATTCCGGTTTTCGAGCGATTGAATTTTAAAGTCGATATTATTTAAAGAAAGATCAGCCACCTTAATTTTAAAATTGAATGTACCGGAAGTGGTGTCCTCTTCCTCTTTCGAGGGTATCATTAGCTTTGAGATATTTAGTCGTCCTTCTTCATCTTTTAATAAATTGATCTGCGCACTATCAATTTCAATTTTCCTGAAGTATATTGTCTTAAAAAAGACTTCAAGAATGCTGAGGCGTACATCAATTTTTTCAGAATGGAAAATAGTATCCGACTGTTGAATAAGGGATACATCATTAAGTATCAGTGAAGAAAATATAGTACCATCGACACTGCCAATCGAAAGGTGTCCATTTATTGAACCATTTACAGTGGTTATAATGTTATCACGGAACCACTCACGAAAAGTAGAAGTTTGCGAAACAGCAAAAAGAGCAATAAGCGCAATTATTATCCCGATTCCAAAAT
>Ga0307423_1000374_pt1 | contig 30158 bp, 23 predicted proteins | sample SalMarWE160310MG_FD_202154 | JGI IMG/M metagenome (GOLD analysis project Ga0307423, IMG submission 202154) | Salt marsh sediment microbial communities from the Plum Island Ecosystem LTER, Massachusetts, United States - WE1603-10 | ecosystem: Environmental > Aquatic > Marine > Intertidal zone >... | reverse complement strand
TTCAAGATCGCTTCCAAAAATCAAGTCTCAGCCATTGTGGAGGCTTCACGAAGATATGTAACTGAAATCACCGTGTTTGTCAAAGGTGACCCCGTTTCGCGGGCACTGCTAAAGATAGGGTCTGCAAGACGGAAGAGATTTAGAGGGTCTCGTTTTCTCGACCTTATGACAAGATGCTGAACTCGCCCCGATTTGCGATAACGTATTGGCAAATCGTGAATTCCGGGTCATTTTCACACTTTTCTTTGCTTCATTGAAAATTGGCAGGCCATAAACCGATAGGGAGATACTTAAAACCATCACTGCGGTTTTTCATCGAGCACCTTCCGAACTGTATTGGCCAGGTCCTTCTTGACAAGAGGCTTCATGGCAAACGCTCTTATTCCTATACCATTGGCTTCTTCTTCCGAGATTTTCGGGCTGTATCCGGTACACAGTATCACGGGGATATCAGCGCGCAGTTCCATTAGTTTTTTGGCCAGTTCATACCCTGTCATGTGGGGCATCGTCATATCCGTAATCACCAGGTCGAAACCATCTGGTTGGGCCTTAAATAACTCCATAGCTTCAATGCTGCTGGTTCCGGCAACCACTTCATAACCCACTCGCTCCAGCATCTGCTTTCCCAGGTTTGCTATAGCCGGTTCATCGTCGATGAAAAGGATCCGTTCATTACCCGTTGGAGCGTCCTGAAATATCTCGGTTGCCGGTGTAACCTGACGATCGCTCCTGGGAAGAACGACCTGGAAGGTTGCTCCTTTTCCGGCTTCGCTCTGAACTGAGATACCACCACCGCAGCTCTTGACTATGCCAAGGGCCGCGGCAAGCCCCATCCCCGTCCCCTCCCGCAATCCTTTTGTGGTGAAATAAGGATCAAAAATTCGATCTCTTATGTCAGGCTCTATCCCGGATCCTGTGTCACTTATAGTGATTTTGACGTAGCCGCCGGGAGTCAGATCTCCATACTCCTTAACCGCATCCTGATCGAGATCTATGTCGGTAACGCTCACGGTCAAAATGCCTTCAGCTTCTCCCATGGCTTGGACGGCATTGACGCAAAGATTTATCAGCACTTGGTGCAGTTGGATGGGATCAGCCGTCACAACAAGAGATTCCGCCGAAATGTCCTGCCGAATTTCGATTGTTGTCGGAATGGATGCCCGTATCAGCTTCACCGTTTCTTTGACCATCGGGCCAATTTCCACAGGTTTAATTTCGAGTTGACTTTTGCGAGCGAAGCAAAGGATTTGTTTAACCAAATCCTTTGCTCGGATGCAGGCAGTGAGGACTTCTTTCAAATTTTCTTGCGCCGGATTCCATACGGGGACATCCTCCAGTGCCAGTTCCGTGTTGCCAAGAATAATCGCAAGGATATTGTTAAAGTCATGGGCAATACCCCCTGCCAAGGTGCCAATGGCCTCCATCTTCTGGGCCTGGCGGAGTTGGGCTTCGAGTTCTTTTTTCTGTTCCTCCGCACGCTTGACTTCGGTGGTGTCATATAAAATGCAATGGGTCTGTTTGAATTTTCCACTTTCATCGCGTCCGATACATCCATCGATATGCACGGTGATCGCGGAACCATCACGCCTCAACATCTGAACATCCGTGTGCACTTCGCCGGTAGAAATGAATTCCTGAAAGCGCTTTTTGTAAGGCTCTATCTCGCTTGGGACGAGAAATTCACCAAACGAATGCCCCATGACTTCTGAACGAGAATAGCCCGTCATATCCAGCCATGCCTTGTTGACTTCAACAAAGCGGCCTTTCAAGTCTAACGACTGGTATCCCAACGGTGTCTCTTCATAAAGCTTTCGAAAACGTTCCTCGCTAAGCCGTAATTCTTTTATCGCATTTTTATACTCTGATTCAGTTTTTTCTAACTCCCGAACCCGGCTTTCTAATTCTTCATATGTAGGATTCTTAGACATCGCTTTTCTGCCTTTACAATAGGATCAAGTTACGAACACCTGCATTATACTTGAGTCTCGCCATGATGAACAATTCTGATCGCATTCTTGAATTCTTGGGAGAACATTAGAAGAGGACCATATCTTGGGATAGTGCTCGGCAGAATCAGCGTGAGTTTGTGCGCAGCCTGTGAAGAAAAGTTAGGACCGCTGGAGAGTGGACCTTGAGCACTGCCACTTCATTACCGTCGCCCCCGCTTGAGATTTGCCGTTATGCGGGTGTGGCGAGATTGTTTCCTATATGTGCATATCAAAAGCGGTGACACTATGCAAGAACAGACATCCCCAGGAACCAGAAAAGCACAGGAAAATGGTAGGTTGAGTTCTTGTCCAGAGAATTGAGACTGTTGCCTACCCAACCCAAGACGCAGTTCATACTTTACAATATCAAGCCCATCGGAAGCCGAAGATACCTCAATCTTTTTGGTCAAACCTTTGGATATTTAAGAGCGGGGTTTTTCCGCGATGTCTTCCAAACATCGTGACTTGCCCGATAGTCAGGCTCTCCACCTCTTATCGAAACCGGTCGGGCAATTCAATTGAAAATTGGACCACCGATGTCGTCAGGCTCAAAGTACTTTACAAATTCTTGATTTTCGCGAAACCAAAATATTCCAACTTATATTCTGGGCAATCTCCCGTTTGCCTAAACGCACGGTGCTTTCTATCGTGAAGCCAGGATTCTTTATTTGAAGAAGGGGGGAGAGTCGAAAAGATTATTCGATGTGTCTTGGCTTTCCAGGCGTGTCCTTGAAGCGTTGCTCGGTGCGACCAACCCAGTAATATGGCCTGCGGCTTGTGTGTGCGAAGGCGACAATCCAGATCACCTCGCCAAGTTCGATGTAGAAAACAGAGTATGGAAATCGGCGGGTCAGGCAACGCCTGGTCTCATGTTTCCCTCTTCACCGATATTTAGCCCGGATTTCTGCCAGAACCTGCTCTGCCGGCCTCCCTTGAGCCTGTCCCCTCTTAATCTCAGCGACTCTCTTTTCGATCTCTCGATCCCAGGCAGCTTCAACATCAGTATCGCTGTCCTCTTCCAAGCTTGCTACCAATTCGCGAGCAAGCTTCGCCCGGCTCTCCGGTGGCAAAGCCAGTGCCTCATGAATCATCTTATTCAATGATGTCGACATGATAGAATCAACCTCCTTGACTTCATCTCGGATACGCCGCCTGATCTACTGGCCATGCAAGGGACAACGCGTTCGTGAATGCCGGTGAAACTAGGATTAAGCTAACATGGTAGAGGCCTCGATGCAAGACATGGGAACGTGAATCTGTGGAACCGGGAATTCAATGAAAAACGCTTTTGGGTGGGGGGCGAGCCGCGATGACCGACCTCTCAGGGCCGACGTCCTTTCACCCTCTGAAGGATATAGACGACTTCTTCCCAGCCAATCTTACGGTCGCCGTTCACATCCGCGCCGGAAGAGGCATAATTTTCCAGATCGACCCCTTCAGGATTCAGGCCCGAGATCACCTGCAGGGCCACCAGGGCGTCCGTCAGATCGATGCTGCCGTCCCCGTTGATGTCCCCCGTCTCGAAAAGCTGCAAATCGAGCAACACGCTCACAGTTCCCACATTGGCCGTTTTCATGACCGCCGGAAGGCTGGGCCCTGAAAAGGTGACCTGATAGGCGCCGTCCGAGAGAATCGGGATGGCATAACCCCCGCTGTTGGCGGTGACCGCAAAGTAAGTCCCATGGTCGGGCATCACGGTCACGCTGTCGATCCCCTCTCCGGGGTCGTATATTGCGTTTCCGTTGAGGTCCGCCCAGACCGTTCCGACCAGGAAGCGGTTGAAATGGTCGGCATAGCCGGTGGCGGCCACCGCGAAGTCGTCCGTGACCACCAGCGGCCCGACCGAAGTTGCTGGGTTGTTTTCGCTCACCATGGCGATCCCCACGTTGGGGTAAGCCACATTAACGCCCATGATGGCCTTTCTGTGTCCTCGGCCCGTCTGCATGCCGTCCGGAGGGTTGTTTCCCCAGTCGATGTTCAAGGCCCCGTGGGCATTCAAAGCGCTCGAGGCAAAGGCGAAGATATTGCCCGCCGCCCCGTTGTAAGTGAATCCGTGGGCTGTGATACGGTAAAATTGAAACGTGTCTTCGGGATAGTCGTCTTGTGTGCCCCCGTGACTTTGGTCGTCAACCTCTATCATCCACAGTGAATGTTCTTTAGCCGCATCATAAAGTCGCCTGTCAAAGGCCGCAGGGGGTCTCGGGGGAATGGCCGCAAACTCGGATTGAAGAAGGGCCAAATTGACCTGAAAATATGATCGGCCCGAAGCGATATCGTCAATGTCCGTGGTCGCCAGCCAGATCCCCTCTGCCGTGGGGTTGGCTCTGGCCCGGTTCATGAGCCAGACCCGTTGCTGTTCGTTGCCGTCCGGATGAAGGTTGTCCTCGGTCTTGTGGAGGATCCACTCGAGCGTTGGGGCCTCAAGGGTTCGATAGGAGACGGGGGGTTTTTCCGGCAGGGTAGGGGGGCTTACCGGCGGATTGGGTTCGGGATACGGCTCCGCCAGGACAATGCGGGGCAATACGAACAAAAAAAGACAGAGAATCCAGATCGATAACCGGATGAGACTGAAAAACCGACCAGCCATCTTTACAAGAATCATTGTGAACCTCCTATCGGTTCAGTAGCGTTCAAAAGTTGAGGCAAATTGCTTTGGGCGTCAGGGAGTTTTTCCTCTAATTTCGCGCGCTGGATAATCAGTCACGGCATCGTGCAAACTCATGCCTAACGATTCGTACAAGAAAGATCAGGAAACATTTATAAAATCAATGGGATAACATGCCCCTGGTTTTTCTTTGATATTATGACGATTAAAGAGGCAAGCTGTTCTTTCTTAACGATCCGTAAGGCATTCAGACAGCGCGCGACGGCGTGACTGATCATCCAGCGCGCTCCCCTCTCGGCTCGAGCAAAAAAATGCGCCGACCGCTCAAATATTTGAGAGCGGCCAGTGGGTTCGCTGAACGCGGCCTACGGCCATGTCCTGCAAGGGTCTGTGCAAACCCGCTGAAGGCATTGGAGGCCGCGTTCAGCGAATCCACGGCCGCGAGTTCTCATCAAACTGTGGCCTTGAAGCTGAGACAGAAAATGCCTTAAGCCGGCCTCATTTTCCAACAACCTTCCAGCAGCGCACCCAATGATTTTCCCCTGCAGTGTAGAAGTCAATAGCTTTTTTCCGGCATCGATCCTCAACCAGGGGACATCGTCCCTGAAATCTGCAGCCCGGTGGCGGGTCCAGAGGGCTCGGAACATCCCCGGAAAGCGCTTCAAGTTTGCGCCGGTGATCCGGATCCGGCACGGGAGCCGCGGCGAGCAGGGCGAGGGTGTATGGATGGAGCGGCCGGTCATACAGCTCATCTGCAAGGGCATATTCCATGATGTGGCCCAGATACATGACGGCCACCCTGTCACTGACATACCCGACCACGTGAAGGTTGTGGGCGATAAAGAGGTAGCTGAGGCTGAACTGGTCCTGCAGGTCTTTCAGCAGATTGATGATCTGGGCCTGGATGGAGACGTCGAGGGCTGACACGGGTTCGTCGCACACGATGAGTGAGGGGTCCACACTCAGGGCTCGGGCCACGCCGATGCGCTGCCGCTGGCCGCCGCTGAATTCGTGAGGATACCGATCCGCTGCGTCAGGGGAGATGCCCACGAGTTCCAGCAGCTCTTTGACCCTGGCTTTCCTCGCAGCCCGTTTTCCCATGCCCGTTGCGAGAAGTCCTTCACCGATGGTGTCACCGATGGTCATTCGGGGGTTGAGCGAGCCATAGGGATCCTGGAAGATGATCTGCATCTCCTTGCGCAGGGGCCTCATCTCGCTCTGAGAAAACCGGCTGATATCGTGGCCCCTGAAGATAATCGTTCCCGCATCCGGCTCAAGCAGTCTAAGGACCAGCCGGCCGACCGTGGATTTGCCGCATCCGCTCTCACCCACCAGGCCCAGCGTCTGGCCCTCGCCGATCGCAAAGCCCACGCCGTCAACGGCCTGGATCCACCCAGCCGTCCTTTGAAAGAATCCACGGCGCACGGGAAAGTACTTTTTGAGGCCTTCGACTTGGAGAACTATGTCACTTGACGCATTCATATTCTTAGGCCAGAAGTAGACAACAAGAAGAGCAATCACGTCTCTTCTCAAGGCGTGTAGCCGCAAAACACGAAAAAAGGAAACCACGAAAAGAATACAAAAACTTTCGTGTTTTCGCCGTTTCGTGTCTTCGTGATAGAGTCCTTTTGTCTTTTGTCTTGGTTTTCGTGACAAATCTCTTTAATTTTTCGAGCATAAAACGAGAATCGCTTTCATTGCCCGGAGTTCTTCCGAAACAAGACCGGGCATCGGCTCAGGTGGCCGTTTCCATAGTCACACATTTCCGGAAGGTCCGTCGTGCACGACTGAACGGCAAAATCACATCTTGGGTGAAAGGGGCAGCCCTTTGGCTTGTATGCGGGATCCGGCACCGAACCTCGGATGCTGTGAAGCCTTTTTCCCTTCCTGGCGCGATGGGGCAGTGATTCCAGAAGCCCCTGGGTATACGGGTGCCGGGGTTCATGGAAAATCTCGGGGGCATTTCCCTGTTCCGCAATGAGCCCCGCGTACATGATGTATATGCGGTCTGCAATGTTTGCCACCACCCCGAGGTCGTGGGTGATGTAGAGCAGTGACAGATTTCGTTCTTTTTGAAGCCTCTCGAACAAGTTAAGAATCTGCGCCTGAATGGTCACATCAAGGGCCGTGGTCGGCTCATCGGCGATCACGAGATCGGGGTCGCAGGCCAGGGCCATGGCAATCATCACGCGCTGCCGCTGTCCTCCGCTCAACTGGTGAGGGTAGTCGCCCAGTCTCTCTTCCGGTTCAGGAATTCCCACATCGTGAAGGAGTTGAACACATCGTTCATGCACCTGTTTTTCACCGATGTCTTGATGGACCGTAATGGCTTCCTTGATCTGATCGCCGATGGTAAAGACCGGGTTCAGGGAGGTCATGGGTTCCTGGAAGACCATGGCGATCTGGTTTCCGCGAATGCTCTGCAACGCCTTCTCAGTGAGGTCTAAAAGGTTTCTTCCCTTAAATAGAACCCGGCCACCGACGATCCGGCCCGGGGGTTGCGGAATGAGGCCGAGGATGGTGAGGGCCGACACGGTCTTGCCGCAGCCCGATTCCCCCACGAGGCAGACGGTCTCGCCGGTGCCGACCTCATAGCTCACCCCATCCACGGCGCGGGCTGTTTTCCCATATCCCACAAAGTGGACTTTCAGATCGCAGATGGACAATAAGCAGTTATCCTCTTGCCGCATAGCTATCACTTCAGATCAAACGGAACGGAGTGCACATTTACTATCCGGACGGCTAATCACGTCTCTTCTCAAGGCGTAGAGCCGCAAAACACGAAAGGGGGAAAACACGAAAAGGATATATGGTTTTTCTTCGTGGTTTCGTCTTTTCGTGCTTTCGTGACAAAAGACCCGTTCACTCTTTCCCTTTCTCCTCTGCCTCACTACGGTTTGTTTGAGTCCATCGCTATCGCCCTTCGCGCAACTTGGGATTCAGGGCGTCCTGAAGTCCTTCACCAAAGAGGTTGAAGGAAAGGACCACGATGAGTATGGCAACGCCCGGTATGAAAGTGAGCCAAGGGGCATCGAAAATAAACCGTTTGCCGTCGGACAGGATACTGCCCCAGGTTGCGAAAGGCGGAGGCACCCCAAAGCCGAGAAAGCTCAGGCCGGCTTCGGTCAGAATGGCCGTGGCGATTCCGATCGTGGCTGACACCAGCACCGGCGCCACGGCGTTCGGGAGCATGTGGCGAAATATGATCCGCCAGTGGTTGACCCCTAAAGCCCGTGCGGCTGTGACAAAATCCTGTTCCCGCAATGAGAGGAATTCGGCGCGGACAAAACGTGTGGCGCCCATCCAGCTGGTCAGCCCGATGACAATCATGATGTTGTACATGCTGGCGGGAAGGAGCGCCACCACCGTGAGGATGAGGAAGAAGCTCGGGAAGCACAGCATGATGTCCACAAAGCGCATGATCAGTGTATCGATGAACTTGAGGTCCTGTCCGAAATAGCCTGCGATACCCCCCATCAGGATGCCTATGATGACCGATATGCCCACGGCCACAAAGCCGACGGTAAGAGAGACCCAGGCTCCCTGCAACATCCGGGCAAAGACATCTCGCCCGAGATCGTCCGTGCCGAACAGATACACGCCCAGCCTGGGGATTTCCTCAAGGCGCAGCGTTTCGAGGTTCGACCTGGAAAGGGGCGGCTGCAATTTTTCCTGCAACCGGACCATGGAAGGATCAAATATCGGTTTGGTCCCGGTGGTCAGGACGAGACCCGAGAGGGCCACGCAGAAGAAGACCACAAAGATCGCAAGCCCGATGACAGCCAGCCTGTTTTGCTTGAGCAGTCGCCAGAATTCCTGTCGTCGGGATCGCCTCGGGGCAGTCGGTTCATCGGTCTGTGGGGAAGCAGCCGGTATATTTTGAGCGTTTTTCAAAGGGCTCACAATCTTATCCTGGGATCGACCACCATGTAGAGCAAATCCGAGACAAAGGTCCCGGCCAGAACCAGGACGGCCGATATGAAGTTGACGGTAAGAATTACAGGATAATCCCGCGCCAGAATAGCCTCGTAGGCCATTCTTCCCATCCCCGGCCATGAGAAGATGGATTCAATGATGACGGAGCCTCCGATCAGCCCCGGCAGGATGAGCCCGAACATGGTGACAAAGGGCAAGAGGGCATTCCGCAGGGCATGCCTGTAATGGACCTGTTCCTCGGGAAGCCCTTTGGCTCTGGCGGTGCGAACGTAGTCCTGGCCTTCCACCTCCAGCATCTGGCTTCGGACATATCTGGAAAGGATGGCAATGCCACCCGTGGCCCCGAGCACGGATGGGATAAGCAGATGCCACACCCGGTCCATGATGAGACGCGGCCAGGACGCATCGCCCATACCGAAGGTCTTCATTCCGATCACGGGTACATGGAACTGGGTCACCACCAAGATGATGAGAATGTAGGCGAAAAAGAAGCCTGGAATGGATATCAAGAGGTAGGAAAAAAATGTGGCGCTGCGATCGTATACCCCGCCCCGGAAAATAGCTGAGCGAATCCCGATGGGAAAAGAGAGGGTCCAGGTGATGATGGTTCCCACGATGAAAAGGGGAAGACTGTTCAGGAATCGTTCCCGGATTTTTCGAAGAACGGACTGGTTGTCTTTCCACGAAACGGTTTTGCCGGCAAAAAGGTCGCGATAGAAATAGACGTATTGCACGTAGAGGGGTTTATCAAGATGGAACTCCTTGCGAAACCGTTCCAGGAGCTCGGGGGTGAACTTGGGGTTAAGCGGGTCAATCTGGCTCGGTTTCCCCGGCGCAAGATGAATCACCAGAAAGGACACAATGGAAACAAAAAACAGCGTGATGGTCTTTTGAATGACACTGCGACCGATGAATGATAGCATGAGTGGACCCGTTCCTCCTAGGAGGCTGTTGGAAAACGCCCATCTGCGGCGTTATCCTCGTCCTTCGTCACTGGGGTGTACCAGTAAGTACGCCTCATTCCTCAGGATATCGGATGCCTTGCATCTGTACGTTTTCCGACAGCCTCCCGGTGTCGTGCTTAGAAATAAATTACATGCTCAAGTTTCGCACCCATTTTCTCGCACAGAGCTCATAACCACACTATCTAAAGCTTGATTCGAAGTGTGAAAGTCTGTGTTGTAACTTGTTTGAAACAAAATGTTTCAAAGGGCGGGGAGTTCTTCTTCTGCTTCCGCGCGCCGGATAATCAGTCACGCCATCGTGCAAACTCATGCCTAACGGCTCGTACAAGAAAGACCAGAAAACATATATCAGATTAAGGGGATAGCACGCCTCTGGTCTTTTTTTGATATCATGATGCTTAAAGAGGCAAGCTGTTCTTTCTTAACGATTCGTAAGGCATTCAGACAGCGCGCGTTGTCGTGACCGATTATCCAGCGCACTCCCTTCTTGACTCGAGCAAAAGTACTCCGACTGCTCAGATATTTGAGAGCGGCAAGTGGGTTCGCTGAACAGCGGCCTACGGCCATGTCCTGCAACGATCTACGCAGACCCACTAAAGGCATTGGAGGTCGCGATCAGCGAACCCACGGCCGCGAGTTCTCACCAGACTCTCGCCATGAAGCTAAAATAGACGACGGCACATTAGGCCAGAAACAGGGTGCGAAACTTGAGTTACATAATTCCGGCTCAAGCTTGATTTGACTTCTGCAGACTATTATCGAAACACCATCCTACCCCTCCATGGCGAAATTCGGCACCTCAGACAGCTTGATCCACTTGTTAAAGTAGAAAGTGAAGCTTCCGGTCTTCGTCGGCGTAATTTTTTTGTACACCGGATGGCCCTGAGCGTCCCGGTCCATGATGACAATCCGTTTGTCCAGGACGGCGGTCCATTTGGTCACGTAAAGAAATGTATACGGCTGCTCCCGCGCAATGATCTCGTGGAGGCGGTGGCAATAGGCTACTTGTTGGTCATGGTCGTATTCCTGCCGGATCTTTATGATCAGATCGTCGGCTTCGGGGTTGTCGAACGCCACAAAATTCAGCTGATAGGGCCGGCTCTGGCTGGAATGCCATATTTGATAGAGATCGGGTTCTATGCCCATGATCCAGCCCAGGACCAGGGCGTCAAAATCCGCCTTGTCCACCCGCTCCTGAATGAAGACAGACCACTCAAGGAGGTCGGTTCTCACGTCAACGCCGATCTGCTTCCAGGCGTCCTGCGCAATGGCTATCACAGCCTTGCGCAGATCATTGCCGCTGTTGGTGATGAGGGTAAACTGAAACGGTTTTCCGTTCTTCTCGAGCCACCCAGCCCGGTTCCGCTTCCAGCCGGCCGCCTGCAGAAGTTTCAAAGCCCCTTCCGGGTCATAGGGAACCGGTTCAATATCTTGATCATAGTAATCGGTCTGTTTCACGAAGGGCCCTGTAATTCGTTCTCCCTGACCATAGAGGACATACTTTATGATTTTGTCTACATCAATAGCCATGCTCAAGGCCCGGCGCACCCGGGAATCATTGAAAGGCTCACGGCGCATATTATAGCCGATGTAGGTGTAGCCAAAGGAAGGTCCTGAAAAACTCTGGTACCGTGGGTCGTGCTTCAAGCGCGCCACCTGATGGGGTTGAACACTGTAACTGTCAAGGGTGCCTGCGTAAAACTCCATCTCCTGGGTCAGAAGGTCGGGAACGATCCGATACGCGTAGCGGGCATAATTCGGCGGCCCTTCCCAGTAGTCATCAAAGCGGTCCAGGGTGATGTACTGGTCTGATTCCCAACGGCGAAAGACAAAGGGGCCGCAGCCGACCGGGTTGCGGTTGAAACCGCTCTGCCGGATCGAGAATTTTTCCGGGTCCTTGCCCAGGCGCAGGGCTTCCTCTTTCAAGGCTTCGGCGTTTAAAAGATGCTCCGGCAGGATGCCCATGCTCCAGGTGCCCAGGGCCGGGGAATAGAGCCGCTTGTAGGTAATTCGCACGGTGAGGGGATCAACCACCTGCACGCTTTTGACCGGCTCGTAGTCGGAGATGCGCGGGGAGATGTTTTTCGGGTTCATGATCGCTTCGTAGGTGAACTTCACGTCCCCGGCATCAAAGGCGTGTCCGTCATGAAATCGGACATTGGGCCGCAGTTTGAAGGTCACCACCGGATTGTGTTCAACGGCCGGAAGAATCTCTGCAGCGTAAACAGTAGTTTTCCCCCGCCACCTCTCATCCTCGACGGAGACATGGCGGGAGGCGTCAAAGGTTGCAAAGTAATCGGTGCCGAGGAGTTCGGTGAGATTTTCAAAAAGTTTCTGGTCCACATGGTCCAAGGCCAGCTTAATCCTGGCAGGGGCCGAAACCCGAATCTCCACCTCTGCTGGGCTGTCTTGCCCTTCTATCTTCTCAAGACGACTTACCCGAAATTCTCTGGCAGGAATGATCGATATCTCCCTGATATTGTCCAGGGAGGCCTTGGCCCGAGGGGTTACGGAAGGATGCCCTGCCCTGGCACGCTCAAGGAGCGCTGACACGTCTTGAGCATCCCCTGTGCCCGCGTTCGGAATCGGTGCTCCGTCGTTCAAATAGAAAAAGGCCTCCTCATGAATATCCCAGGAGGTGGCGAGACGCCCTCTGAAACGAAGCTCCTCGTCCCTGTCGATCAAACCCTCGAAAACCAATGACCCGATGTCGCTGCTCGCGGAATCTGCGGACAGGATCGGGTTGAGAAGGCTGGCATCACCGATGGAACCGGTGATGTATTCATTGAGACGATTCGGGTTTCCTCGCGTTTGTTCTTCGTAGGTGGGCACCCAGAAATAGGACTGGAGCAGGAAGAGGATAAGCACCGTGGGCGCCAGTATGAGGACCCGTCGGATGGTCATGGGGATGGAGACTCCATTCGTCCATTCAAACCTCCGCAAATCCTGAGAACAGCCCGTTCCAGGACCATTTTAGGATCCTGACCCGAACGCTTCAATCGCAGGTCGGCATCGAGCAGGGTTTCCAGCGCCCCGGCGAGTTCTTTAAGCGTATAATTGTCTGAATGCTTGAGGGTCATGTATATCGCATAAGGGTGAGCGTTTCCGGCCAAGAGGTCTGATTCGTGTTTTTGAAGTTGAGGCAGAACGGTCTTCTGGAAAGCCGGGTAAGAAAGATCTCTGCGCCAGGCCCCGCCATGCCTGCCACGAGAAAAATCTCTGGCGAGCATCAGCTTTCGTATCTGGTTCGTTGCCGCGGCAAGGACCTGGAGGGGAACGAGGCTGTTCTTCAGAAGATTATCAAGATAGAACAACGCCTTGCCGACCTCTCGCTCGGCAATGGCATTGGTCATCTCATAGATGGGATCTTCCTTGGTTCTTTTTGAGACCGCTTCGACGTCGGATGGTAAAATCTCCTTCCGGCTGCCGACAAAAGAGACCAGTTTGTTCAGCTCGCCGTTAAACCGGCGCATCTCAGGCCCGACTTTTTCATAGAGGGCCTCAAAGGTGCCCCGCGCGACGGTCTTGTGGGCCGACTCGAGTGCCGCTTTCATATGCTGTTGCAGGGCGTCCTGCTGCTGCCGCTTCTCGGCCGTGCGACCCCCGCCTGGCACGGAGCAGTCAATGATGCCCCCCTTCTTCTTAATGGTCTTGTACAGCTTGCGCCGCTTATCCACCATATCGCTTGTCAGGATGAGATGATTGGTCTCGGGCCAGCCCTTGAGAATGGCATCGTTCAGCACCTGGGCATCGTCCTGGCTGACGGCCAGGGTCATGCCCTCTTGCCTGCAGAAGCGGATGACCTCATCCACCCATGGCGTGTCGGCGCCATCCTTGCCGGCAACGTCAAGGTTTCCCACGAGATCCTTATCGAGAACGCGCCTCCAGTTGCCGTCGGCCGCCTCGTCGATCGATACGCCGGCCAGGCTCAGCACATAGAGGAGATATCCTCCTGCTTCCTTGAAGTTGCGTCCTTCGTAAGCATCCCTTGATTTACGGAGGAATTCATCCGCGGCTGCAAGGGCGTAGAAAACCTTGGTTCCGTGAACCGCCACGACTTTGGAAGATGGGACGAGAGGAAAGGTGTTGAGCCGCTCGATAATCTCGTGGGCCTTGACTTTCTCGCCGTCTAAGGGTTCATAGTTGAAGTCCTGATGGCCCGCCGGGACGAGGGCGTCCAGGAGGGATTTGAATGCAGCCTTGTACAGGAACTCATCCCCATAGAGCAGGTAGACCGAATAGGAAGTTCCCGCCTCGATTTCGGCCAACAGTTTATCCAGGCCCCTATGGGTTATTTCCGGCATGGCGCTTTCTCAAGACAATCAGCATGACGATGGCGACGGCCACCATGATCAACCCAATAAGCTGAGACGTGGAGAGCAGGTTTTCGATGAACATGCCACGTTCGTCGCCACGGAAGTATTCTATTATGAACCGTGTAACCCCGTAGAGAAGCGCGTAGATCCAAAACACCTGGCCCTCAAATTTTTTACGGCCCTTTAATGCCGAAAGGACCAAGAAGATCAAGAGGGCGTTGAGAGAAGCATAAAGCTGAGTCGGATGGAGCGGCACCCCTTTGGGCGCCAACGATTCGGGATCGGTGAAGGTCACGGCCCATGGCAGATCGCAGACCTTGCCGTAGCAACAGCCTGCGAAGAAGCAACCAATGCGGCCCACAAACTGACCGAACGCAATCGATGGGGCCATGATATCCGCTGTCTTCCACAGGTGCAGTCCTTTGCTTCCGACAAACAACAACGCGGCGAGCAAAGCCCCGATAAATCCGCCGTAAAAGACCAGTCCGCCGTGCCATAAGCGGAAGACTTCCAGAGGATCATCTCTGAACGTCGGCCAGTTGACTATGGCGTACAACAGGCGGGAACCGATAATGGACGCGATAAGCATATAGAACGAGAGATCCAGAATCTTATCGGGATCTTCGCCAACTCGCCTGGCTTCCCGCATCGCCAGTGCGATACCGGAGAGAAAGGCCATGGCGACAAAGACGCCGTAGGTGTGGAGGGTAAACGGGCCTATGCGGAAGAGGACAGGATGCAAGGTTTTGCGCCTCGGATCACAGTTTCTTAGCCAGAAGATAAAAACAAAATATTCCCACGCCCACGGAAATAGCGCTGTCAGCCACATTGAAGGCCGGCCAATGCAGGGTTCCGGCATGAAAATCGAGAAAGTCTACGACCTCTCCGTAACGGACCCGATCAATGAGATTGCCCAGCGCCCCTCCGAAGGTCATGGCAAGCCCCCCATTCAGCCAGGGCTTGCCGGCAGGAATCTTTGAGTACAGGTATAAAACGGCTCCAAGGGCGACACAGGCGACAGACAGAAACAGCATGGTTCGCAGTCCGGATGCCTCGCCCGCCAGCAAGCCAAAGGCGCCACCCGTGTTTCGGATATAGGTCAGATCAAAGAATCCCGGAATGACTTCCAGGTTTTCATGAAGCAGGAATCTTCGTGTGATAATCGCCTTGGTGATTTGATCGAGCACGAGGACGGCTGCGGCAATAAGCACGAAGAAGGTATGCTTTTTTCCCAAACCTCTTGCCTCGATCACAAAACCTCTTCTGCCCGCATATCAATTACAACCGGAGCAAGACGCTCCTTACGGGCTTTGAATTTTTTCGACGACCTTCAGGCATCGAGCACAGAGGGTCTTGTGTGTCCCGACAGCCCCAACCGATGGATCATGGATCCAGCACCGTTCGCATTTCTCATCGGCCGCCGGTTCAACCCGAACAGCAAGGCCCGGCACCCTGGTGCTCCGGTACCCATCGGCAGGCCCTTCCCCTGCTGAAATTTCCACGCGGGAAACGATAAAGACGCTACGGAGTTCATCAGCATCCGGCCTGACCAGCGCGCTGAATGTCTCCGGCAGGAACAGGGTCACTGCGGCGTCGAGAGGGTGGCCGATGACTTTTTGGTTCCGTGCCTCTTCAAGGGCTTTACTCACCTCAGTCCTGAGCAGAAGGATGGCCTCCCATCTCTCCGCCAGGGAAGGATCCAGGAAGGTCTGATTGACCTGCGGCAGTTGCGTCAGATGCACGCTTTGCGTTCTGCCGACGGCTTCCGGCATGTGAACCCACAGTTCATCCGCGGTAAAGACCAGAATGGGGGCCATGAGACGAACGACCGTGTCGAGAATGATACTGAGTGCCGTCTGAGCAGAACGTCTCTCCGCTGAAGTCGCATAAGAAGTGTACAGCCTGTCCTTCAGAATGTCCAAGTAGAAAGCGCCCAGATCGACCGTGCAGTAATTGTACAGGTCATGATAAACGATATGAAATTCGTACGTTTCATAGCCGGCCCTTGCTCTTTTGACCAGACGCTGCAAGTGGTGGAGCGCAAAACGATCGATCTCCATCATGTCAGGGTACGGAACAGCGTCTGTTTCAGGATCGAAATCGCCGAGGTTGCCGAGGACGAAGCGACTCGTGTTGCGAATTCGGCGATAGGCGTCGGTCAGCTGTTTCAGGATTTTTTCAGAGATTCGTATGTCGTCTCGGTAGTCCGAGGCTGCAACCCACAGTCTCAAAATCTCTCCACCGTATGCCTCGATGATTTCACGGGGTGCGATCACATTGCCTTTGGATTTGGACATCTTTTCGCCCTTGCCGTCCACGACAAAGCCGTGGGTAAGGACGCTCCTGTAAGGGGCCTCGCCGCGCGTACCGACGGCCGTTAAAAGGGCGCTATGAAACCAACCCCGGTGCTGGTCACTTCCTTCCAGGTATATGTCCGCAGGCCATCTCAAATAATCCCTCCGCTCAAGCACGGCTGCGTGGCTGACGCCCGAGTCAAACCATACGTCCAGGATGTCCTGTTCCTTGTCGAAGGTATCGCCCTGACATGCCGGGCATCTCGTCCCTTCCGGCAAAAGGACCTGAGTGTCCGCCTCGAACCAGATGTCCGCACCGTGCTGTTCGAACAGCGCCGACACATGATCGATAATGTCCGGAGTAATCAAAAAATTGCCGCATCCCCGGCAGTAAAAAGCCACGATGGGAACCCCCCAGGACCGCTGCCTGGAAATGCACCAGTCCGGCCGGTTTTCAATCATCCCGTAGATACGGTCGCGCCCCCAGGGCGGAATCCAGGTCACCTGATCGATCGCTTTCAGCGCCTTGTGCCTAAGGTCCGCTTTTTCCATGGAGATGAACCACTGCTCGGTGGCCCGAAAAATCACAGGCTCTTTGCATCTCCAGCAGTGGGGATACGTGTGCTCTATGCTTCCCTGCCCGATGAGGGCTTCGCGTTCAGCAAGCTTGGCCACGACGGCCTTATTTGAATCAAAGACGAACATGCCCTCAAAGAATGGCACCTCCGTGAAGCGGCCATCGTCATCCACGGGTGAGTAAATCTCCAGGTCATAGGCCAGACCCACGTCATAGTCCTCCCTGCCGTGACCGGGCGCTGTGTGTACGCAACCCGTGCCTGCGTCAAGGGTGACATGACGAGCTAAGACGACGAGGGACTGGCGATCGTAAATGGGATGACGGCAGGTTTTGCCTTCCAGCGTTTTCGGATCAATTTCTCCCAATACCTTGTAATCTGAAAGTTTAAAGGCCTCGGTACTCTTTTCGACAAGTTCACCGGCCAGGATGTACACCCGGTCTTGGCCTGCGTCGATCGCCAGATACTGAAAGTCCGGATGAAGGGCTACGGCAAGATTCGCGGGCAGGGTCCAGGGCGTCGTTGTCCAAATGACCAGGTAGACCTCTTTACCGGCCAGAAACGGATAGGTGCCGCTCATGTCCGAGGACAACAGGAATGTGACGTAGATGGAAGGTGACGTGCGGTTGTGGTACTCTACTTCCGCTTCCGCCAGGGCGGTTTTACATCGGCTGCACCAGTGAATCGGCTTTTTGCTCTTGTAAAGACTTCCATCCCGGGCAAATTTCCCAAACTCCCTCACGATCGTGGCCACATACCCTTTTTTCATCGTGAGGTAAGGATTGTCCCACTCCCCTAAAACACCAAGCCTTTTAAACTCCTCCCGCTGGACATCGACGAATTTTTCGGCATAGGCTCGGCAATGTCTCCGGATCTGAGTCTGACTCATGGTCTTTTTCTTGTCCCCCAGTTCCTGGTCGACCTGGTGTTCTATGGGAAGGCCGTGGCAGTCCCAACCGGGTACATAGGGGGCGTCGAACCCGTTCATCTGGCGGGATCGGATGACGATATCCTTTAAGATTTTATTCAGAGCCGTTCCGATGTGGATGTTCCCGTTGGCATAAGGCGGCCCGTCATGGAGAACAAAAAGGGGCCTACCTTTGGACGAGCGCCTGACCTGGTCGTAGAGTCCGGTGGCCTCCCATTTATCAAGGATTTCGGGCTCCCTTCGCGGCAGGCTGGCCTTCATGGGAAAAGCGGTTTTGGGAAGATTTAATGTCTCTTTATAGTCCATTGTAGTCTCCAGCAGCTAAAAAAATAAAGCCTCGCCGCCCTTCCGTGTGAGGCGGAGGTTCTGCCCGACGGCAGCGTTTCGCGGCGCGGCAAGGAAAACAGCCACTTTAGGGTCGCTCCCTCGACCGGATCCTTTCAGACAGCGGATTTCCATGACGGGCGTGTTTCACGGCGGGGAGCATAGCGGTCATGGGTGCAATATCACAACGTCCTTGGTTGTCAAGGGGCAGGACGCGATTTGACTGCCCCCCAAAGACCTCTCCCCGGGCCACTTGCACGTATCGGAACGTATTCTATAAAAAAGGCCCTCATGCGTTATGCATGAGGGCCTTCTGGGTCAACTTCAGATTTCTGTCACGGGAGGTTTAGTACATGCCGCCTCCCATGCCGCCCATGCCGCCCATGCCGCCCGCAGGCATGCCCGGCGTATCCTTCTTTTCTTCAGGCTTCTCGGCCACCATGGCCTCTGTAGTGAGCAGAAGCCCTGCAACACTCGCCGCGTTCTGCAGCGCGTAACGAACAACCTTTGTGGGATCGATCACCCCCGCCTGCATCAGGTCTTCGTATTTCTCTGAGTCAGCATTGAAGCCAAAGGCATCCTTGCCTTCTTTCACTTTATTAGCGACCACGGAGCCTTCGTGGCCGGCATTTTCCGCGATCTGCCGTAGCGGTTCCTCAAGGGCTCGCTGGATAATTCGGGCACCGATTTTCTGAGATGCCTTGATTTTGATTTTATCGAGTTGCGGAATACACCGGACAAGGGCTACGCCCCCACCAGGCACGATGCCTTCTTCCACGGCAGCGCGGGTCGCATTCAGGGCATCCTCAACGCGAGCCTTTTTCTCCTTCATTTCAGGCTCTGTTGCCGCCCCCACGTTAATAACAGCCACACCGCCGATCAGTTTGGCCAGGCGTTCCTGGAGTTTCTCGCGATCATAGTCCGACGTCGTCTCGTCGATCTGAGCCCTGATCTGGCGGACGCGGCCCTCCAAAGCCGAACGCGTCCCGGCACCGTCCACGACGGTCGTGTTGTCCTTGTCAATGGTGATCCGCTTGGCTTTGCCGAGGTCACTGAGCGCAATGCTTTCGAGCTTGACCCCCAGATCTTCAGAAATGACCTGACCTCCGGTAAGGACTGCGATATCTTCCAGCATGGCTTTTCGGCGATCTCCAAAGCCGGGCGCCTTGACAGCCGCACATTGCAGGGTGCCCCGCAGTTTATTGACCACCAGCGTGGCCAGGGCTTCTCCCTCTACATCTTCAGCAATGATCACAAGAGGCCTGCCCATTTTGGCAACTTGCTCAAGTATGGGAAGCAGATCCTTCATCACGCTGATCTTCTTCTCATGGATCAGGATGAAAGGATCCTGGAGCGAGGTTTGCATCTTCTCGGGATCGGTCACAAAATACGGGGAAAGGTACCCCCGGTCGAACTGCATCCCTTCGACCACTTCGAGGGTGGTTTCCATCCCCTTTGCCTCTTCCACAGTAATGACACCCTCTTTGCCGACCTTGTTCATGGCCTCTGCGATGATGTTTCCAATGGTTTCATCATTGTTGGCAGAAATAGCACCGACCTGAGCGATTTCTCGTTGATCCTTGGTGGGCTTACTCATCTTGGCTAGCTCAGAGATAACAACCTCGACGGCCTTATCAATGCCTCGTTTGATGTCCATCGGGTCATTACCGGCCGCGACGAGCTTCTGGCCTTCATTGTAAATGGCCTGGGCAAGGATGGTGGCGGTGGTGGTACCGTCACCGGCCACGTCGCTGGTTTTGCTGGCCACTTCTTTGACCATCTGTGCGCCCATGTTTTGGAACTTGTCCTCCAGTTCGATCTCCTTGGCCACAGTGACGCCATCCTTGGTCACCGTAGGGGCTCCCCAAGACTTCTCCAGAATGACATTTCTGCCCCGAGGACCAAGAGTCACCTTTACCGCATTCGCCAGGATGTTTATGCCCTTCTGAAGCGCCTCCCTGGCTTTCATTTCATATCTGATTTCTTTTGCAGCCATAATTAACAAATCCTCCTTAAGAATTTTTGTTTCTGCTCGGTTTCATACGGGCAAACTCGACGGACAGCTTTGCGAATCTACTTCTCGATGACTCCCAACACATCGTCTTCCCGCATGATAAGATACTCCTGGCCCTCGATTTTTACTTCTGTTCCGGCGTACTTGCTGAAGAGAACCCGGTCGTTTTTCTTCACGTCAAGGGGTCGCTGGCTGCCATCCTCCATGATCTTCCCTTTTCCTACGGCAAAGACCAAACCCTCCGACGGCTTTTCCTTGGCCGTGTCGGGTATGATGATCCCGCCCTTGGTCTTTTCTTCCTCTTCAAGACGTTTCACGATAAGTCGGTCCTGCAACGGTCTGATCTTCATAGTACTCAGTCTCCTTCTTCCAAAAAATTTTTCATCAACCAGTTATTGGCCCGATGCTAGCGGGCTAAAAGAATTCTCTTGATCTTGATGTAAAAGCTCTTCGTGTCACCCCCCTTCCTCGTATGGGCTAATAAGATTTAATATTGGAAATTCAGGAACTTTGAGGGAAGAAAAATCTCGTGAGCGTCAAAAAATTTTTCCGAAATATAATCACAGACTCGGATTTGTAAAGGGGGGGTGGCAAAAAAAATAAGGATCCGTTACGTCCAATCAGGCGTTCGCCTATTACGTCTTTTCCGTGTTCTTAGACTTAGAAGACTCCGTTGCTGGATCCGATTTTTTTTCTTTGCTTTTGGTGGCGGGAGACCATCCAGATTTATTAGCATAATCAGTTGCATACCAGCCCGTACCCTTGAGATGGAAAGTGCTCTGAGAGATAATCCTGTGTAGTTTTCCAGAACAGTGCCGGCAGGTCTCTAGAGGTTTGTCAGAAAATTTCTGCCAAGCTTCGGTAATTCTGTTGCACTTCGTACATTCATATTCGTAAACCGGCATTTCAGATCCTCCTTTTCCGAAACCTGCTCTAACTCACTAATATAAGCAGAAATGTTTCGTTGTCAAGTATTGATAAAGTCGTAAAAAGTCATGATTCGTCATGCCGGACCTGAGGAGCCTGTCCCGCATCGCGATGCGGGGGCATCCAGAACATGTTGAAATCACTGGATAGCGTTAACGGTTGCGCCTGACGGCTTAAAAAGAGGCACTGCGTGCCCGGCTGCAGTTTATCCCGCATTTTATGCGGGGCCGGAATGACGATTTAAAGAATTCCTGACTTTTTACGAGTCCATCAAGTATTTGTTGTTACCCCTAAACCATATCTTTCAGGTCATCAAGGGGCTCCTGCCACGCCTTGTAAAACTCAAAGACTGCCCCCATGCCGGCGATACCGGCCCGCTTTAAGATAGCCTGCGTCTTTTCGTGGACCCGGGCCTCTTCCATGAGCTTCTCGTTCGCAGGTGCATCAAAGGCCTGGAGAAATTTGGCGAATCTGATGACATGAATCAATTCATGGGTGACGATGTAGAGACCAAAGGCCATCAGGCTGAGGTCGGGGACCGTGTCCAGCGTGGCAAGGATTGCGTGGTCCTGAAGACATATCTTATAAAAATCGTACTCTCCGGAACTTAATGAGGTGTCCTGCCTGCGACCCAGATACCTGACGATTTGAGCAAAGGGCCCGTGAACAATCTCGTTACGGCTCAGGTGTACCAGCGTTCTGATATCATAACGCTTTCCCCTCCACTCCGATGCAGACATCTTGTAGGCATTGCTTGTCACCTCCTCGGCAATGGTCACAGCTTCATTGACAATTTTTAACTCAGCCCCCTGGAAGTGCCGAAGCCCCTTCATCCCGAACCTCTACCACCTCTAAAGAAAAAAATATAATATCAGAATATTCGACCCCTGGCCACCCTTGTTTTGGGTCGGTTGCGGTTCGCAGGAAAAGAAAGTCCTCGACTGCGAGGCGGGTGGGATGGGTTATGGAAAAAATCTGGACATGAGTTGCGCAATGTATTAAGTACAAAAAAATGTCCAAAGAATGGAGGTGATGCTGTGGGAAGTGTTATCAAGAAGCGGAAGAAAAAGATGCGAAAGCATAAGCACAGGAAGTTGCTGGCTCGTACTCGCCATCAGAGAAGGAAGAAATGAAAACGATGAAATCTGCTTTCAATGAGGCAAGAAGAAGGCATTGCGCAGACCCACAGAAAACGCGATGCCTTTTTTTTGCCCCATGGCGGTCGCACGCTTAGCAGCCCTCAGCCCTCCCGGGCCGGGGCCGGCCATGAATCTCATCGGACGCTCTATTTGCCTGTATACCCTTTCAAATATTTAAAAAATTCCGTGTCGGTCGAAAGAATCAGGGAGGTCCCCTCGTCCAGGGTCTCCCTGTAGATGTCCAGGGTCTTTACGAAAGAGTAAAAGTCAGGATCCACGCCATACGCCTCGGCGTATGTCTGCGTGGCTTCCGCATCGGCCTTCCCTTTGATTTCCTGCGCTGTCCTGTACGCTTCTGATGTGATCCGTTTCAGTTCCCGTTCCTTATCCCCTTCGATTTTTCGGGCCTCTCCCTGGCCTTCCGACCGGAACTTCTCGGCGATTTGCTTCCGCTCCGCGATCATTCGTCCGTAAACCGACTGCTGAACCTCCTCGACGTAATTGAGCCGCTTGATCTTCACGTCAACCAGTTCAATGCCGAACTGGGCCATCTTGGGCTGGGCCTGTTCCATGATCCCTTTGGTGATCTTTTCTCGACCGACCTTGACGGTGCCGAGTGGCCGTTTGTCCCCGATCTCTTCCAGGCCAAGTTCAAAGGTGTCCAATTCCCGGTTCGTCCTTCGCACGGTTTCTATGAGGGGGTACGACGTAATAAAGTTACGAACGGCTGGATCGATAATGTCATCCAGACGGGCCATGGCGCCGGTCAGGTTGTTCACGGTCTGGAAGAACTTCAGGGGATCGACGATTTTCCAGCGGCAAAAAGTGTCAACCCAGATAAAAGTTTTGTCCAGGGTGGGGATTTGTCCTGGATCGCCGTCCCATTCTTGAAGGTTCTTTGGGAAATAGTTGACATGCTGGATGACCGGGAGCTTGAAATAGAGGCCCGGATCCTGCTTGGGCTTGCCTACGACTTTGCCAAACTGAGTGACAACCACCTGCTCGGTTTCATCAACCGTGTAAAAGCCTCCAAAAGCGAGGAAGACCACAATGATGATGGGAATGATGACCAACGGGCCTTTGGATTTCATTTTTGCACCCCCTCTTTCCCCAGATTGAGCAACGGCAGGAAATTTTTCTGCTCGGCATCAATGATGTATTTTTTGCCCAGCTTGGGGAACAGGTCCTGAAGGGCCTCCAGATAAAGTCGTCTTCGCGTCACGTCCTTTGCCTTGCTGTACTCCTGATACAGGGCGGTGAATCTGGCGGCATCGCCCCGGGCACGGTTGACCCGATCGAGGCCATACCCTTCCGCACCCTTGATGGTTCTGTCAGCTTCTCCTTTTGCCGCCGGTATGGCCTTGTTATATTCTTCCCGCGCCTGATAAATTGTTCTTTCCTTTTCTTGTATGGCCTGGTTCACCTCGTTGAAAGAGGGCTGGACCGGGGCGGGAACATTTGTCTTTTTCATCTCTATGGTTCCGACGTTGATTCCCGTTTCCGCCTCATCGAGCTCTTTCTGAAGGAGGCCCCGTGCCTCATCGGCGATTTCTTCTCTTTTACTGATCACCTCGTTAATACTTCTGTCACCCACAACGAGACGCATCGTCGATTCGGACAGATCTCGGAGGGTGCTTTTGACATTATGAACCTTGAACAAGTACTTATACGGGTCCTTTATACGGTACTGAACGATCCAAGGCACCACCGCAACATTGAGGTCCCCTGTAAGCATCAGGGATTCGTCTTCATAGGCTTCGCCGGCCGCATAGCGCGTGCGCACCCCTGCCTCGAGCGTACGGAGACCGAATTCTTCCTTGTAAACAAACCGGACTCTGACCTTGGTGACCTTTTCGATGCCGCTGGGAAGCTTAAAGTGGAGGCCGGGTTCCATCGTGCGAACATACTTGCCGAACCGCTGGACAACGCCCACTTCATCAACAGCGACCGTGTAGAACGTTGAGCTGCCAAGGTAGATGGCAAGAATCACAACGAGGATGATCCACCCGCCCGGCAGCTTAAGATTCTTTAACTTTTTCAGCACGTCATCAATCCCTGGCGGCACGCCGCCGCCGGGCCGCTCCTGCTGCTGTTTCAGCTTGTCCCAATCCCAGGCCATCAGCTTCTCCTTTTGCTCCTCGCTGCTGAAAGACATTGAACTTCAACAGCGAGCCTATTCCCCGGCCGAGCCTATCGGCGCTACGAGAAACTTCACTATAGATATCCTGCCCCGTGCCGTCAAGGGAAAAGCCCGAACCCCGGATTTTGAAAGGAGTTCTTCTTGACAGAAAGAAGCCTGCCGAGCTAAACGAATCAGCAGCAAATGAGATCAATGAGAAAAAAAATGGATAAGCCAGCTCACCTGGGCGGCGTTTTGAAAGAGGCCTTAAACGGGTCGAAGATTCAAGTTGATCTCCATGTCTACAGGCTTTGGCAGCAATGGAAGGACGTGGTGGGGCCGGTCATTGCAGAGAATGCCCGACCGGAGGCCATTAAAGGGAAATTGCTTCTGGTCAATGTCTCAAGCGCTCCCTGGATGCAACAGCTCCAGTTCCTGAAGGCAGAGTTGATGGAAAAGCTGAATGCATCCTTAGGTCAAGAAGTTGTCAGCGACATACGATTCAAGATCGGTCCTGTGGATGGCGCTATATGAGGTTTTGAAAGGCGTTCTACTCTCCAAGCATCTCCCTGACCTCATCTGTATACTCGCCGTTGGGTTTGTATATGACAAGGGGGGGCTCAATCTTCAATCCCGGACTGCCGTGCTTCATCCCTTCTGCGACAACCAGTTTTGCCTTTGAATCCTGTCTCGAGTGGACGCATCTGAGCCTTTTAGCTTCAAGGTTGCATGCCCGCATTTGTGCAAGAAGTTCGACGGTCCGTTCAGCCGGATAGATCACCACGAAGCGACCTGACGCCTTCAGGAGACCTTCACCCACCGATACCACATCCGAGAGAGAAGCCTTGATTTCGTGCCTGGCCACGGCTCGCTCCGCTTCCGGGTTGATGCGCCCCGAAAGCAGCCTGCGATATGGGGGATTGCTCAAGACGACGTCAACCGTCGCGGGTCTCAGAAAGGTCTTAAATTCCTTCATGTCCCCATGAACAATTGAAATGGTCCCCTCCATGTGGTTCAGCTGCACGTTTCCGGAGGCGAGTTCTGCGAGTTCCCGCTGAATTTCAATCCCACAGATGCGTGCCCTGGGCGTTTGAAGGGATAGAATCAAGGGAATGACCCCACAACCCGTTCCGAGGTCAACGGCCAAATCCGTGGCTCTTAAGCGGATGTGCTTCGCGAGGATAGCGGCATCCAACGAGAACCGGTAGCCCTTCTTCTTTTGGATGACCTTGAGCCGACCGCGAAACAGACTGTCTTCCGTCATCGTATTCCCTTGAACGGTCATCACGGGTGATCAGTCGTCGTCAATCTTGTTGATGACAAGGCCGCTCATGACTTTGGGATAGAAATAGGTTGACTTCCTCGGCATGACAAGACCGGCCTTTGAGACCTTTTGGATCTGATCAAGTCTGGTGGGGTTCAGGATGAGGACCATCGGGCATTTCCCCCCGTAAACGGCGCGCAGAGCCTTGTCCGCCCTGCTCGTATACATGATGCGCCGCTCGTCGTCCAACGCGGCACCGTTAAGGCCCAGGAGCCCTTCCAGGACAAGTTTGGTTACGAGGGTGACGTCCAGCTTTTTGAGCGGGTCCGGGAGAGCCTGGCCCAGGACATTATCCAGGACTTTCTCCCTGACCCGAAGAACGTGAAAAGCCTTGCCGTGACAAAAGACCATGCCGATGGCCTGACGGTCGGCCCCTTCCTTCACTTTGGTCAAGAAAGCCTTTTCCACATCTTCCCGGTTCCCGTCATCAAAGGCCAGACTCTCAATATCAAAATACGCGCGGGCCGAGTCAACCAGAGTTTCTGAAGTCTCTTTTCCCACATCACAGATCACCCGGTGTACCGGACGGATCACCAGGCCTGCATCCTCCATACTGCAAAGAGACATCATGACGAAATTACACGGCGCGCCCGGGTCCGGTGATCCCGCCCTGGCCATGATCAGATCGCGGTATCTGAGCGCCGTCTCATATCGGTGATGCCCGTCTGCAAGATACAGAAGACGATCAGCCATCCGTTGACCAACCGCCTCATGGATGCCCGGGTCCGTGCACCGCCACAGCCGGTGGCGATAACCTTTTAGATCCGTGAATTCCAGGTCGGGCGCCGCCGTCTTGACCGCTCCCCGGACCAACCCGACGATCTCGCTCTCCGGGTCGGGGTACAGCGAAAAGATAGGACTGAAATTAGCCTTACACTGGTGCATGAGTTTCAGGCGGTCTGCTTTGACATTCGAGAACGTCTTTTCATGGGGGAGGATGACACCACTTTCGAGACTTTCAAGTCGCACCCGGGCAATGAACGCAAACCGGGTGCGAATCTCTCCATCTAACTCGAAGTCAATTTCCGTCACATAAAGAGCGGGCTTCAAGTCGGGTCTCAGTATCCCGGCGTCAAGCCAGCTGCGGAAAGACTTGCCTGCACGGGTGTACCGATTGTCTTGCGCCGTATCCTGGGGGTACATTTTGCCCAGGACGAGGCGAATCATGCTTTGAGGGTGGTGTGCGTAGTATTCGTCTTGCTCTTTTTCCGAGATGACGTCGTAGGGCGGCGTGATGACATCCTTTAAGTGGGGGACCTTTTCCGGGTTGTATAAAATCCCCTTAAAGGGGCGTATTTGCGGCATGCCTCGTGTGCTCCTCGGTTCTCACTTTATTATGGTTTTCAATACTCCGGCCGCCTGTCGAAGATCCCGTCCTGGCGGGGCGGCGGGGAGCCTCATTTGCTCGTGCCCGTCCACAAACCCGAAAGGACACGGATTCGTCTATGCGTTGCTTCTTCTAACGGAACGCGGGATTCGGTCCAGCTTAAAGACGGTGACGAATTCCACATTTTTGTTGATCCAGAGTCTTTCGGCGATGATGGCATTGGTCAATGAGCCCTTGAAATTCATCCAATCCTGGAACAATCGCGGATCCCTGACCACCATCACAAAGTCGGCCTTCTTCACCGTTCCTTCTTTGAATTTCAGTTTCTTCTGAGCGATCTGAATGACAAAGGGCCCGCCGTCCGTTTTGACCTGAATCGTCCGCTTCCACCCGGCAAGATCCTTCTGAGCCCGCTCGCTTCTTGCTGCCGTCTTAGCCAGATCTTGAAGCTGGTCCACCACAACCCCGAGATGTTCCCTGGTCTTTTTTGTGGGCCTGGAAATCTTAGGTTCTTTTGCAGAAGCCCAGTCGAGTTCGCTTTCCAACAAACCCTTTTTGCGGCGCTGAGGTGCTTTCAATTCACTCAGGGGCACCGCAAAGATATCCGTGGGGTTACCCTGGCGCTGGTCCCGAAAGACGATTTTTACGGGCGTTCCCTTCTTGAATATTCTAGGGGTCAGTACCCCCTTTGTGGTGTACACATGGATCGGCAGAGCCGTATCGGCACCCTCAAGCAAAATACGCCCCCGACCAAAGGGAACCTGTTGCTGAAAAAGTGAATGGGCAAAATAGGTGATAGGCGGGGTGCTGTTCATGACGCCCGTGTCAGGCATTTCAATGAGTTCGAGTTCCGCAAAATTGCACTCCGGACAGTACACCTCAAACGGGGGGACCCGGACGAGCTTGCATTTGGGGCACTTGCCGCCCAGAATGACCTTGCGTTCTTTTAGAGCGAGGAAAAAGGGGGAATGCTCGCCTTTGGTCCGTTTGTAGAAGGTGAACATGGCCTCGTTGGTTTGCAGATAACGCTCATGGCCCACCTCTATGATCTCGGAGCCGACATCGGGAATCATATGCAGTGGTATGACTTTTTCTTTTGTCATCTTAAGACCTCCTCTCAATGATCATGACACACCCGTATTGTGCGATCGTAGAGCCTGTCCCGTGAATCAGGCCGCGGTGCAGTTCCCGACTGATAAGCTCTCGGCGGGCGCTCCAGCACGAGAACATGTTGGAGCCGCCGACGAAATGCCCGCCATAGGTCAGGCCGCCGCTGGGATTTACCAGGAGCGGCCCCCCGGCGGTCATCAGGCCCTTATGGACCAGATCATCCGATCGGCCCAGCTTGGTGAAGCCCATTTCGGCCATGGTGATCTGCAGCTGTTTGATGAAAGCGTCATGCAGCTCAATCACCTGAATTTCTTTGAGTGGATTCTTGATCCCTGCCATTTTGTAGGCCGCCTTGGCCGCAAGGTGATCGGACATGATACGGTGCATCACCTTGTGCCGGAGGTCCTTGCCCGCCACGTGGTGTTCATTGCTTGCTCCCAGGCCGGTCACCCAGATAGGCGGCACGCCGGCGTTTTTGCACATGGCCTCTGCCTTGTCTTTTGCGGCAAAGAGGATGACGCCTGCGCCCTCGGTATAGACGCAGGTTTCGAGGAGCTTGAAAGGGTAGACCACGTATCTGGAATTCATGGCCATCTCTGCCGTCACCCGCTCCCCGTAACGCTGGGCATAGGGATTATTCTGAACGTGTTCGCACAGAATTTCGGTGATCTTGGCCGAGACTTCGTCAGAAAGATCCTCCGGATATTCATCCATGTAGGCCAGGACAACCTCTGCATAGCTGTCTGATGCCGTCCAGCCGAGCTCCCGTTCGAAGAAGGTGTCCCCGGACCATCCTATCGTCTTGATAACTTCGGGCGTCGAGGTTTGGGACGTGAAGTCAAAACAGTCCGTTGCCTTCTCCACGCCCAGACACATCACCACATCGTAGAGGCCGCTGGCCACAAGGGAATATCCGGTGAGCATGGCATAGGATCCGGTTGCGCCTCCGCTGGTCACGCGTAATCCGGGCTTGTTGGCCATGCCGATGATCCCTTGAAGGGGATGTTCCGGGATGGCCGAGAGCTCAAAGATGTCATTGTAAATGCCATAGACCACCGCATCGACATCCTTGGTCGAAATGCAAGCATCTTCCAGGGCCGCTTTAACGGCCATCTGGGAGAGCCCGTAATAGGTTCGCTCGACCCATCGTCCTTTGCATGCGGTAATCCCTGCTCCAACGATTCCGACGTCTCTCATCATGCTTTCCTTTCTCGGTGAATAGCCGGCCGAATGCTGTGTGGTAGGGAAGAACAGCCCGTAACGATGTGACGGATACTAGAAAGAAAAAACTTCTGCAAGTTATAACTCAAGTTGCGCACCCCGTTTGTGGCTCCGCGCGATGGATAATTAGTCACGCCATCGTGCAAACTCATGCCTAACGGCTCGTACAAGAAAGATCAGGAAACATGTATCAAATTAAGGGGATAGCACGCCTTTGGTTTTCCTTTGATGTCATGACCATTAAAGAGGCGAGCTGCTCTTTCTTAACAATCCGTAAGGCATTCAGACAGCGCGCGACGGCGTGACTGATCATCTATCGCGCTCCCCTCTTGACTCGAGCAAAAGAATACGCCGACCGCCCAAATATTTGAGAGCGGCCAGTGGGTTCGCTGAAAGCGGTCTACGGCCATGTCGTGCAAAGGATCTGTGCACACCCGCTAAAGGCATTGGAGACCGCGATCAGCGAATCCACGGCTGCGACTTTTCATCAGACCCTGGCTATGGAAGCTAAAATAGACATTACCTTAGGCCAGTAACGGGGTGCGTAACTTGAGTTATAAAATAGGCGGCCTTCGGCATATTGACACGCCTACTTAAAACGGTTATTAGTTGAGCGTCTCCAATAAAGGTCGGGGCTTTTGGAGCCAGAGCGACGGCATCGGCGAGGCCTTTGAAAAACGTTCATTTTTCAAAGGTCTCTCGGCTTCGAGGGCTCCGATCGGTTTCAGTGCGGTCGAGGAGAGGTTGCCGAGTGGCTGAAGGCCCCGCTCTCGAAAAGCGGTATCCTGTTAATCGCAGGATCGTGGGTTCGAATCCCACCCTCTCCGCCAGGAAAATCTAAAAACGTGAGGCTTTCCCGCCGTTCCGTGCGGGGGTTCACCTGACGGAATCGTCCGCGGTTTTGTATGCAGTAAGGATTTCGGAGAGATGTCCGAGTTGGCCGAAGGAGCACGACTGGAAATCGTGTGTACTGCCAAAAGCGGTACCGAGGGTTCGAATCCCTCTCTCTCCGCCATCAAATATAATATGTAAGCCGCCCCCCCTCT
>Ga0307423_1000373_pt1 | contig 30203 bp, 36 predicted proteins | sample SalMarWE160310MG_FD_202154 | JGI IMG/M metagenome (GOLD analysis project Ga0307423, IMG submission 202154) | Salt marsh sediment microbial communities from the Plum Island Ecosystem LTER, Massachusetts, United States - WE1603-10 | ecosystem: Environmental > Aquatic > Marine > Intertidal zone >... | reverse complement strand
GAAGCATCACCAACGAAGCGGTAAATTAACCGAGGGTATCGTCAAGGATATCCTAACCAACAGCTCAACTCACCCCCACGGAATCAAGGTACGACTCACAGACGGCAAAGTCGGCAGAGTTCAATCAATAATAAAATAACACATCAGCTTGGCTGAGTTGCATGCATACCTTGATTATTAGATTAATTAAGCGGATGACATCTCCACTTGGTCGCGGGTTCGAATTCCACCTCTCCCTCTTACCCTGTTTTCTGTCGCCAACACGGTGAATATCCCAGTTTCCAGTTTTCCGATGGGGGACTTGACTTTGTTTAGGAGCTAGTTCCAACGTACCAAAGCTATTTTGAGTACAAAACCAACAGAGGCAAAAAGCAACGTAAATCTAATTCATAAAACATTTATACTGCTATTTCGGAGGTAGTAGAAAGGTTTGACTATGAGACGCTCCAAGCTCGAAATGTACGTGGACATCATCAAGGTTCTGGCGCAGCGTGGTCCTTTGAAACTCACCCACATCATGTACAAGGCTAACGTCAACTGCAGCATACTGAAAGAATACTTGCATTTCCTGATCAAGCAGGGTTTAGTCGAAGAAAGGATTGCGCGTAAGCAGAGAGTTGTTTACGCGGCCACGCAGCGTGGCGTTATGGTTCTCAAGTACTTCAAAGAACTCAAGCAAGCGCTTCCTATAGTGGAAGAAGCCAGAAACGACATACTTACTCCTTATTGACTTCTAAACTGTAAATATTGCTTCCAAGCGCTTTTAAACGTGTGTAGTAGTCTTCTCGCAATCACTTACCAAAATATTTAATTTCTTAAATCCACAAAAGCTGTAAAGCCATTGGAAAACGTTTTTCTTTTCAGAAAACTATGGGTATTTATGGGCAGAAGAGTGTGCAAGCAAAACAGGGTGGAGCCTAATTGGACAAAAAAATAATCGGATTAACCCTGATAGCAATAACAGCCATTGCTCTCACAGCAAGCCTAAGTTACTACCTATACAGTCAATCTGCTTCGTCACCAAGTGCACCAACAGAACCATTAGCCATAACCAAACCATCTGTCCCAGAGTTTACTGTGGAACTCGTTGACGAGAGCTACCAGGTTAATCTTAGAACTATAGAAGTGAAAATAGCAAATCAACCCTTTACACCCTATACGGACAGTGACGGACGCAACATTGATTTCTACTACAACATCCGCTTGAAAGAGCACGATAAAGAGAATTGGACTGAAGCTTACAATGCAGAAGAAATGCCAACACAGTCAAATTCCGCATACACAATCATAGACTACAATTCTGAAGGAAATTACGCTTTCATTTTAGAGCCTACGTCTAAAAGTTTAGAAGTCACTCCTAACAGTCAAGTGGATTTCCAAGTGGAAGCAATGATAGGCTATATTTATGAAGAATCTACTGACTTAAGATCTTGGGCTTTTGCCGGTGAAAGAAGCGGCTGGAGCAGCACACAAACAATAACTATTCCCTAAAAGGTGAAGACATTCCTGTAATTCAAGTTATGTGATTTATTAAGACGGTTTGAGTTTAAGCCGCGTCTCAACAGTTTGAAGAATATTCTACTTTAAAAAACGCAAACAATAGAAAACTCATTAAAGAATTTTGGAGCGTAGAGAAAACTTATGAAAATGCTTTGCTTGAAAAAGAAATAATGGGTTTGATAAAGCTTCAGTTTAGGCCAAGATTCTGTCAAAGTTTAACAAAAACATGTTGAGTTTAATGAATCTATTCTTGCTTCTTTTTAGGTTTGATTGCAATCTTTAGATTGACTTCCAGAGTGTATTCCGCTTCTGTCTTTCCAAGTGCAAAGGTCCAGTTTCTAACATCCACTTCCATATCCTTAAACTCATTTACAACTACGTCCTTGTATTCGCCTATTTTCTTACCAATTTCTTGAAGCCTCTCAGGTACACTAATTTCCTCTTCAGGTATATCTTTCACCTCCCTTCCTTACACGGTACTTTTCGCTTTGACCATAAAACAACCATAAGAGTTGATTTTTGACGTTCATGAAAATCACAGATGAATCATTATTCTCATAATAATATTTGAACATTCTGGGGCCCTCAAGTTTCAGATATTAGCAGAATAATGGGTATATGCATTCAAAATCTCCTAAACATGATAAAACACCTTATACGCTAATCCAAAAGACACAAAAGCACTCTATAAAACCTGATTTAAGCCTCTCTATGTGACTCTCTTGCATGCCGTTCTGAAAAGCTTTATAATAAACCCGTCTAAGAGAAGTAGTAGTTTACAGGTGATTCAACTGGTATCTGAAGCTAGAGGGCGATTATTTAAAAACACACAGAGCCACTATTTCATTTATCTCCCACTAACCTTAGCTGAAGACAGCATGTTTCCTATTTCACTAAAAGCTGAGGTTAGCATTCCTGTTAAAATCAGCTTCGACACTGCAAAGAAGCAGTTGATTGTTGAAAAATGGACTGCAGACTCAGAATAAACACCAAGGAGCAAAATTTTTAAGCAATCACCAAAGTAATAGTAAACCCCTTCAGAAGGCATTAGTGTTGTCTGATGCAGATAAAAAAATGAATAGGGTCATTTCAAATTTCTTGCTACTTTTTTTAAGTATAATGATAGTGGGTTTGGTCATTGTTTGGCTTGTTGGATTAGATGAGATAAGCAGCCTATTTGCTGTGCCTGAGTTGCTTCTATGTTCTTTCATTTTCGCATTACTAACAGCTCTATCCATTGGCGTGTTCTTCCATCATGCAAATTGACCCCTCATCAAAAGAAAACAGAGCGAAGGAGTCCAACAGCTTGTATCAGCTAACTGAAGTAAAAACTAACGTCCTACTTCAACATAAATCAGATTTTTAATAGGCGACTTGTTTACTCTAAGAATTCATTACCGCATGAATCTTAGAGAAATTTAGTGCAGTTATGTGCAAACTTTCCCCGTAGACGCTCAAAACAGAAAATCTGCGTACCAGATTACAGAGGCGGTATTCCGAACAGGAGAAAACCTGCAACCATATACGCTAATACAGCCCCTGAGCAAAGGAAAGGCAAGCCCGCTTGGGGTTTACCTTTAATTACGTATGCCGTAAGAACAACGAAACCCAGCAATGTGCCAGCCAACACCGACACCGCCATAACTAAACCGTCGTTAATCAAATTGTGGAAGGCAGCCACCGCCAAAATTCCGGGAAAGACAACATCACCCACCCCCAAAAAATACGCTTCCCGCCCCTCTCCAGACTCAAGTTTTTCTTTCAACCCCTTCCTTTTCTCAAGTAAAGAATAACGCCTCCTCTTCGGAACCACAAACATAACGGGAAGATTCAGACCCATGACGCTGTCCGCGAGATCAATCATATGCTTGGTTTTGTAAACAGACAACGCGTCATAAACAGCCATAACAATCAGCAAAACAATCACTATCCAAACGTCTAACGAAATCCCTATCATCGCAACAGCTCCCACACCGATAAGTAACGCCACCGCATCTATAACGTACCATTCCGGCTTCTTCACAAGCAACACCAACAGAAAAGCCGCACCCACCATCGACAAACCCAGAGCCAAAACATCGTTTGCCACAAAAATGAACAACACAGGATAAAGCACATAAAAAATCAACAAAGTAGCCGCACCAAGAAAGATTAACCGCAACGCCTGCTTCTTCCTAAACCTTATGATCAACAGAATTACAGCAGTAAACACAACCAGCACAACAACGAAAAACAACAGATTCAACGGGTCACCTGGGTTCTCAAAAGCAACCGCCCCAACATCCTCAAACGGACCCGCCACCAAAAAAGCCAAAAAATCAACAAAAACGAACAAACCCCCCATAAACAAAATCGGCACAAGGCCCACGCCTTTCTTCATTCCAGACATGCCTCCAAAAGAACAAAACCCCAATTAAAACCTATATCAAAAACATACACCCCAAAGATCGTAACCAGCTGCAGTCCGTTTTTGGTTGGTTGAAAGACTAAAAGACATGCGTCCGAACATATCCCAAAAAGATAATAGTTTGCGTATCTTTGCAGTGTAGTCATTATACAGACAAACCTCAGACAATAAAAAGTGAAACATACAAATTATTTTGCTAAACGCCGTCTTTGCTATGTTACAGCTAAACTATATTGTGGGAACCAGAATCGTTTTAAAGAATCTAAACATAATTGGGACAAAAGTGACCTCAAATTGATAGAGCAACAGGAAAACGACATACTAAGATCAGGAAAACGCGACAAATTGGAACTTACCGCTGCAATAGTAGCCGTGGCACTGAAGCCTTCAACTTCAACACGCATAGTCCAGCATACAAAAACAAACAATTCAACGATAAAAGGTTACTTAGAATTCATGATTGAAAAGAGCTTGCTTACGAAACAGATTATCGCAAAGGCAGGTAGAAAAACCAGGTTCTTTGAAGCAACAAAAAAGGGCATCACCTTCTTAAAGACGTACTGCGACATTCTGAAAATGCTCTACGGAGAAAACTTCCTAAAAAACACGAACGATCTGGCGGTGGCCTGTCTCCAATCGTCAGAGGAACCGTAGAGACCCTACGCAACAAAATCACCTCTAACGTTGCAGGCTAAAATAACCATTAAGCCACTATCTCTGATTCATGGATGAGGTATATTCTCAGATCTTTTGTATTCCATGGGCATTTTTAGTAAGCATTCTTCTTACCTGATCTTGATGATATTGATAGCTGTGTAAGAAATCATAAAGCATGCAATAATAAAATAGGGAATTTAACACTCAGGCGAGCTTTAGCCTATTTTTTTTGGCAGAGCTTTATCTATGTTTTTCTTGGTTTTTCCCCACATTGCTTCAAAGTAGCCGTTCGCCATCTCCAATATCAACGGATTGTTTGTGCGCAGCCAAATTATCTTATTTATGTTGCTTTCATTTGTGGTGGACATGAACAGCGTTTTTTGGTCAAATATCATTACTTCCACCGAAAAAAGATTTGAAACATACCTGAAATCGACGTGCTTTAACATGGATTTTAGCTTGCTGGTAAAAAGTTTCGGCTGGTTTGCGAGTATTCTTTGCCAAACTCTGCTTGGATCTCACAGAAAGCATCACATATCTCATCAACCAAAATACGCAACGCCTCAACAATAACCGACCGCTCAATAGTGGATTCAGCCTGCAAAACGCATGCCATAACCTGACCCAACGAAATAGCCGCGCTCTTACCCGGATCCGCTAAGCCATAATTACTCGGTCCAACAGGAGTCATAGCCCGCTTACCCTTCTTCACGGTTCCCATCTTGAACATAAGCCCATTCGGACCACCCAGCACATTATAACTCGCAACGTCATAATAGGGCCTAAGAACATGAAGCTTAACCGCTTTCTCTATCTCCCTAAGCGAACGAGTCTTAAGCACCTCCCGCGGCACCCAACCATAAGGATAACCTGCCTTACTGACAAAGTCAGGTCCATAACGCTTCTTAACCTTGCTAAACTCTCTCTTCAAAACCTTAAAATCTCCCTCCGAAAGAATTTCGCAATCCATCTTACGCTGATGATCCAAAATGGCTTGAGCCTGATAATAACCCTCCACCGCCTCATAATCAATAAATCTTCTCGCCATATCCTCACCATGCTTAGAAACAAAGTAAGACACGCAAGCTATCTCATGCAGCTTTCTCCAACGGGAATGAGCCCCACTCGGAAAGCCACTCTTGAGAAGATGAACTATCTCGTTAAAAATCAAGCAAGCTTTTGCCTGCTGACCCGCTAACACCACCTTAACGTAACTACGCTTCGAAGAATTACTCATTTTCCCCGAGTTAAACTCACTGCCCACCTCAAGAGAAATATGCAACAGCAAATCCAACAACTCAAGCGGTTTCCTCCACGTTCTAAGAACAGCCGCCTCAAACTCTTCCTCAATTCCCCTACTCGCACCCAACTTCAATGCGGATTCTAACTTCAACTTATCCAAAAGAATGACCGCTGATTTAGAAGTAACCTCCCCCACCTCCCCACTAACCGCGGAATCCGCTGTCTCTTCGCCAGCATTTGCATATTCACTCAAGATAGCATCTAAGATCATCTGTAGCGAATCATCTGTGTTACTCATTTCTATCCGCGCTCTAAATTGTACACACTAAGCGTTAAAGCTTTCTGGCACTCTAATATCTATGACTAAAACGTAATAACGCATAATATTAAAAATCAAGATCCAAAAGAAGGACTAAAACAACACTCGCACGTGCAAACCCCAAAAACCAGCAGACCTAAACCTCCAAAGAAAAACTCGAAAAGGATGGTACGGGAAGTGGTAAGGAATCCCGAAACCAACCTAAACGAGAGCTTGCACAGCAAAATAACATTGACTTAAATCGTAATAAACCTTATGAAACACCGATAAATATCAACCATCCAAACCCAATCAACAACAAGCAATGCGCAGGTAACACATCGTGTTTCACATGCTCTTTTTCTCAAAGCACGTTCATGACTCAGTAAACTTTCTTTTCGTCGGGCTTCGCAACATAAACCTCTTCATTTGCCCCTTTTTCTTCGCTAGTATATCCTAGGAGATAGTTGCAGTAGGGGCAAACGCTTACCATTCGGTTCTTTCCACTGCGAAAATCAAGCATGACCAGGGCTCTACCAAAGACCTTTTTACAGCGAGGACAGGAAATTCCATCACCGTTAATGCTGCCATTACCGTTCTCGACATTCTTAGAGACATCTCTAACGACGGGCCTCGACGCCACTTTAGCATTCACTTGCACTGGTCTGGTCTGCTGCGGAACTAAAATCTGCTTCTCAGGAACCTTCTCAACCTTAAGAAAGCTCGAAACCAAAGCAACCCCACTCAAAGCCACAGGTACACCCAAACAAACGTAAATCAACCATGTGTAAACTCTATACGGGTCGGCCCAATCGGGACTAAACGACAAACCGTAGGAATAAAGCTGCCCATGCACGATCAACTCCATATTCTTAAACGCAACAAAGATAGAAATCGCACATATGATCCAGCATACCATAACCACACGAGTAAACCAATTGCCACTTAATATGCGCTTTAAACCCATATTCTATACCTCTAAAACAAAAACTCGGAAGAACAACAAAAGTCTTATGAACTAACAATCATTATTCAGAAAACAACATACCAACCCCTTAATAATAAATGGCTGTTGTACTTTAGACAGTGCTGTAACCTTTGCCGATTTTGTGTCCTTAGTCATCGCAGGATCAGTTCGCTATACTTTGCGCATTAAGAATCGAAAAAACGGATGAGTTTAATGCCTAGCTACCCTAACATCTTTTTCTTAATGTTAATATAAGCGCAAAACGTTGCAAAATGGGCGCAGGCAGTATGTTCTCAAGCGGTGACGGAAGCAGAGTAGTTCCCTCTGCGGACTCATTTAGCTGGAAGGCCGAAGCTATGCTTGTTCCAGCAGATATTTGTCTTGGCTGAGTGCCTTGACCAGACTCCAGCCGTGGTTTAAGCGTTGGACAAGCTCCGCCTCTCCCCGAATAACCGAGTAGACGCCGTTAGCTTTTAGATTGCCGTTTGACAGTTTTCTTACGCTTTCGTCTTTCAGATGCCTGAACTCGCTGATCGCGTCGTCGATATTTTTCGCCCTTGCTAATACGTCCTCAAGCCTCTTCAGCTGATCGGGGTTGTACCCTTGAAGCTTGGCGAAGTCCAAGAGCATCTGAGTCCTTAGTTCTTTCTCTTCTTTGGCTTTGCCGTAGATCGTTAAATGCGGTATTGCTTTTCGATACTCAGCTAGGTGCAAGGGCTCTTCAGCCTTGAAGTACGACATGTCCAGATAGAGGCCTTTATGGCCCATCCAGCGCTCGCGATAGGAGGCGTCCACTCCAACGCAGTTGCTTCTGAAATACTTGCGCAGGGTATGAATATGAAGTTTGTACCATCTGCTTGATTTCTGGGCCAGCCCTGCTCGCCTTAACAGCCTCGCCCACACCCGCTCGTAACCCTCGACGTTTTGAAACTCACCTTTATGGTAGGAATCCCCTATTAGAGGCGACTCTTCTGTCAGCTTCTCGCCAGCGGCTTGTCTTTCCTCCAGGTAATGACGCAAAGCCTTCTTTGCTTCCGGCGTCACCCAGGAGACGAAGTATCTTCCAGCGTTGCGTCCCCTCTTATTTCCGAACTTGCGCCCTCGCTTCCGCTTAACGGTTAGCCGCGCCACATCTGGATAGCTAAAATCAACGTCCCCAACCTTAAGGCTTAACAAAGTGCCAATTCTCAAACCGCTTGAAGTGGCGATGTAAATTACGGCTCTGTCTCTGCTGCCACTCGCATGATTAAGCAACCGCCTCAGATCCTCCTTTGTAGGCGCTCTGTCCTCTTCGCGCACCATGTTGCTTGTGGGCATCTCAATCTTAGTCCAGTTGACCTCTACGCCGTTCAGATCCAGCCATTTCTTAACTCCAAAAACGTAGTTTCTCACAGTGGAATGCGACTTATCCAGTTCATCTAGAGCATAGCTAATGAAAGCATCCACTTTTTCACCAACGTCCACCCTGCCAGCTAGCATATCATCAAGCGCCTTTTCCGGGTCGCTAGCGCCCATAAACTCCACAAACTTAGCAACATAATTAACGTAGTTCTGCACCGTGCCTTCCGAACCTAACCGCCGTGAACCAGCAATAGCATCATAAATCTTCGCAACACTAGGATACTTCTCCATATACTCCCTAGGAAACTTCCTCATCTCAACACACCGGATGTCAAATGACAGTTACTCATACACTGCAAAGCAAATAAAAAGTTTATCATACGTTGCCGTCCGAGTAACTCTGAACTTTCATCCACAATGGTCAAGCTAATGCCTTCTCATCATCCGGCAATAAAATGTAACACAACCAAAAATAAAAAGAGTTCTCGACTAAGCACTCGCTCTTTTGTTACGCAAACAATTTTTGACAAAAAACGCGTAAGCTAACTTCAAGATTGGTGCTTTGCGAAAAGAGATATATGACATAATAGATTCTCTCTTGTCAAAAGATTTGGGTGATTTAAACGGCTTCGTCCAACAGTGGAAACGGCGAGATGGTTGTCACACCCTGGGAAGTAAAGGGCAAAGTAGACTATGAACGCTTAATACGCGAGTTCGGCACCCAACCGCTGACAGAAGAGTTACTCAAAAAGATAACCAAATACACGGGAAACCTGCATCTTCAGCTTCAAAGACGCTTATTCTTCTCCCACCGCGACTTAGATACAGTGTTGGAACTTTACGAAAAAGGAACAAAATTCGTCCTGTACACCGGCAGAGGACCTTCAGGTCCCGTGCACATAGGGCACTTGGTACCTTGGATTTTCACGCGTCACCTGCAAGAAAAATTTGACACAAGACTCTATTTCCAGATGACCGATGACGAGAAATTCCTCATAGACGATGACGCTAATCTCCCGCAAACACGCAAGTACGCTTACGAAAACGCCCTAGACCTAATCGCGCTAGGCTTCAAACCTGAAAACACCTTCATAATCTACGACGTACAAGACATCGACTTGCTCTATGACATAACGCTTGAGGTTGCGAAACGCATCACATACTCCACAGCGAAAGCAACGTTCGGGTTCCAAGACAGCACCAACATCGGCTGGATATTCTGGCCTGCCCTGCAAGCAGCCCCATGCTTCATCCACAAGAAGTTAACAGGCGAAAACGTGCCCGCGCTGATTCCGGCAGCCATAGACCAAGACCCGTACTGGCGCGTCACCCGCGACATAGCGCAGAAACTCGGCTACTACAAGCCAGCCCAAATTCACTGCCGCTTCCTTCCAGGTTTAGGACCAGGCGGAAAAATGAGCGCCTCTGAACCCGAAACCTCTATCTTCACCATGGACCCGCCGGAGCTTGTGAAACGCAAAATCTGGAACGCCTTCACAGGCGGCAAACCCACAGCTGCGGAGCAGCGAAAAACAGGCGCCGAGCCGATGGTCTGCTCTATTTTCCAATATTACGTTTACCTGTTTGAAGAAGAAGACGCGAAGCTCATGGAACGGGAACGCAAATGTAGATCAGGTGAAATGCTGTGCGGCGAATGCAAAACCGACTTGGTAACAAGACTTAACAGGTTCCTAGAGGAACACCGCAAAAAACGAGAAAAAGCAAAAGACGTAATAGAACAGTACCACATAAAACGGTAAAGTGACGTTTATGCCAGAAAAAATCAACGTTGAATTTTCCTCAGCTTACAGGCTTCTACATCCAATGCACACGGTTCTCGTTTCCTGCGTTGGAAAAAATGGAAAGCCAAACGTCTTGCCTTTAGCTTGGGCGATGCCCACTTCTCACAATCCACCGTTGGTTGCGATTAGCATATCGCCGAGCAGATATTCACATGGGCTTATCGCGGAAACAGACGAATTCGTGATAAACCTGCCAACAGTAGACATAGTCAAGGAAACGTTGGCTTGCGGAAGAACCAGCGGCAGAAACCACGACAAGTTTAGCGAAACAGGCTTGACGCCGTTGCCCGCCAGAAAAGTGAAAGCGCCCATAGTAAAAGAGTGCATAGCTCACTTAGAATGCAAAGTGCACAGCCAATTCAAAACTGGAGACCACACAGTTTACGTGGGGGAAATAGTTGAAGCCTACGCAAACAAAGGCGTTTTCACAGATAAATACTACGTAGACAAGGCAAGGATGCTTTTCCACTTGGGTGGCAACGTCTTTGCAACCCTTGACCCACAACTCTACAAACCTTAACCACAAAACCTTTTTCAATCAAGCACAAACCCACAGAAGTCTCGATAACGATTCAGCACGGACCAATAACGCACACAACACGCCGTTACAAAAAATCACAGAAAGTTACCAATTTGTTTTTTCAATAGTACACAACGCATTTTTCCCGTCAACCTTAACACTAACACTTAAGTTACGCCTCAGACTATCTTTCACATCAATCGCCCAGCATCAAAAACGAGTGAAAAATCAATGAGCCAATATGACGAAGACGCCCTGGAAAAATTCCGACTGTCAGGAAAGATTCTCCGCGAAAGCCGAGAAGAAATAAGAAAATTCGTGCGCGAAGACATGCCTATAATTCAGGTTTGCGAGAAAGCCGAAAGCCTCATACGAGAAAAAGGTGGAAAACCCGCTTTTCCCTGCAACGTCTCCATAAACGAAGTGGCTGCCCATTACACTTCACCCCCAAACGATGAACAACGAATTCCAGAAAAAGCCGTAGTGAAAGTGGATATGGGCGTCCACGTGGACGGTTACGTAACGGACACCGCATGCACAGTCTGCTTCAACCCCGAATACAAGAGTATGCAAACTGCAGCCGAACACGCTTTAGCCGCAGCTATCGAAAACATTCATGGAGACATGGCAACTTCACAGATTGGCGTGATAATAGAAAAAAACATAAAAAACCTCGGTTTCAAACCCATCTCAAACCTAACAGGTCACTCCGTAGGCAGATACTTGATTCACGCGGGAACATCAATTCCAAACGTTATGCAGATATCGTTCGGAAAGGTCAAGTCGGGAAGAGTGTACGCGATAGAGCCTTTCGTCACGGTTCCAGACGCCGTTGGTCGCGTTGAAAACAGCCCACAAGTAACGATTTTCCGTTTGGTCAAAGCCAAGTCCGTGAAGAACGCGTATGCAAAAAAGCTTCTGAAATACATAGATGAAAATTTTAGAACATTGCCTTTCGCTGAACGCTGGTTAAAAGGTGTGGTGCCCGAGAACCAGCATCGTGAAGCCTTCAAAGAATTACTCAAGCGCAAAGCGGTTATGGGGTATCCCGTATTCATAGAGGTCAGCAGAAAACCGGTTACTCAGGCTGAACATACGCTGCTTATAACGGAAAACGGCTGTGAAGTTTTAACTTAGACGCCGTAAGTTTTCTCTTTTTCCTTAACTTCCTTGTAGATACCTGTTATAATCATTGTGTCATCGCATTTTTGGCATGGATTCAGGTCTTTGAATACGAAGTCGCCTCGCTGGAATTCTCGGATGCTCTTAAAGCCGCACTTTCTGCACTCGACTGTTGTCATGACTTTTGGCGCTTCAATTTTCATGCTTGCCACGCGTTTCCGTGATTGAAACAGCACATAACCCGCTAAGCCCATGGCGATGAAACCTATGACCAGCAAGTATCCCGCTACAAGTTCGTTTCCTTCAACAAAAGCGCTGACAGAAAATATTAGGGATACTATTGATAACGCTAAGACTATTAGCACAATCATCAACAAGTAAGTTGACATTTTGGTGGGTGCAGACGATTGTGAAGTGTCACTCATTTCTCTTTTTTCTCCTACTGTCCAATTCCAATGGTGTTGCCGACACCGACGATTATTACGTTGTCCCCTTCCTTTGTTCGTTCCAAGATGACGTTTTTTACGCGGTCAATGACCTTGTCGGCTGAATCCGCAATTTCTTTTCGCATGGGCGAAACCGCGTCACCAATGTCTTCCTTAACTATCACAGCGTTAATCGGAATATGGTACTCCACAACGGCGTCTTCAATCTTGAACTGGTCAACGCCTGGACCACCAATTGCCGCGCCTATGCCCTCAGCGACTTCGCCGACCGTTTCACCTTCAAGCTTCAACCCCGCATCAATCATTATCACTGAAGCGATTTTTCCCTCGTTCTCTTCGATAACTGCTTTCACCGCGTCACCCGGCTTACCAACGTTTCCACCCGGTCCTTCAGCCTTTATGATGAAAGCGTTGCGGCCTTCTATGGGCACAGAAGCTACGACACAGTCTTTCGGCAATTTCCGTGTTTCGTAACCATGCATGAGTTTTGCAGCCACCAACGGGCCTGCGCCGTCGCCTATTGGCTGACCGTAAGCGAACGCTTTAAGCGCGCTGGCGTATGCTTCAGCTTCTTTCATGACCAGGGGCAGTATCATCTGCAGCTGCATGATGATGTAGAGGCTCAGGGTTTTCTTTCCTTGAATGTAATAATGCCTGACAACTTTGTAAATGAAGTTCAGCGCCATAGCGGCTTCCAACGTGTTCTCAAGATTGTTCACTTGAACCTCGTCGCTTGCAGGCGCCATAATTTTTACTTCATCTTTAAGACGGGTATCTCTTACGTCAAGGATGTGGTCCAGCTTGTATACTATACCTGCGGGATCCATGCTTTGCGGCGAGATTGTAAAGTATTCTAAGTAGCGGTCTACTCTGGTGGAGGGGTCGGTTTGTGGTTTGCCGATTTCTTTGATGGTTTCTATGGCGATTTTTCGTCCTTCTTCTTTTATGTACTTAAGCTTGAAAAGTGATCCTTCGACTTCGCGGATCATTACGTACATTTGGATTCTTTGTCCGTAAAATATGAAGACTATGAAGACCCCGTAGAACACTATGCTGATAATTTGCGATATTGCGTCGCTTCCTGGGACAAAGCTCATTTTATCATCACTCCACAAAAAACTCTTAGCTCTTAGTTATAAATCTTAGCTAAATCTCCCCGTGAATTTAAGTGTTTAAGTAGGCTGCCAGCTTTCCCAAGTTCACGTGGCCGAAGACCACACTACAGTTGGGAACGGAACGCGGTTTAACTTCTGAGTTCGGTATGGGATCAGGTGGGACCCGCGCCCTTTGGCCGGCAAACCCAGCATTACACATAACTGTCCCTTGATTAATCTTTCGCTTTTGTTGTATGTTTTTTTGTTTGGGGTTGGTATTTGAGCCTAAACTAGCCCGGCTTTAGGGCAAAGAATCTTCACAGTTTAAGGGTTTAAACTATGCATTGTTGGCGGTAGTTTGCCCCTTTTTTTAGGCTTATAGATAACACCGGCAATGAACAACACAACCCCAACGATGGGTAATACGAGTACAACTTCTTGGCCTCTTGCAAAATAGAGGACAAGGCCCACAACAATTAATATTCCCCCAATTCCAAGCAGTCGCCCTTTGTTTGTTTGATAATAATCTTTCATGTCCACCACTTTTCCCACCTCCTCCTCTGCGCTTCCAACTTTGCTATTTCCACTTTGTTAGTATTTCCTCTCGTTGAAAAGCTGCTGTACCTACGAAGTAAAGAGCGATATCAATTGCGAAAAGGATACCTGCGATTATGAGAAGCCCAGTTATGTCTAGACTTATTAGGTTTATTTCACTGGCAAAATAAATTGCCAAAAACGGAAAGAAAATTAGTATCCCAGAACCATTAGCACTGCGTACGTCATTAACTCTCGATGAGACAATAACGCTGTATAGCACGCTCATAAGAGCCGCAACGGGAACTACGATCAGCAGCAAAACGGCAAATGTCCAATTTGGAAAGTAAGTATAGCCAAGTTCCCCGAAAGTCACTGCATCAACGCCAACCATAAAGACTGTCGCTCCAGCATACATCGCAACTAAAGCTGGCAACAGTGCAGAAATTGCTTTTCCAAGCAAAATCTCTCCGTCAGTAAGAGGCGTAGCGAGGAGCGGTTCCAAACTCTTCTCAACTTTTTCGCCGACTATGCTATAAGAAGCAATTCCTAATGGAATGAACGCCGCTCCAATGACAATAAAGAATGAAAAAGAATTCAATAGGTTTGGAAGATTTGCAACAGTTAACAGCCCGCGGCTTCGTTGTCCAGCAAACTCTAGTACGGCTGGAAAGAGAACCGAAATTAAAATGGGAAAAACGATGACTGAGTACCAAATATTTTTCTGATGCCTAAATATTTTAAAATCTCTTGAGGCAACAAGCCATGCTTTGGACAGTCTCATGCGGATTCCCTCACAATCTGTAAATAAACATCCTCTAAAGTTGAGCCAACTACATTAACCGTGTTAACGTGACCGCCAGCCAGAACAATAGCCTCTACAACAGCCCCGTTCTCCTTGTCTGGGTCTGTCACATCAAACGATACTTGGTTGCCCTCACTGGTCAGGTTCTTAAGCGACAACTTTTTCACGGCGCTCAAGATTTTATTGTTTATCTGCGCTAATGTAATAACGGTTTTTCTGCCTCTAACCTTCTGTTCAAGGTCCGCAGGAGTGCCTGTCGCACGGAGCTGCGTGTTCAAAATCCCTATTCTATCGCATATCCTCTGGGCTTCATATAGGTTGTGGGTGTTTAGGAAAATAGTTTTCTTCTCCTTTTTCAATTCAAGAATAAAGTCTCTAACCGTCTTCGCGGATTCAGGGTCTAAGTTCGCTGTAGGCTCATCCAAAAACAAGATTTGCGGGTCATGGATAAGCGCCCTTGCTACGGCCAGCTTTTGCTTCATGCCTTTAGAAAACGCTCCTGCCAAAACGTTCCGTTTCTCCCAAAGCCCCAACATATCAAGGAACCGCTTAATGTTAGCTTTTCTTTCAGCATCCGTACAATCGAATATTTTTCCGTAAAAGTCCAGATTATCATAAGCGGTCATATGTTCAGTAAGGCCCACGTTGTCGGGAACCAGCCCGATGATTTTCCTGATTTTCAAAGAATCCGCTTTCTTGCCTATCTCGTACCCTCCGATGGTGGCGTTTCCGCTGGTCTTCGATATCAGGCAGCAAAGCATGCGGATAGTGGTGGTTTTTCCCGCGCCGTTGGGTCCGAGGAAACCGAAAACTTCGCCGTCGTCCACATGCAGGGTTAGGTTGTCTACGGCTGTTAAATCCCCGAATTTTTTGGTGAGGCTATCAGTATCTATCAATTCGATTATCTCCTGATTAGACGTTGCCACTTGCCTTCTAATAAGGGTCTAGACGTCGGATAAATAACGTTCCATTGGTACAAAATTTGTACCAGAACGGTAAAAATCAAAAGAGACCCTCACACTCAAAGATGCAAGCTGAAGAGATGAAGTATGGTCGAGGCTTTAGCTGTTTCCCCTGAGCATATCAAGCAGGTCGCTGAAAGAGCCTTAGTTATAGAACGGTACATTCTGAAGAGAGCTTGGGATTATGCTATGCCGTAGCAGCTCTTGAAACTGGGCTGAGCGCTTTTCTGCCGGTAATTTTGCAGGCCGCTGCTTAAAAAAATTCACAGCCTATATGTATGATTAATTTACTGGAAAGATGAATACTCGCTAACAGGGTATCGTTTCTTTAAACCATAAGGAGGCGGGAAACGAGCACAAAAGGCCATGTGCTATCGCTTTCGGGAATACGGATATATTTTTATGTTTGCAGTTTCCATTTAGGTGTTCGTGCCCTGTCGGTGGGGCTGTAGTCTAGACAGGTATGACGACGGGCTCCAGAAAGCAAGCAACGGGTTTGCTGACCGCAAGGGATGACGAAGTTCTGGAGCGGTCTTAGAGAAACCCGTAGGGACAGACAAGCGCTGTTTCCGGGTAAAGGTCGTCGGTTCAAATCCGGCCAGCCCCACCACCAAGTTTTATCTAAAACAGAGGGTGTTTTGCTGTTTAGCTAACTGAAATGTGGATTTTGGATTCATATGTTTTTTATTAATTAACATCTAAAAGGAGTAACTGTGAGCGCCGGAGAATCCTGCTTCAAATCTGTTCCGATTTGATTCCCTCCCCCTTCTCCCTTTCTCCTTTAATGGAGCAGGACTCCTCCGCCTCCCTTCCCAAGCAACTTGAATTTACTTTAACTCCACTCTGTACAGTGCAGGCAGGCAGTTTCCTCGCTGGCTTTTTAAGCGTTTTACCTGAATGAAGTGTGAAGTTTGCGAGCCTTGTATTCCCCAGAAAAAGGTCGTTCAAATCTTACTAACCCCTTGCGTCCGCTTCCTATTGTCTGTGTGGAAAGCAAGGCACGCAAACCACTTTTTTTGCGCTGAACTGAAGGATAGACATCGCTTTTTGGCGTAGACCTTTTAGGCGTTAAAAGCCATAATGGTTGCTATGAATGAGCAACTGTTACATAATAACCTTGCAAAATATTATGACAGAGTGTACTCCTTCAGGGATTACTTAGACGAGGCTGTCAGATTACAGAATTTAATTATAAAATATTCGGAGTCAGGCGGAAATTCGCTTCTTGACGTCGCTTGCGGCACCGGACTTCATCTCAGATATCTGAAAGATGATTTTTCATGCACTGGCGTTGACGTCAGTAACGCAATGCTGAAAATTGCTAGAAAAAACGTGAAGGGCGTCACCTTTAAAGAAGCAGACATGAAAACTCTGCGGCTTGGGAAACAATATGATGTAATCATGTGCTTGCTCAGTTCAATCGGCTACGTAAAAACAACTGCAAGACTTGAGAAAACTATTCAGAACTTTTCCAAACACCTCAAGAAAGGGGGTTTGGCGTTGATTGAGCCGTCACATGCAAAATCTGCTTACGTAAACGGTGAACCGCGCATAACCACTTATGACGGAAGAGAAGTCAAAATCGCAAGAGTAAACTACACGAACTTCAGGCAGGCAACAGCGGTTCTGAACATGCATATTTTGATTGCTGAAAGAGGAAAAGACGCCAAATACTTCGTGGACAGGCATGAACTGGGCCTTTTCGGAATTAACAGTACGCTTAGGATTATGAAGGCGGCGGGTTTAAAGTCGAAGTATCTGAAGAATGGGTTGATGTCTGGAAGAGAGTTATTTGTGGGTGTTAAGAAATAAAGGCGTGGTGGCAGCCTTCAGAATTTTTTAACGAATAGAAAAAATGGCTTATGTGTTCGGAAGACCTATGATTCTATAAGGTGCTCATAGAGCCCTGTGGTGTAGCATTCGGTTTCTTCGTCTACCAGATGTGTTGTGCCGTCTGGACAGTAGACTTTTCCGCCTTTACTGACCTTGATGTAACGTTTGCTACACGCTTTCATCTGGGAACAACCATCACAATCTCGTGATAGCATCTTTTTCTTTTCACCTCGCGATTTTTCATGTATATATAGATGTGCGGTTTCTTTTAGGTGTGTCCTCCATAATCTATATAGTCATATAGAGAAGCAGGCTGAATCACGATCAATAGTCTTCCCATTCGTTTTGGCATTTTCGACAACGATACCTGTAATGGCTCGTCACAGTCGTGGGACCGCCGCGATATGACATTGGCGTTGTAACCCACTCCTTAGGAATCTTCTCGACTTCCCGTGACCCGCAAACTGGGCATTTTGGTTTCTTGTAAACAGAACGAAAGAGGTAAGCAAAAAGGAGGGCTGCACCGAAAAATAATGCGCCCCAAGCAATCCAATCCAGCAAGGCGGTTTCCTCTTAAACAAACTATGGTTAGTGCGTTCACATAAACCTTTTTTGTAAACTGTTGCCTGAGAACTCCAAAGTTACCAGGATGGAAGTGGCGGAAAACAAAAAGAAGAGGAAAATACGGTGGAGCTAGTTTACTTGAGTTTGATGTCTTTGGAAGACTGCCATAATCCATGGATGTTGCACATTGAGACCGCGATGAGAGTTCCTGGTTTACCTGTTTTTATCCAAGTTGCTGCTGCGTGGTGAGTATATACGGAGCTGGTGTTGGGACCTTGCACTGAAGCGCCGTGCGCATTGAACTCGTAGAGTCCTATCTGATAGGGGAATTTTTCTCCTTCAGGGAGGAAATACAGCGACATCCAACTGATGTGGTGCTCGGTGGTGTTTGGGTGTGCAACTTCTTTGCCTATGGTAACTTTGACTTCAAAAAGTTCATCTGCCTTGACCGCGTCGGCGCATTCTATAACGGGGACATGTTTCTCCATCTTCCAATCTGCTTCTTGAACTAATTCTCCGATTTTCTTCAAAAAAATTCATCTCCTAAAGTATTGAAATGAGAAAGGCAGTTTATATGGATTTCGACCTTTCCTCAAGCGCAACGGAAGCTATCGTTTTTCTAGCGGTTCAGGCTTGCCAAACCATCGAAAACGCCAATTGAGAATCTCAAGCATCTGATGCTCTAACTCTTCATATCTATCCTTATACTCCTCAAGGGGCAAATCATGAGGAACCTCGTATTCAAATTCAACTATAGGAAAATCCCTGTTTGCTTCGTCCAAAACATCTCTAATGTATTCTGGCGGCACAATTTTGTCGGGTAAATACGGATCAACTATCGTTTTCTCAAATTTGCCCTTATCCATTTCGCTTTTCCCTCACACACATCTTGTATTTAACATTAATAACTATTTACAATGGAGACAGAAGCATCAAATTCGACTCTGAAGAGCCACAAAGAAAAAAAGAATAATATTCTATACAAAAAGCTTTTCTCTAAAAAAAGCTAATTATACGCTGATTTAGATGCCGAAGAAGACTCCTAGAAAACGCATCAAAATTAAAGGCCATTACTATCGAATTAGACAACGCTCCACCAGCAAGGGCAAAAAAGGAACCATAATGGGCAAATGGCGTAACAAGCAGCAATCTTCCAACCCTTAAGCTTCACAGCCATTGACCCTGGCTGCTACAATGTAAGAATTAGATGGGGCTGCCCGGATTTGAACCGGGGTCTATAGAGCCCAAGTCTACAAGCCTAGACCAAGCTAGCCGACAGCCCCGCTTCGGGGTTCAGAGAAAACATAATTTCGATTGCATCATAAAAACTTTAGCTAAACCCGAAGCCACTCCAACGGTAGAAGGCCCTGTGTATTGCGGTTACACGATATTTTAGATGTATAGTTGAATTCTTTAGAAAACATTCATAACATTCAAAGTAGTATATTAAATAGTACGATTAGCGAGGCGGATATAAAAACGCGGGTGAGTTTAGTTAGCTGCAGAAGGTCCGTATCCGCTGTCTTTTCCGTTTTGTTAATGATTATAATAATCTTTGTTGCAGGCATCTTTCTCTACAACTTTGTTTCAGGAATGATGGGCGACCTCACAGAATCCTCCTCATCAAATCAACTTTTCAGTTTACGCGTTGAAAACATTGCCATAAACAGCACCTGCATGACAATCCACATTGGAAACGCGTTTAACTACGACGTTGGCGTCACCAAAGTATACATAAACAACGAAGCACATGACCTCCTCTTCTCCACCCCTGATGGCGTAATAATTCCAAAAGATTCAGCAGGACCCGTTTACGTCATGGGTTCCTACATGCCAGGTGGAATGTACGACATAAAAATCATCTTCAACTCAGGAAACAGCCTCATGACCGTAGAAAGATACTAAAAACCCATCGCGTCTCGCCTTTCTCTCTTCAGAACTATTCAAGTTACACAATTTTTAATGAGCCAGAAACGTTTCATTTGCGTAGGCTGCATTGAAGCACTTTGGGGCAGAGAAGGCACTCTTCAGGCAAAGGCGCATTATGCGGTCGCGCGTTCAGAAGGCCAGAGAAGTGTGCGCATTTTGCCGGTGACTCGAACACTTTTGGGTATTCAGCTGGTTTTACGCCTATGATTTTCATGTTTTCTGTGGTTATGTCCAGCTTTGACATGCAGTGAGGACATGCGTAGTATGACTTTCGAGGTATGGTGGAGGTGTCTGTGAGGACGGTAGGTTTTTCAAAAGTTTTTTCGCATCCCTTGTATGGACATCGGAGTTTTTCGTCGTGGGAGTGCGAATGGAAAAGGTTCATGTGCCGTCTACCTTCTTACGTGTCCCTCTTAGGTATCGGTACTATTAATATTTTATAAACATTTCTGAACACTTGAACAACATAACTACAAATAATCAAAAGAAGCCTCGGGCGGGCTTTGATCCCGCGGCCTGCTGCTTACGAGGCAGCCGCTCTACCGGGCTGAGCTACCGAGGCACCCATCACAATCGCCTAATTCATTTTTGTGCGCACATTTTTAAATGTTCGGAACGTTCGTGCCTTCAGCGTCAATTTTAAAAGGCTCCGTCGTCTTAAACTAAAACTGCGTGTGGTGTAAGATGTCTTTTTGGGTGGAGGTTTGGGTAATTGAAAAAAGCGAGGGCGGGCAAACCGGATAGAAGTCGCTCAAGCGACCTAGGCGAACACAAGATAATTAAGCTTATTCAAAGCCGATTGACCGCCATGCCTAGTTCGCCTGTGCCTTTCGGGGACGACGTTTCCGCAGTGAACCTCGGCAAAGGGCAGGTTGCCGTTTTAAAGACTGACATGCTCGTGGGCAAGACTGATGTGCCCCGAGGTATGAGCCTTTGGCAAGCCGCGCGTAAAGCCATAGTCATGAACATCAGCGATTTTGCAGCTAAAGGCGTGGAACCCGTTGCGGTGCTTGTGTCTCTTGGGTTACCTAGGCATCTTATGCGAAAAGAAGTGGATGAGATTGCCCGAGGGTTAAATGCTGGCGCACGCGAGTACGGCGCCTACGTGGTGGGAGGCGACACCAATGAGGCGTCGGACCTGATTATGGCGATATCGCTTTTCGGAACCGCAAAACGCAAAACGCTTATGCTGCGCAACGGCGCCAAGCCGGGGGACATTGTGGCTGTCACCGGTTTTTTCGGCAAGACGGCTGCAGGTTTGAGGCTGCTCTTGGATGGTTACGCTGCTTCAAAGGATTTGCGTGAGGTGCTTTTACGTTCCGTTTGCATGCCTAAAGCTAGGCTACAGGAGGGTTTGGCGCTTTGCGGTTCAGGTGCGGTTTCAGCGTCAATGGATTCCAGTGACGGGTTAGCGTGGAGCTTGTACGAGCTTGCGCGGATGAGCGGGGTGGGGTTTGTGGTTAACAGCGTGCCCGTGGCGGATGAGGTTCGATGTTTCGCTGAGTATAATGGGCTTGACCCGTTGGAGCTGGCTCTTTACGGCGGGGAAGAATATGAGCTTGTTATAACCGTTAAGCCTAAGCGCTGGGCTGCTGCAGAAACGGCTGTGGAGGCAGCGAGCGGGCGCTTGTTGCCTATTGGCAAGGTTACGAGAGACAAGCAGATGCTGCTGGATGTGGACGGCGAGAAACGCGTGATTGAAGCGCGGGGTTGGGAGCACTTCAAAAGCATGATTTGACTTGGCAGTCCAGCAGATAGTTCAGTATGGTTATGCATGAAGCGGCGAGGTAAGGCTGTTTTCCCAAACTTATTTTTTCGCCGTACCTGAGCGCAAACACTTCGGCTTTTTTGGGTAAGCCTACATGGTCGCCTAAGACGAACACTGAATCTTCAGGTAGCGGTGTTTCTGCCACGTTTTTTCCGCCTTCTTCAAGAACCCAGATCCGCGCGGTTTTCGCTTTCGCCTTCAAAAGCGCTTCGAAGCCTGTTTTGCTTGTGGTTATTCCCGGATGAGTTTTCCCAGCAACTACCTTTTTGAGGATTTGTTGCCAAGTATCCATGCCCGTGCGCACATCATAAAGGCTGGCGCCGTTGATTTGAATGTGAAGGGGCGGATTGGGTGGTCCGTTTAAGATGGCGTGGAAGACGACGTTTTTGCGTAAGCCATGCGAAAGGAAGAGGCTTGCAACGATGCATTCGTGAACGATGTCGAGGCGGCCTGCGTCGTGGAGGCTGCTGAAGACTGGAGCGGTTTTTCCGGAACGTGAGAAAAGTATGAACTCGCGTGTCAAGTTTTAACCACGGATAATGCTATTTGTGCATGAGCCTTTTAAGTTAGCCGAATCAGCTGGTTGTGACTAGGCGATAGAAAAAACTTTGCACCGCCAACTAATGACTACTTGTAAGGTGAGAAAATCGGCCACTCAGCACGTGTTTTTTAAGGAAGCCGATTAAGGTACTCTTCTTTAATTTTCCGAATTTGATCAGGAAAACTCTGAGAACTATCCACCTGACAGTTGATTTTTAATTTCATGCAGAACACTGCGACAACTGCCTTTTCAAGCATTTGCGCTGGTCCCAAACCTGTTCTGTCTTTAGTTCCAATAAAGTTCTCAAGTTCCATAGCGAAAACATCCAGTTTTTTCGGGATGTCTTTTTCAGGGATGCCTCTTTTGTCCAAATAATTGAAGGTGAGCCAGGCACTCTTGTCGCCTAAACAATAGCAAGTGGTTTCGTTAATCGTCTTCAACAGAAGTTTATTTAAATCATCCATGTTTTTAATGCTCAAAATGCGCCCTCGTTTTGAAGTGGCCTTGTGTATCGTCGTTTGAGGAAAAGTATTGCCCACTTTCTGAAAGTTTGCCGATTGCATCTGGAAATAAGTCGGGGAACTCCTCTAGCCATTTACGGTAAGTAACTCTTACGGTAACGTCAGTTGTGCCTAATTGTGCCGCAATCTTTTTCTGAGTTTTCACGTTGCTATACCTGAATCCTAAAAGGTAGAACAGGCCGCCGAGGATGCTTTTAGATGATCGCCCATTAAAAAAGGTAACTTTGTTTTTGGAAGTTTTGGTAATTATTTCGAAAGCTGCCTGAGCCACCTTCTTAGCAGTCGTTCGATTTACCCACACCGTTTCAGCAGCGTTCAGGATTTCTTCAAATGAGATACGTTTAAGGATACTCAATAGAGTTGCCCCTATGAATTGAAATGCCAACAACACTATCCAACTTATAGTTAGCTGACGCAACAAACACAAACAATTAATCAATGTTCGTGCATAATTTTATACGCGGAGGTGGATTTTTTTCAGGGTTTAGATGAGTTGAACATGAAAATAATTCAGGAGATGGCGAAAGGCATAGGCTCATATGAGGCGTTGGCTCAAAGATGCGGTGTTACACGCAGTACAGTTTATAGACGAGTGGTGAATCTCGAAAAAGAGAAAGTTATTACACGTCAGATACGCATTGCTTTAGATTTTGAGAAACTTGGGCGTGTTGTCATTAACTTCGGGATAAACGTTGAACCTAAAAATGAGGAAAGAGCTGTTGCGACGCTCATAAAACTTGCAAAAGTCAAGATGCTGTGGCGAACTTATGGAGCGCATAACCTTGTGTTAATCGTCTTTTGTGATAAGGGTGAAGAAGGAAAGGTTATTGATGAGCTGCGACACATCTTCGAGGAGTTAAATGTTACGTCCTTTGAAAGCTGTGTGGGTTTTTCATGGGAAAAGAATGATATGACGCCGTTTTAGCTATTCTAAAAAAGGAAAAAGACATTTAGGTAAAAAAAGTTGCAGACATGAGCGTCTACAGCATTTTGGCAATTTCGCTTAATGGCTGAACAGGTCTCACTTCAACGGACATCGCGCCGAAGTAATCCTTTATGGCTGTTGCGTTATCCGCTTCCATGGTGAAGAAGCCTTTGTGGTCTGCCGCTGAATCTTTTGGGCAGCTAAGGTACGCCGCCTTTATTTCGACTCCTGCTTTCTTTATGTTTTCGGCGGAAAATAGTTTCTTAAGCATTTCTTTTCCTTCGGCTTTGAGCAGAGGGCACATAGCGGCGGGATGAGTGTGGGTTGCTTCAAATAACATTCAATCACCTCCTAAATCAAAAGTAACTGCTTACGATAGTGTTTCGCATCGGCTGCATATGAGAATATGTGACTGCGCTTAGACAACAACAAGTGTGACGTGTGTGCATGTATGCGAATTCTCAGGATTATTGCATGAACAGGTATTTTATTGTGAAGCCTGCGCCGTCACTGCTGATGTTGGACACTTCAACGAGCTGAATTTTCTTGCTGTTAGACAGCAGAATCTTGGTTAAAGGTAAATTGCCCAGGTTTTCTGATTTGTTGTTTACTTCCATGCTGCAGTTGGTAAAGGTTATGCTGCCGAAATCGGCTAGTTGACTTAACGTGCTATCGACAAGGGGTCTTTCAACGACCCATTCGGCGGAGAGTCGGGTTGAATCGTAGAGGAAGGTTTGTGTGAAGCTTTGACCGTTTGTCAAGTCGCTTAGAGATATGGTCCATACGTTGAGGGTGGAGTCTGAGAGGGTGATTGACGCGGTGATCTTGTCGTCTGGAGAGATGGTCATTGTCTGTATAGTTGTAGAAACGTCGGGCAGAAGTTCGTACCAGGCGGAGTAGGTGGCTACGCCGTTTATGCAGTCTTGTTCGGTTCCTGTTTGGATGAGGGTGTTTCCGAAGGTGCCGCCTATGCCTACCCATATGGCTGAGAACGTGTTGTTTTGGGAGATGGTTATTTGGGGTATGGTCCATGAGCCGCTGACGCCTGTGATGAGGACGATTTCTGTGGGGCGTATGCGGATTTTTAGGTTGTCGTAGAGTGTGAAGCGTTCTGCTGGGTCTGTGCCGAGTCCGAGTGCTTCTGCGACTGCTCGTGTGCGTGGGGTCTGCGTGTTGATGGCGGTTTGGTAGCTTATGTTTATGGTGAATGTGTCTGTTTTGTGGTTGTAGGTGCGTTTGAGTTTGTGGATGCGGAAGAGACCTGTACCGAGCTATCCGAGTGCTCATCGTGTGGTGCCAAGCAACAGACAGCGGTTTGTGACTGTGTCGGCGAGGGAGTTTCTGCGTGCTCCTTACCGTTACGGTGTGGAGGGGGTTTGGGTTGAGAAAGAAATCGAGTCGTAAACCCATTTTTGGGTATTCGGACAGGACGACGGTTAAGCTTGACTTCGACGGCGAGCTGTTTAGGAAGGTGAAGTACTGGGCAGAAAAAGCCATGAAACACTTCAGACTGGGTGGGTACATAATCTTGAAGTCAAGCAGAGACCACTACCATGTTCTCTTTAACAAGACGGTAATTTGGGAAGAAAACACGAAGATTATGGCTTGGGTTGCTGTGTTGTCTGGGAACGCTGGGTTGAAAAAGTGGGTGCTTATGCAGTTGATTAAGGGTGCGTCAACGCTGAGAGTATCTAGCAAGGGGAATAAAGCCTCACCAAGGATTGTGCGGTGTGAAGGCAGGCAAGACCAAGAGATTAGCGCTTTTCTACGATGGCGTAGGCTCATCAAGAAAGCGTACAAAACCGCTGATTAGCTTTTTCTTGTCGCATGCTTGTTAGAAAAATTGTAATAATGGGAGCAAATAATTATCTGTTGGGGATTAAAATCACATACGCTCCTTACAAATCTGCACTGAAGCTTCAGGAGAATGAAGCTGAGCGATGTTCATATCCGCTTCGTCTTGACGTTTATGGTAGCGGTTGCGATCATGATTGTTGCTATTGCTATGCAAGAGCACAGATGATAGTTGGAGGTTGGAATAACAGCAGTAACATTAGGCATCCATTTCCGAGGGTAGCCGATCCCGAATGCTTGAGAAATGCTTATTGACCTACCCCTTAAAAAACCTAATTGTGTTAATGGGAGTGGAAAAAAATGGAAGCAAATCAGGTCTCTCTTGGTTCAAAAAATTCCATTGAGAATAGGCGCGGTAACAGATTGCTTTCAAAGATACATGGAATCAAGAACTCACACTGGTTTGGAACTGCTGAAGATTTTAACCGAGGCAAAATATCCTGCTCAAATCGTGACAAAAAGTGATCTCATAGCTGATGTTGAATATGTCGAGGCAATGAGAGAGAATAAGGAGAATCTTCTCATTCAATTCAGCATCACTTCAGCAGATGATGCTATCTCCAAAAGGTTGGAACGTCGAGCTCCACCTACAAGCAAAAGACTAGAGGCATTGAAAGGTTTGGTACAGGAGGGATTCTTCACCGCCGTCAGAATTAATCCAATGTTTCCGATGTTTCCTGACCAAACATTGACAAATTTGAAGAATAAAACAAACCTTGGAGGAGTTGCTCTCTTGGCTATGGCTATAGAAGAGTGTAAGACTGTTTTGCCAATTTTCAATTTGAACTTACCTAAAATTATACTAGACATATTTGAAAATGCGCCAACCGACACAAAAGGCAAGCATACGCTTATTGCAGGATTCGTTAGGTTACCGTTTGGAAGCATCAGACCCGTGAGTCAAGCACTTGGTTTGGAACCTAATGAGCTTAAACGCTTTTTCCAGTTAAAGAAAGGGAACTGCTATTACTACTCCTCTGCGGAAGTCAGATTGTATTATGAAGCAATAAATGAAATATGTAAAGACGCAAGGGTGCCTTTTTCTGTTTGTTACGACTCAGATGAGAATTATGAAGCTTTCAGAGACTTGTGGGCGAATCCAAAAGACTGCTGTAACGCTGTTGGCGTCGTTAAAGGATTCAGGAAGGTGTTCAAGGATTGTTGCTAACAAAAGATTTTCTGATTTCAGTCTACAATCTCTTAGAAAGAGAAAGTTACTACAGAAGCGACTTAGTGGATTTATTTGGGACACCCGATGGATCAAAAAAAGGATACATTGGATCAAAAGACAAGCCTCTTTGTTGGGATTGGGGCACAACAGGCTTTAAGAAAATAATCCAGATTCTCCACTACCTCTCTGGTGAGATAGAATCATCATTCGATCAATTTTATTCGTCAAAAATTATCCACAAAGAAAATGTAATAATGACATTAAAATCGGAAGGCATACTTGACGCTAATCCACAAATGCTTTATATCTTTAAATATTCTTCAAAGAGAATTCCAGCATTCACAGCTGAAATCGAAGACATTTCTTGGAAAAAAAACGAACAAGACAAATGGCGAATATGGCTAACCTACAAACCCAATAAAATATTTTTCATCGATCCAACAGCTTGGAATAAGTTCTGGAATAAGCTTTTCACGAAAGGAAGAGAGGCCGCAACTAAATGGCACGATAACTGGGGCAGTTCTTGGAGTATTCCTCGCCCAAATCTCCCTGATGTTAAAAAAATGGTTCATTCAGGCTTCAGCCAAGACCAGTTCCACATTATTCCCACAAAACTTTTACTTAATGAAATTCACGAGATATCAGATCCTTTTTCTAGAAAGCCAAGAATCTTTTTTGCGAAAAATGTCTTTAAAAATGATAAACGCAGAAAAATGCATGTGCCCACTGATAATCAAGCTTTTTGGGGTCTTCTTTCCGAAGACAAAAATATTCTCTTATGGACATCCCTGCAAATACAATAATTGAAAATGGCTGGGTATTTATGCAAGAAATTGGAACAGCCACAACAATTTGCCAAGTCTTGCTCGACATTTTTGGTCAAGACTACTTAGACTTGGAATTTTCAACTGGCAACAAAAAAAGCATTCTGGATTCAATCTTCCTAAAGCGAGCAACAAAAATCTCCATGATAGCAAAAACCTACGACACCAAATATGGTGAAACTGACTTCGACTACCAACTAGACTTAACACCGCTGTCCAAAAATATCCCAATATGAAAGGAAAAATACTATTTGACCTAACAGCTGGCTTGTGGAATAAAAGTATAGCAAAAGACAAAGAAGAATTCGTTGCACAATGGGAACATAATCTACTAAAATTTCCAGAACAAAATTCAGAACTCCAAGTGATTTGGCATTATGGCCTTGATTCTGAAATTAAAGATGGAAGCTACAAAGGAGAAGAGATAGGCGACTATTTAAAAAATAGGACAAAAATGAGCGTCATAAAATACCAGCCTAATTCAATAACAAATCTAATTGCAGAACCCAAGCTTGTTTTACTCCCATTCTTCAGAGACTCAAGTGTCCAATTGGAAAAAGAGCTTAGACAAATTTCCAATGATAAAGCTATCGAGCGAAGAAAAAGCATGTTATATGGCGCTCTAACCGAAATGTTGAAGAGAAAAATTTAGGAGAAAATGAAATGTCAAAAAATTCTGATGATAAAACAACTGTTGATCAGCTCAAGAAAGCTGTTCTAAAATTCAGTCAAGAACGTGATTGGCTCAAGTATCACAACCCAAAAGATCTAGCCATTTCATTAAGTATAGAAACTGCAGAACTTCTGGAACGCTTCCAATGGCTAAGTGACACAGAAATTGATCAGCTTCTAATTAAGCCAAAAGAATTTAATGAAGTAAGATACGAACTTGCAGACGTATTCAATTACGCTATCGCTCTTTCAAACAGACTTGGAATTGACATTTCTGAAACACTATTGGAAAAATTAAAAAACAATGAAAAGAAGTATCCAATCAACAAGATACAAGGGAAATATAAAAAGTATAATAAAATCACATGATTCGATTGTTATTTTGCTTTCGTTATACTTTTGAAAAAGGTCGATGACTCTTAGTTAATGCAGCTTTGCTCCGCACTCAGTACAGGACGTCATTCGAGCATTGTTTTTTGCTCCGCAATATCTACAATATATTACTTCAATTTCTTTCACTATTTCTCTTTCTCGCCAAACAGGAGAAAACGCTGTAACTTGTGTTCTTTTTAGTCCGTGAGTGTTTCTTTTTAAATCAGCTTGAGTAGCAAAATAATTCCAATAATTCTTTTCTAATGAGGGGTCGCCCAGCAGTAGTTTTGTCTGTAACGGTATTTTTTCTAATATAGCGTTTTGTATATTCTTTATACGAGCTCCAAATCCTATTGAAACATTAAACTCGCGAGGGATGCCCACCATTTTTACTATGATTGCCTTATCGCCCATCTCCTTTTTGTACGCTTGCGTTAAGTAAGTAGTGTCCTTGTGAAAATTTGTAACTCTGTAATTCCTTCCTGCGAAGTAGATTTCTATTTTGTCCTGTAATTCTGCTAAATCACAATTATATCCTTGAAAACGTCGGCTTTCCATTTTACCCTAACCCAGTTGTTTCCCACAGTTATGACAGAATCTCTCGTTGGATGAAAGTTCTATTCCGCAGTCAGGACAAAATCTTTGCTGCCCATAATTCGGTTGAGGCATCGGCTGTTGAGTATACATAGGTGGCATTGGAGGATAAGGAACTTGTGGTGCTCTAAGTTCAGGCGAAAGGAAAGGCAACAGTCTTTGATATAGCGTTTTTAATGCTGCACGGTTTCCAGAAAGAACGATTCTGGATCTGCTTAGAATTTCCAGATACGAACTTTTGAATATAGCGCCTGTTTCTTTGTATTTTATACCTTGAATATCTCTGATTGCCTCAGTTACTACATCATCACTTTTAAATAGCAAACCTCTCCGAGAATAAAGAATCAACCTGATATCAGTTAAAACAACTGTGTATGCTTTGTCTCCGTATATTACGTCAAAATCACTCTGATATCGAATATTCTCATTGGGCATGAGATAGTCTTCTAAGGGCAATAATTATCCCCAAAAATACAATCTTATCTCATAGCCTATAATAATTTGTGGTGCTCTAATTCAGAGCTTTCAATTTTAACGGAATTGGGTTACGTTTATTGCACGTGTTGCGTGTGTGTTTTTTTGTTGTGCAGGGGTGAGAGCGGGCGTGCAGGCGGGCGGGCGATAAAGCACACGGGGGCACACACACGCGCGTACGTACACGAACGTATACGTACATACACGTGCGCATGCGAACGGGTTTGGGTTTGGGGATTAAAATTTAATCCAAATCAAAAAGCCAACAAAAAAAAGAGGTTGCGCTGGAAGTGGCGCGCGCTTTGAGGGAAAAACTAATAGAAGACGCCAAGCACATCAGACAAGAACGCAGGAAGAAAGCAGCCGAAGGCGAGAAAGAGTGACTCTGGTACCTATTTTTTCCCTCCTTTTTTTACTTATACTAATCATTCTCATAACCGGCAGGTACCACCGAAGCGTAGCCG
>Ga0307423_1000372_pt1 | contig 30292 bp, 20 predicted proteins | sample SalMarWE160310MG_FD_202154 | JGI IMG/M metagenome (GOLD analysis project Ga0307423, IMG submission 202154) | Salt marsh sediment microbial communities from the Plum Island Ecosystem LTER, Massachusetts, United States - WE1603-10 | ecosystem: Environmental > Aquatic > Marine > Intertidal zone >... | reverse complement strand
TTAATTTAATCAAAATATTTAATGAAGGGCCTGATGTATCCTTAAAAGGATCTCCAACAGTATCGCCAACAACTGCTGCTTTATGAGGGTCTGAACCTTTAAAATATTTCTCTCCATTAATTTCCAGACCGCTTTCAAACATTTTTTTGGCGTTATCCCAGGCACCTCCTGCATTTGCCTGAAAAATAGCCATTAAAACACCTGTTACGGTAACGCCGGCTAAAAGTCCTCCCAGCATTTCAGGTCCGCCGCTAAAACCAATGAGAACCGGTGTCAATACTGCTAGAAGACCCGGGATAACCATTTTTCTGATAGCAGCATGAGTTGAGATAGCCACGCATTTTCCATATTCCGCAGCTCCATCTGCCTCTTCAAATGTAAGTATATCTGCCTGCGTCCACTCTGATTGCTCTTTACCATCATATTTTTTTATTAATTCAAGAGCTTTCGTTAAAGCCGGAATATTCTTGAATTGTCTGCGTACTTCTTCAATCATAGACATAGCTGCTCTACCAACTGCACTCATCGCTAATGCAGAAAACAAAAATGGTAGCATTCCACCCACGAATAATCCGGCCATTACACTTGCTTTTGAAATATCAATAGTTCTTATGTTTGCTGCAGTCATAAATGCACCGAACAGAGCAAGTGCTGTTAATGCAGCAGAACCAATTGCAAATCCTTTACCTATTGCGGCGGTAGTGTTTCCCACAGCATCAAGCCGATCTGTTTTTTGTCTAACTTCTTTTGGTAGATTAGACATTTCCGCTATTCCGCCTGCATTATCTGAGATAGGGCCATAAGCATCAACGGCTAATTGAATTCCGGTATTTGAGAGCATTCCTACTGCAGCGATTGCAATTCCGTACAAACCACCAAAATGAAAAGCCGCAATGATTGAAGCAGCGATTATAATTATTGGAATAGCGGTTGAGAACATTCCTGTGCTTAAACCAGCAATAATATTTGTTGCAGCACCTGTTAGAGATTGTCTTGCTATTCCTTTAACAGGTCTCTTTCCATAACCCGTAAAGTACTCGGTGATTACTCCTATAAGGACTCCAGCTATTAAACCGATTACAGTTGCAAAGAAAATATTCAGTGAGGTGATTTGATATACGGTTCCATATAAATGATCTTCATATGTCCATTCTGCAGGTAATATCCAATCAATAATAAAATACAAAGCAATTATCATCAAAAATGATGAGCCAAATTCACCAAGATTTAAAGCTTTCTGTGGATCACCGCCTTCTTTAACTCTCACGAACAACGTACCAAGCACAGACATAACAATTCCAACACCAGCTATAGCAAGCGGCAGAAGGATTGCACCAAGTCCATTGAAGTTACCCGAAAATTCAGGCACTCCAAAGAATGCTGCGCCAAGCACCATTGTACCGACTATTGAACCAACATAAGATTCAAATAAATCTGCACCCATCCCAGCAACATCACCAACGTTATCCCCCACATTATCAGCAATAGTAGCAGGGTTGAGAGGATGATCTTCAGGGATGCCTGCTTCTACTTTTCCTACCAAATCTGCTCCTACATCAGCAGCTTTTGTGTAGATACCACCACCGACACGCGCAAATAAAGCAATAGAAGAAGCACCGAATGAAAAGCCTGTGATTACGGTTATTACTCTATTAAGATCGGTTACATTGTCGACACCAAAAAGATCACCATAAACAAGAAAGAGGAAACCTAAACCAAGCACACCCAATCCAACTACCGCCATTCCCATAACGGAACCGCCTGCAAAGGCAATTTCCAATGCTTTACCAAGGCTGGTTCTTGCAGCATTTGTGGTTCGTACGTTTGCTTTTGTTGCAACTCTCATTCCAATGAATCCTGCCAATGCAGAACATAAAGCACCAACGATAAATGAAACAGCAACTAAAGGTGAAGAATCATGAGGGTCAGCAGAAACGGCAAGAAGAATAGCAACACAAACAACAAATACAGAAAGTACTTTGTACTCAGATTTAAGAAAAGCCATAGCTCCTTCTGAGATATGGCTTGCAATTTTTTTCATTTTATCTGTGCCTGGATCTTTACGATTAATCCAGGCTGACTTAAAAAAAGTAAATAAGAGCGCTATCACTCCGAATAGTGGAATAATATAAAAGAATGATGGCATAACTTTCTCCAGCAATTATTAAATATTCTCGGTTGAATTATTCTGTTTTTCAGATTTTATTAAAATACTGTTGGCATCAAGCATTTTTTTATTACCGCCAATTATAAAATTCTCAATAAGTATAGCACAAGTTTTAAATGTGTTTTCAAATTTTTCTAATTCACTTTTGGGAAATTCAGATAGTACATAATTGACTAAATCATCATCTATGAAACTTTTTCCAATACCAATTCTGATTCTTGGAAATTTATCAGTGACAAGGTGGTAAATAATTGAATACAATCCATTATGCCCTCCATCGCCACCAGATAAACGTACTCTTATTGAATAATTCTCAAGATTTGAGTCATCACAAACAACGAGAAAATTTTCAGGTTCAATTTCGTATTTATCACAAACCTGTCTGGCAGCAACACCACTATTGTTCACAAAAGTTACCGGCTTAATAAGGGAATAATTCTTATCCTCAATTTTACCCGAGGCTTCTAAATATTCACCTGAAGTTTCTTTAAACCTAATGGAATTCTTTTTTGAGAAATAATTTAATAATAAAAACCCGGCATTATGCCTGGTATATTCATACCTAATGCCGGGATTTCCTATTCCAAATATGACACGCAAAGCAAATAGGAATTTACTCTTCGTCTTCTTTTTCTTCTACCTTACCTTTAGCTATTACTTCCGGTTCGGTTGGCTCTTCACCAATACCCTCTTCTTCTGCAGCAGGGGCTGCTTCTTCCTTAACTTTTGGATGAGTTACTTGAACAATCAGAGATTCCTTCGGATCTACAAAATCTACCTCTTCAATTTGCAAATCGCTGATGTGAATTGAATCGCCTAACTTTAATTGTGAAACATCGACTACAATATGCTCAGGAATATTTCGGGGCAAACATTCAACTTCCAGCTTATGCATAACATGCTGTATTATTCCACCTTCCTTAACACCGACAGGCGTACCAACCAGTTGAACCGGTACTTCAAGTATTATCTTTTCTCCTTTTGTCAATCCGAGAAGGTCAAAATGAATTACTTTATCAGTTACAGGATCAAATTGAATATCTTTGATGATACATTCATATCCTTCATGTCCTTCAATCTCGAGAGAAACAAGGTGAGTTTTGGAAGTAAAAACCAGTTGATTAATAGCCTTATCAGCTACATCGAAATGAATTGGTGGTTCATGTTTTGAATAAAACACACCAGGAATCCTACCTTCATTTCTTATTTTCCTGATTGCTGATTTACTAAATGTTTTTCTTTCTAATGCTTTTAACGTTGTTTTTTCCATTCTAGCTCTTATTAACCTTTATCTATGTGAAATAATGAACTAATTGATTCGTTATTATATGTTCTACGAATTGCTTCTGCAAATAAATCTGCTGATGAGATTACCTCTATATTCTTATGTTGATTAATCCCTTCAATATTTATTGTATCACTAACATATAGCCTAGATATATGAGAATCTCTTATTCTATCTAATGCATTACCTGAAAGAACAGAATGAGTAATTGCACCATAAATTTCAAGAGCACCTTCATTCTTTAATGCTTCTATTGCTCCAACAATGGTTCCGCCAGTATCTATCAAATCATCAACAATCAAAATATCTTTACCGTCAACTTCACCTATTATATTCATAACTTCTGCAATGTTTTGTTTTGGTCTTCGTTTATCAATAACGACGAGAGCACAATCCAGCATTTTTGCATATGCCCTAGCTATCTTGATACCTCCAACGTCCGGTGAAACTACAACAAGATTTTTTTTATGCAGCTCAATTCTCTCTCTGAAAACAGATGAACCATAAAGATGGTCGAATGGAATATCAAAGTATCCCTGAATTTGTGGTGCATGCAAATCCATTGTAATAATTCTGTCAGCTCCAGCGACTGTTAAAAGATTTGCCATAAGTTTTGCAGTAATAGCAACTCGCGGCTGATCTTTTCTATCTTGTCGAGCATAGCCAAAATATGGAATAACTGCAGTGATAGTTTTGGCAGAAGCACGCCTTGCCGCATCTATCATTATCAATAACTCTAGCAGATTATCTGAAGGTGGGTTGGTAGATTGAATAATAAAAACATCCAACCCTCGAATATTTTCGCCATACTTAACCCAGATTTCACCATCGCTAAACCTTTTTCGTTCAATCATTCCTAAAGGTTTGCCAATCTTTGAAACAATTTTTTTTGCAAGTGGAATATTGGAACCGCCAGCAAATATCATATAATCATTCATTGCCACAATGTCCGGGATTAATCGAAAAAAATAGAGATCAAATATATAGAAAGGTCTTTGCTAAGTCAATAAATTACGCCTACATTAATCATCAAATTTGTAATTAAGAAGAGCTAATTTTTTCTTTTTTTTAATAAAAAGAATAAAACCAGTAATAACACCGCACCTGATAAATAATAAATCCACGCAGGAGTTTCTTTTAGCTTATAGGGCCGGAAGGTAACCGCAATAGTTTTGCCACCACCAATTTCAGATAACTTATAATGCCACGTGAGGATCTTTCCGGAAATCTGATTTGCATTATGACTAACTATCTCCCCCGAAATAATATAGTTGTATGTGACGTTAAAGCTGCTAGCATCAATCCCAAAACCTGTTGCAATTGGTGGAATGAATTGACTGAAATCTACTTGTCCACCTGTTTTTTCTTTAAAAGAAAATCTGGATTCGGCAAACACTTTTGTTTTATTTAAGGAATCAATGTGATCAAAGGAAAAATCAATTACCGCATGAGTTGTTGAGTCAGTCGAATCTCTATAGACAGTAATATCTTCAATTTTTGTATACCTTGATTGAAATTCTGATTTTATAGAATCAGGATTAAAGATGCCAAGATTTTCAGCTACTTTTTCACTTTCTTTATTAACAAATTGCATCCAATAATCAATATGCATCTTTCCCGAACCATCAGGATAAAGCCTTACTTCCTGGTAATAATTCAAACATCCATTAAGAGAAATAGCAATAAAAAAAATAAAAAAGATTAAAATATTTTTATTAAAGTAAGAGCGAAAAGAAGATTTTTTAATATTATTCATTTATTTTGAATCTACTTTTACGATTGCTAATCAAATTTATGCAAAAAAAATCAAAATTATTCATTAGATTCACTAGCATTATTAGAAATTGAGGTTAATTAATGCCAACATATGATTATAAATGTTCTCAATGTAAATACACCTTCGAATATTTCCAGTCAATGAGCGCTGAGCCACTGACTGAATGCCCAAAATGTGGAGGAAGTTTGAAGCGAGTAATAGGAACAGGTGCAGGTACTATTTTTAAAGGAAGTGGATTTTACCAGACAGATTATAAAAATAAATCAACTAAAAATAATAATGGTGATAAAACGGAAAATAAACCTTCATCCAGTGAAATGAAGGATAAAAAGGCTGATAAGAAATAATTATTGGTTAATTTTTTAATGATCTGATTTTAGAAGTCAGCCCCAAGAGAAAAATAAAATTTAGGACTCGAAAAACCTTTTACGTTATAAGCCCACGCAACATCGAAACGAAGAAGGAAATATAGAAAGTAAACGCGTGCACCAACACCCGTCCCTATCAGCAGGTCATCAGTAATAATATTGCCCGCTGAATCCCTTGAAAATAATTTTATTTTGCTGTTATCATACCAGGTTGAACCAGCATCTATAAAAGCAACACCAATAATATTACTGAAAAGCAATGGTAAGCCTCCTGTAAGCAAATATCGAATAAGCGGAAATCTTAGCTCCATATTTGCCAAAAGATATCTTGTCCCGATACGCTCAGAGTAATTGTAACCACGCAAAGGTAGAACAGCAGTAAGAAATGCAAAATCAGACGCGGATTCAATAGGTATTTCAGTTGTTGCGAAAGTTCTGTTTATCCAGTTTTCAGTTCCGCCGATAAAAAATCTCTGAGGATTTTCCCCACCCGAATAACCGCCTGAAATTCTTAGGGCCAGTGAATGATCATAAAAAAATCTTAGGTAAGTTCTTATATCACCAATTATTGAGTAAAAACTTTTATTGGGGTCAGTTATTCCAAGATTACCAAATACATCGAAACGGTATCTTGTTCCCTCTATTGGTGCTGTATATCCCCAAAGTACGTTATCGTGCACAAAGCTGATTTGGGGAACAGTAAATGTAACACTCTCTTGTGGCTCAGCAATATTATCCAGGTTTTCACCTATAACGTTTAAGATACTAACGCCAAAATCAAACCTATAATATCTGTCGAGCGGAAAACTAGCTGATCCGGAAAGTCCAAAATTTCGATATCGGAATAGATTAGAAACAGCAAATCCTCTTGGATCAATTCTTAGCAAACGTACAAATCTGGCAGTATGAAATCCTTCAATTCCCCAATTAATTCTTTTTGCAAGATAGTAGTAAGCTAATCCGTAATCACTGTTCTTTAAATCAATTTGTAAGCCCGTAACTCCAATCAAACGATGATTACCGAGAACATCGCTGAATGAAATAATCGTTGTCCCTATCAATCCGTAAAGTGTGCTGTATCCGGCATTTGCGTAAATAAGATCCGGGGCAAAAGAAATTTTATATTTATTAATCTTAAAGTTTCCTCTTTCGTCAAGATTATCAATTGGATTAAATAAGTCTTTTTCATTATCCTCTTTTGCAGCAATCTTATTATCTCCTCCGAATACATAGTTCCCGAAATCAACAGTAACCGAATCTCCATATTTCTTTGTGGAATCCACAAAGTTTCCGCTGTAAAACATAGAGGAATTAAAATCTGATGAATCCTCTAAAGCCTTTTCATTTTCCTTAATACCTTTTTGTTCTTTAACAACTTCATTTGGTCTAACATCTAGATTTAACTTACCCTGCCTGTATTTTGTTAATGGTAATTCCGGCAGACCAAGATCAGTTTCAAAAGGGTTATTCAACAGGAAAATGTTAAATGACGATTTGTACAATGAGGAGAAGGCTAACTTTTTACCATCTCTCGATACTGATAGCTGATATAATCCCGACTGAGAATTAGTTACAGGTACAGGTTTAATATCCTTAATATCACTTATGAAATTATCTCCAGAAGAAAATACAACATTCTTTTTATAAATATTATTTATTCCATTCAGATCTGAAATAAATAAAATCTGACTATCGTCGGGACTAACTATAGGTGATGTCTCATTACTGTTGGGCATGTCAGTAATTCTATTAACCTGACCGGTCTCAACTTCGAGGGAATAAATTTCTGTTTGAGAATAATCGTGATTATAAATTTTGAATCCTTTGGTTGCATCCTGAATTGTCTTATAGCTGTTTCTATCTGAAGCAAAGAAAATTAATTTACCATCGTGAGACCAGCAGGGATCTTTGTCTGTAAAAATATCGTCGGTTAAATTTTTTACTTCTTTTGTTTCGAAAGTGTAAGTGTATATATCTGTTTGTTTTGGTGTTTGCCCGATAAATGCAAGTTGCTTGCCATCAGGTGACCAGTTTACGCTCTGAATGCCATCCATTTTTAATGGGAGAGTGTAATAATCATCTTCTTCAACATTAAAAATATAAATTATATCATACCCATGATGTAAAGCAGCTACTGCAATTTGAGATCCGTCTGGTGACCAGGTTAAACCAGGAGTAAGTATGTTAAGCTCTTCAAAATTTGCAGAGGTGTTACCTTCTGCTAATTTTGTAATTATTTTACCGGTATTTGCATCCATAACATAAAGACTAAAAAAGAAATCGCGGTTTGTTATAAAAGCTATTTTATCTCCCTGAGGTGAAATTGCAGGACCAACATTATAGAATCCCTCGTCCCCCTCAGGATCAGTCAATCGTTTTGCAAACTCATCAGGATCTTGTGTTATTTCAATATCAGGCCAGAATACACGCTTAATATCTTTCTTCCATCTTTCATTAAACTCTTTAAGATTTAAACCGATGGTCTGTTTTAAGGCGGCGTCAACATTCCCTAGACTCCTCAGAGCATTTACCAGTTCGCCAATTTTCTCCTTTCCATATTTTTTTGCGATATAATAGAAGACCGCCTGACCGCCACGATATGCAAAATAACCAGAAAGGTTTTGAACATCCGGAAGATATTCATTTATCGCAGCATCCCTTATAAACATATCGGTGTCTTCATCCCATCCAAGCGCTTGATATTCAGCCATTCCTTCGCTGAACCAACTTGGAATCTGAACAGTAATATTATTCGCTATAATATTCTGCAGCGAGCCTCCGTAAAACATATCATTCATAACTGCGTGGACAAGTTCGTGATGAATTAGATGTCTAAATTGTTTGTATGAACCGTGAAATTGAACAACAACTCTATTCTTAAACAATTCAGTAAACCCTTCTATTCCTTCGCTAAGGTAAGTGTCAGTAACATTTGTCTCCTGAAAATCGTTCTGGGAATTATAGACAATTACCGTAACTCTGTTATTTATAGAATATTTAAAGCTTTCCTGAATCTTTGATAATGCATCTTCAGCTATATGAGTGGTAAACTCGGCAAGTGTCTCTCCACCATTCGCAAAGTAAATATCGAAATGTTTGGTCTGGACGTAATACCAATCGAAGTATTTATACTGAACTTTGTTTTTTCCGAATTGAGCAAAAAGGCATACCTGCGTCAGAAAAATCAAAGCAAATATTCTTAAAATTATTTTCACAATTAGTGCACCTGATTTTCGCTTGTTATAAAATCCAACTCAAGATTATCTAAATCCAAACGTACTAATTTTACCGTGATCCTGTCACCCAATCTAAATTGTTTTTTTGTTCTCTTACCAATTAATGAATATTTTCTTTCATCCAAAACATAAAAATCTCCCTCTAAATCCCGTGCCCTAATTAATCCCTCAGCTAAAATATCTGTTAATTCTACAAAAATTCCATAATTTGCGACACCTGAAATTACGGCATTGAACTCATATCCGAGCTTATCCTGTAGAAATTGAATTTGCTTCAACTTAACTGAACGACGCTCGGCTTCCATTGCAGTTCGTTCTGTAGTAGATATATGTTCGCAAATTTTTGTTAAATTGTCAAGCGAATAATGTTTTCCGGTTTTTGAAATTAAAGTTTTATTTAATATTCTGTGCACAAGCAAGTCTGCATATCTTCTTATAGGTGAAGTGAAATGAGTATAGTTCTTAAAACCCAATCCGTAGTGTCCGATATTTTTAGTTGAATAAACTGCCTTCGCCATAGACCGAACAGCTAATTCGTTGATGACACCCTCTTCTTCTGTTCCTTTAACCTTTCTCATAAGATTGTTAAACTGGATGGCAGTTTTACCGGCTTTTAGATTAAAGCTGTAACCAAGTGATTTTACAAACCGTGAAAACTCCTGGATTTTTTCTTCGTCAGGAAAATCGTGCACCCGATAGACAAAAGGGATATTACCTCGGGAAAAAATCCTTTCCGCAATTGTCTTATTTGCCAGCAGCATAAATTCTTCCACAAGCATATTGCTTTCTTTTATTTCTTTCTTCAGAATGTTTATTGGTTGTCCATTCTCATCTAGTCGAAATTCGACTTCGGGAGTAAAGAATTCAAAGCTGCCCTCTTTCATTCTTTTGTTTCTAAGAATTTTAGCCAATGTATTTAATAAAATTATTTCATCAGAAAATCCACCGTCGCTGGATTCAATTATCTTTTGTACGTCCTCATAAGTAAATCTATGTTTACTGTTAATAATAGTCTTTGCAATTTGGTGATTAAGCAATATCCCTTTATTTGTCATCTCGAAAATAACAGAGAAGGTAAGCCTGTCTTCATAAGGAACTAGCGAACATAAGTTATTGGATAGTTTTTCAGGCAGCATTGAGATTGCTTTACCAACAAAGTACACACTGTTCCCTCTTGCCGAAGCCTCTTTATCAATTGAAGAACCTGCTTTAACATAATGACTTACATCAGCAATATGAACTCCAACTTTGTAGTTTCCATTATCCAGTTTCTCGATAGAAAGTGCATCATCAAAGTCTTTTGCATCGACGGGATCAATTGTAAAAACATTATTACTCCGAAAGTCCAGTCTCTTAGAGATTTCTTCTTCGCTTATTTCAGCACTTAGGTTTTCAGCTTCATGAACACTCTTTTTATCAAATGAAACAGGAATACCAAACTCACGTGCAATTGAAGTTACCTCAGAAAGTAATGTACCCTCCTTACCAATCACCTCAATAATTTCTCCGACAGGATTCAACATTCGATCCTCCCAAGAAATATTTCCTACGGCAACTTTATCTCCGGTTTTAGAGCCTTGCAGATTCTTGCTCTCTACGTAAATATCTCTGTGAATTTTAGGATCGTCAGGTGTAATAAAATAAAATGATTTAGACTTTTTTAGCTGACCTACAATTTCTTTTCTTTTTCTCTCGATTATTTTGGTGATTTGTCCCTCAAGATTTTTACCTTTCTGTTTTGCAAAAAGTACGACTTCAACTTTGTCGCCATGAAAAGCATTACCGATGTTACGTGCAGCTATAAAAATATCACCGGTCTTTGAATTTTTCGGTGTAACGAAACCATATCCACCTTCATTAAGATTAAAATTACCGATAAGTCTGTTTGTTTCAGGAAGAGTAAATAACTTATATCTTTTGCCATTCCTTGAAAGAAATTTTTCCGACTCAAGCTGATGCAAATTTGCTTTAAGAAGCTGGTAGTCATTATCATCTTTTATATTCAGCTTCCTTGCAATCTCTTTGGTTTTAAAGGAACTGCCGGGATTATTCTGGAAAAAAGATTTTACCTGATTTTTCATTAGAATATAAAACTGTATTTCAACCCAAGTTCATTTATCATTTCACTAAAGGTTGCTGATTGATAAGATGGTTCTCTCCTGTCAAATTTTATTATGAGATTTGGAAAGATAATTGGTCGTTCTATTTTAACATTTGCACGGCTGAGATCCTGAAATACTTGGGACGTGCCCCCAATTTCGTACCTGAACTCCTCCACTTTTCCAATTAAGCTGATTTTAGTTTCTGAACCAACCTGCTGTACATTAACGCTGCGTACAACATCCCCAAGTTTTTCATTTAGAACATTACCGACTATCGAACCTGCAAGTGATGCTGCCGTAGACACTGCCAGATTGGATTCCTGAAGCGTTGCATCTTCAGGAAATTTATTAACTATAATAAAAAACATTGCATCGGAGGCTGTTTTGCTGGGATCCAGTTCATACTGAGTATAATTTCTTCTCTTCTTATAAACTTCAATATTGTTCTCATCCCTAAGAAAATTATTTGTAAGACTTTTAGCCGGCCCTTCAAGCTTGATTTTTACCTGAACATCATATTCATTAGTCCTCGTAGTATCGGGACTATAATAACTTTCGTATGTAGCTGCTACATTTACATATGGATTATCAAGTGCATCCAGAAATTTTACACTACCTTCCGCTTGAAATGTTTTGATAAAATCTAATTTTGATCCATCTAATAAAGTCAATTCTCCACTTGCTATCGGTACATTATCAATTACGGAATACTCAAAATTTCCCCCAAGGTAAGCAGTCAGATTTTGTTTAAATTCTCTTGAAAGAACAAATACCATCTTTGCTTCTTTTTCAACCTCAATCTTTAGATCAAGATCGAACGGAATTTTTCCGGCCGTTACTTTTCTTTGTTGTGAAACCTGGATGAGACTATCAATCTGTCTTTGCAGCAAATCTTCTTCACTCGTCGAGGCGAAAGTATAAACGAACTTGTCATTTTGGTTTGAGAATGCTGATTGAGCGGGTGAATAAGTAACGCCGGAACCTTTTTCCAAAATTAAATCGGCGCTTAGATAACTTCTTTCTTTTGTTAAAGTAAACACTATATCGTTTCTTGTCTTTATAGTTATATCACCGTAAAATGCCGGGTTAACAGCTTTTGAACGTTCATCTAGTAACTTTAAATTTCCGGTTGCTCTTAAATCAATTTTATCAAGATTAAAATTTTGATGATCCACTTCTCCGGAAGCTGCTATGGTTCCACCGTTCTTTATGCCGGGCTCATTTCTTAAACTTAAATTTGAAAGAATTATTTTATTATCCTCAACTGCAATATTTGCATCAAACAGGTATTTCAGATTAACTGCTTCCAAAACAAAAGAAGAATTCCCGATAGTAAGTTCTCCCTTACTATGAATGTCGCTGTACGGTCCATTAAAGTTTACATTACCATTAAGGAAACCATTTGGATTTCTCACACCGGGTAACAGACCTGTTACAAAACGAAGATCAAAGTTATCTGCAAAAAGTGTCAGGTCAATAATTTCATCATCAGAAAACCGTTTTTGTGCAGAGAGAGCGAGATCAACAGGAATTTTTCCAGAGACCCCAAAGCTATGCCTTGATTCAACATTTTCTTTTTCATAAAAAGATAAATCGACATTTACCAATTTATTTGAATAATTAGCTGTACTTTTTAATGATCCAAGGTATAGGTTCTGAATTTTTATACTGTCAACTGAATAGCTGAGATCAATTAGTGGGTTATCTGCATTTCCGGAAATTTCAAGATCAAGATCCAATTCGCCACGAAATGATTTTTCGCGTGAAATTCCTAAAAGGTTAGCACTCAAATCACTCATTTTGAATTTATTTATCTGTAAAGAAAGTTCTTCATCGCCTGTCAAAGAGAATTCACCATTAAGGTTGAGCTCGCCACCATTGTGGACCAGTTTAAAAGCTTGAAAGTCAAACTTATTATCGGAGTAGCTAAATTGAATATCATTTTTGTTTCGAATATCAAGCTCCCGGTATTTCAGCAAAAAATTTTTAAAAATAACTTCTACATTATTATCATTTACAAGAATTGAACCCGTTAAATCTAAATCTGTCAGCCCGTCATAAACGGCACTTAAATTAATCTCAGCATAATTATTATTGAAGTCCATGCTAAAACTCAGATCTGTAATTTCGCTTCCAACAAATATTCGTTTTGCATCAATTTTAATATCAGCTTTAAAATCGTCAAAAGCAGCTACTGCAATCCGATCTTTCATAGTAAGAGACATATCAAAATCAGAAAGATAGAAAAGCTCAAGTCCGTCCCAGTATTTCATCTGCGTAATTTTAGTATCAAGCACTACTGAAACTGAATCGTTAGCAGAAAAAACATTGCCGGAAATTTCTCCGTCAACTTCAATCTCAGACGGCCCTAAAAACAGAGACAGTAATTCAAAAGATTTGAGCTCAAGCAGATATTTGACATCAATATTTCTGCTGGCTAACAGGTTCGTAGTTTTTTCCTGCAAATCTTCAGTTAAAGATTCAGCTTCACCACTACTAAAATTTGGCGGCTGTATCAGCTTAATCTTATTTTTAATGGATGATGACAGCATGCTAGTCTCTTCAGCAACTACATCAATAATTTCAGTTAATGTGAACTTACCTTCAATTGTAAGATCCGCAAGATCAGAAATAACATTAATAACACGATTATCTTTACTACTCCTTACATCGGCGATTAATGTTGTGCTGTCTATCGAAATATCATTAAGCTTCGAACTATCGATTTCAAGGACAGCGAAGAGGTTCAGCCTGTCCTGATCAAAATTTTCTCCATCACCTGTTAGTTTAATATTTAAATCTGATGTCAGTTCGTTTTCCTTAATAATATCTTTTATATTAAATCCGTTAAGTGCGATTGCAAAATTGTATTTAGTATTTGCGGAATCAGTAAAATCAAAACCCGAATTGATTTTGCCGAGAGTTTCAAGCGAAGAAAATGAGACTTCAGTTTTTATTATTCCGTTACCACCATCCGCATTAATTGCAAATTTATTAAATGATATTTCTCCGATGGAAGACTTGATTGCATTTATTTGAACAGATGTTTCCAGGTTTTGGGGAGAAAATCCTTTTCCTTTGAGTGCACCAATAAGGTTTAGGTTTGTTTTAATTCCGGCTATCGGTTCAAGATTTAAGTTTTTGGTTTTAATATTATAATCATATAGAATTTCCTCCCCGGTCAAATCCATCTTTACACTACCGTTAATGCTGCCTTTATTAGTACTTAATAACAAACCAGCATTAAATTGAAGGGGTTTACCTTCGTAATAGAGTGAATCGAATTTTAGTACGCCATATTGAGGATAGTACGGGATAGATATTGATGGCAAAAGACTTTTAATATCATCCTGGTTGACAATAGAATTTTGGAACCTTGTACTAATTAACATATCCGTTCCGCCAAGAATATTCTTTAGAAAACCTGACGCCTCAAGTCTTGTTTCATTAATTTTAATTTTAAGTTTTTTTAGTTGAAGGTCTGCTAATGTACCTGCTGCGCTAAGGTGAGTTTCTACATTACCTTTAAGAATGTCGGTTCCGCTTACAAAATTTGTGAGATCATCAAAGTTAAAATCAGTCGCATCCAGTTCTACTTTTACAGGAGAATTGTTAAGATTTAATTCATTATCACTAAATGGTGAGAAATCAGAAATTGCAGCGTTAACCGAGATGTTCGACCTTTCGGTGACAATCTTCAGATCAGTAACTCCCGCAATATCATTTAACAGAACAAAATTTCCGGAAAGATTTAGAAGATTAAATCCAATCAGGTTTGGTTTAACCTGAAATTTAGAAATGTAGAGCTCATATTCATTATCTGCAATATTGGCTGCACCGGAAAGAGACAAATTAATGTCATTCAGTCTCAGATCATTCATTTCAGGTTGAGGATATTCAGCAGTGCTGTTTTTATTTGAAATGGTTTGATGACTGAAATTAAAATTTGTTAGTGTGAGACTTGCAACTTCTATTTTCCAATTGAATGGTTCAGAGGTACTTACAGTATCTTTTTTCTCTTCTTCTTTAGAAGGTGATGTGATTTTCGAAATATTAAGATCTCCGTTTTCATCTTTAAGCAGAGAAACTTTTGCGTTGTCAATTTCAAGCTTACGTATATAAATTGTTTTCAGCAAAACTCTAAGAGTGCTGACTTTTAGCTCGATAGTTTCAGCAGAAAACAGAGTATCCTTTTCAATGGTATAGACAGTATTTGAAAGAATTAAAGTAGTAAAAATTGTCCCGTCAATGTTTCCTATTGAGAGTGTACCGTTTGTAGAGGAGTTTACCTGTTCGGTTACAAATTCTTTAAACCAGTTGCGGAATGTGGAAGTTTGAGAGAAACCGACTGCCAATAGAATTATAACAATTAATGCAACGCCAGCGCCGATAAAGTAATTAATTATCCGTCGTGCCAGAGGTCTTTTTATTTTTGGTTTTTTTCGGAAAATCATTTTACGGTTACAGGATTACTTCGAATATCTCTTGAGAATCAGATCAATAATCTTTGAGGTAGATTGATTATTTACAAAGTCTATTGCTTTTACCTCACCGCCATTTTTTTCAACAATATCTCTACCCACAATTTTTTCTACAGCCCAATCAGCACCTTTAACCAATATATCTGGAATCAGTTCCGAAATTAATTTTTCCGGTGTGTTTTCATCAAAAAATACTACATAATCAACCGGTTTAAGGTTAGATACAATAAAGGCACGTTCTTCCTGTTTAAGTATCGGACGTTTATCTCCTTTAATTCTTCTCACAGAATCATCTGTGTTTATACCAACTATTAAAACGTCGCCCAACGATTTTGCTTTTGACAGATAATCAACATGCCCGGCGTGAATCAGGTCGAACACACCGTTGGTGAATACAACTTTCTTTTTAGAAGCTTTAAGCTTTATGCGGACAGCTTTTAAGTCAGAAAGTGAAATCTCCGAGTTCATAAATTATCTTTCAAAACTGTCTCGAATAGTTTTTCTTTTTCAATCGGGACAATGCCAACCTCTCCACATACGACACCAGCAGCATAGTTAGCAAGGAAAGATGCTTCATAAATATCAGCACTTGCAGCAAGACCAATAGTTAATGTTGAAATAACTGTATCTCCGGCACCGGAAACATCGGCAACTTTTCTTGCTTTTGTCGGCATTCTTTTTTCCTTTTCCCCTTTTTCGAAAACAGCAATTCCACCTTCTCCCAATGTCAGAAGAACATATTTAGAGTTTAGCTTATGAAGTAGTTCTTTGCCGGCAGACGTAATATCACTGTCGGTTTTAATTCTTGTACCAAGAACCGATTCGGTTTCTTTACGGTTCGGTTTGAAGACGGTTACATTTTTATATTCAAAAAAATTATCAAACTTCGGATCAACTGTGACAAGAATATTTTTTTTATTGGCTAGTGAAATTATTTTAGAAATTAGTGATGGGGTTAGAATTCCTTTATTGTAGTCCTGAAGAATTATTCCGTCAATCTTACCAAGTATACTTTCTAAATGAGAAGTAAGTTTTTTCTGAATTTTGCCGTTTATATAAGATTTACTTTCCTTATCAATTCTTACAACGTGCTGACTGTTTGCTATAACTCTTGTTTTAGTAGTTGTAGGTCTTTCTTCATCAATTATAATTCCATCATTTGCAATATTTTTTTCTTTTAGTAAAGAAGAAAATATAGTTCCGTAATTATCGTAACCAATTACTCCAATCGGGAGAGGGATTCCACCCAATGTTAAAATATTAAATGCAACGTTTGCAGCACCACCAAAACGGAAAAATTCTTCTTCAACCTCAAGCACAGGAACGGGAGCTTCGGGGGAAATTCTTTTAACATCACCCCAGAAATAACCGTCGAGCATCATATCACCAATCACGGCAATTCTTTTTCCATCAAAGCTTTTCTTTAACTCTGTCAGTCGTTTTTTTGAAATTTCGACCATTTTTTACCCGATTTCTGAAAAAATTAGAAATTAAAATAAGTATAAAATGACAGGTTAGAAAGTCCCGATAAAATGAGTTTATAAGTGCATTTAGATATTTAGTACAACATTGTAAGGGCGACTCGATAAGTCGCCCTGAGTTAAATGAGAACAGATTTAGTTTACTTTATTTCACTAACACCATCTTTTTACAGGTAATAAAATCATTCACTCTCATCTGGTAGATGTAAACACCACTTGCTAATCCAGTTGAGTTAAACGTTACCTCGTATCTGTCTGCTTTCTTAAATTCATTAAGTATCGTTTTTACTTTTTGTCCAAGTATATCGTAGATATCTATAGTTACAACTCCATCCTGGGGGAGTTCGTATCTTATAGTAGTAATTGGATTAAATGGATTTGGGTAGTTCTGATAAAGTATGTAACTGCGGACAGGATTTGTTGCCGGCGCCGCCGAGTATGTCATTGAAGCAAAGTTGCTTTCATATTCCTGAATTGCTCTCTGCACATTTTCTCTTGCAACTGTGACTGAGTTAATTGGATCTGTTCCCCTTCCAATAACATAAGCAATAATTATTTCCTGAGGTTTATCTTTTCCTAAATTAAAAGGACCTGTGCTAATTAAATTTCTTGTATCACGATTCTGCGTGCTTATCCAACCAATATCTGCTACGGGGTCACCAGAAAACCAGAAATGTGGATTGACTTGATGACAATCTATTCCACCACGAACCTGACCAAATGGCCAAGTGCAAGGATTAGGATATTCTCCTATTCTGTTTTCTCCTAAAAGATAATTCCTCGCTTCAGTTGCACTATTTGGATCTCGTAAATTCGGATTCCCACCAATAAAAAATGTATGTGCTGTAATATCCAGGTTTTTTGATTTTGATATTGTTTGAGTTCCCAACAATTCTCCGAAATTATTATTAGCAGTATCTGATGGATTATTTGTATAAACTACCGGACTTTGCAACATGGCAGAAAAGAAAGAGGGTGGATTATTACCGTATTGTGCATCAGGTTCATTCCCATAATAAAAACCAGAGTTAAGCAAAGTATCACATCCAATAACATCATCTGTTGGGTCACCCAGATCACCATCGTCCCAGATTCCAAAGTAAACTGAATCCATTACCTCCGCTACTGTTCCTGTGTTGTGAATTGAATAACGAATGAATATTACATTCTCAAGTTCGGGATCATTCGTTGCAAATATTGTTTGTCTTACTTCTATTCCCTGAGGTTCAGATTGCCATCTTCTCTGATTAGCTGGTTGTCCATCATTGTAAACACACCAGGCAATTTCATCACCAATTAGTGGAGGCATATCCTCATTTATATCCCAGGTGCCGTTCCAGTTTTTGTCAACAGGATTGTAAATACCATCGCCATCTCCATCATAAAATTCAGATCCCAAAGAAACTGCGTTTTTCCAGCTCTGCCAGGAATAACCGAAAGGCTTATCCTTCTTATTAACAACATAGATCCTGTTTATTTTGTCTTGCGGATCACTCCCAATTTTACCAGCCGTATAATCCTCAACTAATGAAGCAGAAGCAACGGCATTACTCCACATTTCTCCATTTGAATAACCGGAAAGAAAAAAACCACCTGAGTACAGAAATACACCCTCATCATATTTTCCACCATGACCCGGATTCTGAACTGGTATTTCCGCTATTTCCTCTTCTTTTTTTAAATTACCATTAATATCCTCCATATTGAATTCAGCTATTAAGCGGAGATGTGTATAATCTACATCTGCCAGTATTCCCCTGTTGTTTAACGGTAGATTGATTTTACTAACATCAACCGCATAAGAATTATCATAATAAGGTATGATGGAAGATGGTGTAAGAACCGGAAAAGTATTTCCGTAAATCTTATCATTTGCGAGACTGTCATTGTGCATCCCGTCATCAAACATTTCACTTTGATAACCCCCATTCTCAAGATTTACGTAAACCTGTGCTACAGCTTCATCATCAACTACAAGTGCGCGATAGTCAAATTCATCTGTTTGGTAATTGACATCCGTTACCTTCTGGCTTAAAACAACAGGTGGTGTAAAAGCATCTTCCGATCGTCCGTAAACCCCAAAGTAATTTTGCTTGCCCAGCAAGTTTTGGCTGCTCTCTGATTTTCTGTATGTAATGAATGTAACTAAGAACTTTCCATCGAGAACCGATACGTTTTCCAGTAAATCATATCCAAGATATTTTGTGAAATTTTCTTCCTTCGTCCAGGTATTACCAAAATCACTTGTCTTCCATACTCCTACATCGTGTTGTTTAATGCTGTCGTATCCGGTATCAAAACTTTGGTCAAAAAATAAAAAAACATTTTTTTCACTATCCGTTTCCAAACATATTTTTGGACCGTGCAACCATATTGTGTAGGCATGAAAATCAAAAATAGGATGAATATCCATTAACCATGTCGTATCCCCCCAAGACTCGCCACCGTCGGTACTTGTTAAAGAATAAACTGAACTACTAAAACTACTTCTTCCTGCAGTAACCATTATCAACGAATCTTCACTTAGTACAGCAACCGAAAAATCTCCCCCTGCAGGAGGAAAATTTGGATGACCGGGCAAATAAACAAAATTCTCAGGTAACCAAGTCTCACCATTATCCAAACTAATGATATAACCTCTTCCAGATAAAATAGAACTAAACAAAATTCTATTGTTATCCAGCTTTTTGAAACTACTATATTTTGCATAATAAAGAGTGTTATTCATTGTAGACTCCGACCAGGTAAGTCCATTATCGTCGGAATAAATTATTTTTCCTTTCCAGGATAAGAGAAGTCTATTGTTATGTCCTTTAATTGCAGCAATAAAAAGTTTCTCAGTCCAATAAGGAGGCGAAGACCAGGTATAGATTTGTTCCACCTTCTGTTCGCTCCAGCTTTGACCCTGGTTAGTTGTTCTTCTGGAGAAGATTGTATCAAGTGTACTTGTTGTATAGAAAGCAAGAACTTCGTTTTCTGAAATCCAAACTGGTGTTAATTCCCTGATATCCTGCGTTGGATATTCTCTCGGGAATTCCTGAATAGTCTCAAACTGTGCAAAAACTTTAACAGTTAATATCAAAAAAAACAAAACTGAGAACGATATAATGATTTTCATTTCACTAAAACCATCTTTTTACTTGTAATGAAGTCATTTACCTTCATCCTGTAAATGTAAACTCCACTCGCCAAACCTGCTGAGTTAAATGTTACCTCGTATCTGTCTGCCTTCTTAAATTCATTCAGTATTGTTTTTACTTTTTGTCCGAGTATGTCATAAATATCTATTGTTACAACTCCATCCTGCGGAAGTTCGTATCTTATCGTCGTGGTTGGATTGAACGGATTCGGGTAATTTTGATAAAGCACATAATTTGTGACAGGAATGGGCGGCGGAGGTGTATAGGTCATTGATGCGAAGTTGTTTTCATATTCCTGAATTGCTCTCTGGGCATTCTCCTTTGCAACTGTAATTGAGTTAAGATTATTAGTCCCACGTCCAACAACGAGTGCGAGTATTATCTCTACAGGTTTGTTTTTTTCTAATGTAAGAGGACCAATGCTTGAAAATTTTCTGTCATCCATGGCTCTGTTATCCAGCCAACCATATTCTGTAACCGGATCACCTGAAAACCAATAAATTGGATTCACTTCATCACAATCGACATTACCGTGAACTTTACCATACACTGTATCACAAGGATCAAGTAAATAGCCGTTCTTGTCTCTTGCATGAACATAATTCCAAACATGTTGAACATTTTGCGGGTCTCCTTGATCCGGATCGGCCTTTGCATAACCAACAAATGAATATAAACCTAAATTTTTATAACCGGGAAAAATTTCTTCTCCAATTATTTCTCCGTTCCTTATATAAGCAGTATCCGAAAAATTATTAGATTCCTGAACAGGTCCCTGAAGAACAGAAGTGTAAACAGCGGGAGGATTATCACCATAGACAGCATCTTCCGGAGAATTGTATGTGAATATAGATTGCAGTAAAGTATCACAACCACCGAGATCGTCGGTTGCATCTCCGATATCCGTGTCATCCCAGGGACTTAAATAGACTGAATCTAATACTTCAGAAACTAAACCGGTGTTAGTTACTTTATATTTAATGAAAATTATGTTTTCCAACCCGGGATTACCCGATGCAAAAAGAGTCTGCTGAATTTCAATTCCTATCGGATCAACTTCAAATCGTCTTTCATCTGTAGGAACGCCATCGTTATAAACACACCAGATAATTTCATCACCTATTAGTGGAGGCATATCCTCACTTGCATCCCATGTCCCATTCCAGTTTTTATCAACGGGATCATAAACTCCATCGCCATCACCATCATAATAATCAGCTCCCAGAAAAACAGCATCTTTCCATCTTTGCCAGCTAGCACGAAACGGTAGATCATTCTTATTTACGACGTATAAAACGTTCATAGGATCGTCTGGCAAGCTGCCAACTTTTCCCGGCTGGTAATCTTCAACCAGCGAAGAACTAGCAACTCCATTCGCAAATAAGCTTCCATTTACATAACCGGTGAGATAAAATCCTGCAGAGAAAAGAAAGGACCCTTCCTCATATTTCCCGGTTCCGCCATAATTGCCAAGATAAATGTCACCCTCATATACTGCCTGATTATCTTCAGGATCATTTGCAATTATAGAACCCTGCTGACCAAAAGCCACATTAACATATGCCAGAACACCTCTGTTATCCAGTGGGAGATCAATTTTATTTACATAAAGTGAATACCCATAAAGATAACGTTCCCGAACAAACGGAAATACATTTGCATATACTGAATCGTTTGCAGCACCATCGTTATGTAAACCATCATCGAACATTTCTGCTGTATAAATTGAATTCTCCATAGATGCTGTAACTGAGTGCACTGCTTCATCATCCACAACAGTAGCACGATATACAAATTCTTTGTGCTCATAATCTATAAGTTCAGTTGGCACATTAGCATTATATATTTTAGGGGGCGTAAATTTATCGAGTGATTCCTGCAAGATGCCATAATCAATTTGAAATTTAGTTGAACCTTGATGGCTTATTGAATATCTCTCCGTACAAAAAGTGATGAAAGTTTTATTTTGAAAAGATGATAAATTTGCAGAGCCATCCTCGCCGATATATCTGGTGAATTGATTTTCTGAAGACCATTCAGCACCATTATTACTGCTGGTCTTAAAGTAACTATCTAACTGACCGAATATTAGAGGGTTGTTTATGTCATCACGAACGTATGCTATTACAATAGTATTATTTTCAAGTATGGAAACTTTTGGTGCAATTTCATGATAGATCTCATCTGCAATTACCCTGGGATCAGAAAAGGTTAAGCCGTAATCTGTACTTAATCTTGAATAGATTCCTTTTTCGGGAAAAGCGGTTCTTTGATACACAGCAAGAAGTGTATTATCGCCGATTGAGTTAACAGAAAGAAAAAGAATTTGATCACTTCCCATTCCGGGAAAATCAATGGGATCAACGCTCCAGCTAACTCCATCATCAGAGCTTAATTTGTAATAGCTTGCCGAATAACCGGCGTATGAAAAACTCAGACATATTTCATTATTCTCCCATTGTGTAAGATTAAGAGCATTTGATCTTGTTTCAAACGGGAAACCTCCTTCACCCATAATATTAATCGGTTGTGACCAATTCTCACCTACGTCATCAGAATAAATTAATTTCATCGATTCATTTTGAATCGACCAGGCAAGCAGAATTCTTCCGCTAAGAGAATACAATGCCGATAAATCCAAAGCGTCTTGATTGATTAATAAATTTACAACCTGCACGACTTTTGGTTCATGCCAACTGGTACCACGATTTGTACTTTTTGTTGAAAAGATTGTGTCGCTGTATTGACTAACATAAAAAATGATGATATCATTTTCTGAAAGCCAAATTGGAGCAGATTCTTTAATCGATTGGGATTGGTTTTGGACTGGAAGTCGTGTTATTTCGCTGATCTGCGGGAAGGAGATAGAGCAAACAGACAGCGCTAGAAGAACTGTATATAATTTCTTCATTTCGCACCCTTTATGCTACCCTTTGGATGTTTAAACTTAATAAAAATAAAGCGGAGAGTAAACGATTAGTCAGAAGAAAAAACGGGATTAATTTTTCCCAAAAATACTATTTACGAAAAAAAAGGATTTTATTTTTCAGCAGACCATTCGGCGAGTTTATTTTCAATTTCTAATTTTACAAGCCCTTCACTTGTTCCAATCCACAAATTTGTTCCGTCGAAATGAAAAGATAAAATTGTTGAAGAGGTAACATTTAGTTCATTCAGATCAACAGGTGTTACTTTCCGTGTGACCCTATTAATCAGATACAGACCTTTACCATATTCTACTTTTTGCTGCTTATCAAACTCATAAACTCCGGTCCAGATATAGTTGCCTATTCTGCACAAAGCATAAATACCATTACCGCCAAGTCCATCTCTTTTGTAAATCCTGTCCCAGTTTATTTTTCTGTCGAAAATGTAAATTCCCCCAAGATTGAAATCGGGGTCATCAACAGTTACAAATTCATCGGTGCCAAACCAGATATTCTTTCCTTCAAAAAGAATGCTTGATACAGATACCGTCTTACCTTCCTCTTTAAAAGCTTTTTGCTTGTTTGTAAAATATCTCCACGCAGACGGGTCAGTAAATTTTTTCTTTTTGTTATAGATGTGCACTCCTGATTCTGTTCCAAACCAGATAAGACTATCACCATCAAGCTCAATAGATTTTATAGTGTTTGATTTTTCGTCTGTTCCCTGAACGCGGTTAATATCATTATATCTTCTGGTTTTCAAATCAAACCTGGTAATATTTCTGAACCTGCCAATCCACAGTACATTTTGTGAAGGATCGTATCTTAAAGATCTTATCCAGTTACCGAACTCACCACCCTGCGCAAATTTTCTTTTACCCCATCTTCCGGCTTTCTTTGTAAACGTATAAAGCCCTTCGACAGAAGCAGCCCAAACAAAATTTTTACTTACTTCAACAGCATAAAATAGATCGTTATCGATGTTACCGGTACTTGTAGAATAGTTTACCCATTTACCATCAGTAAGCGAGTAGCGGTAAATTCCCTGCCCGTAAGTTGCAACCCAAAGGAATCCACCCTCTTCATCTATATCGGTTATAGCTGCTCCTTTCAGGAATATTTCAGATTTAACCTGCGCTAAGTTTGGAATGGTTAAAGCGAAAACCACTATGAAGAAAAGAAGTTTTCGGAGAGCAAACGTTTTGAAAATTTCGGAATTAATAACTTTCATCTTTTGAGGGGAAGCTTCCTTTTTTCACATCAACTATATATGACTTAACTGCATTATTTATTTCAGCAGCAAGTTTTGAATAGTGCCTTACAAAACGTGGATGAAAATCTACATTAAGTGCAAGCATATCCGGGGTAACAAGTATCTGTCCGTCACAAAATTTACCCGCACCTATTCCAATAGTTGGAATTGTTAATGAGGATGTAATTCTTTTGGCTAGTGAAGCTGGAACTTTTTCAATTACTACAGCAAAAGCTCCGGACTTTTCAAGAATTTTTGCATCCTGAAAAATTTCATCGGCTTCCTTTTTGGTTGTTCCCCTTTCTTTATAACCACCGAACTGGTGAATGCTTTGCGGAGTTAATCCAACATGACCCATAACTGGTATACCGTTATCTGTAATCTTTTTAACAACGTCCGCAACACGTTTTCCTCCTTCGAGTTTAACTGCTGCAGCATGAGTTTCTTTTAATATTCTGCCGGCGTTTCTAAATCCATCATCAGTATTAAGTTGATAAGACATAAACGGCATATCGACAACCACCATTGCACGATTAACTCCTTTAGTTACGGCTTTTGTATGATAAATCATTTCGTCCATTGTAACAGGAAGTGTGGTTTCATTACCCTGAAAAACGTTGCTCAAGGAATCTCCAACTAATATTATATCGATTCCTGCTTCGTCTAAAATTTTAGCAGTGATAAAATCGTAAGAAGTTAGTGCTGTAATCTTAATCTTTTTCTTTTTAAGAATAGCGAGCGCTTTTGTTGTTACCCTTCTTATTTCTTTTTCGGTAGACATCAATTCTCCTGTGAAATTAATTCTTCGACTTTATCTTCATCAAACTCTATTTTAAAATGATCTTCAAAACCTTTTTTTATTGAATCTGCCAATCTTTTATAATTAATCTTTTCACCGAGTATCGTTTCCAGTTCAGTTGTGGTTCGCTCAATTTCAATATTAATTTCCTTAAGCTTATCAGATGGAAGATTCAGATAATCTACAATTTTTTTATGATAACTTCCGCAAAGTATAGACCCGTGCTGAAGTATAACATCTCCAATTTTCCTTTGTGCGCTACCTGCGAGTTTCTTTCCTTTATAATTAAGTTCGTTCATTGCAGAAACAGCGAAGCAGAGTGTACTCTTTTTATCTTTGTAGAACGATGGAAAATGCGGCTGAGAATGTTCAAGTTCAATATTTTCTAAAATCGAATCGTAATGTTTTAATCCATTCTTTAAAGCAAGATTAATTTCACGATATATTCGTTTTGGTGAGTTGTTATCTGAAACAGGATAAACAACCGAATAAGTTAATTCTTCTGAGTGTAATATTGCTCTTCCACCTGTGGGACGTTTAACTACATCAAGACCTTCTGAACCTGAGTTGTTTATGTTAACAGAATCATAACCCTGATTTGCACCTAATGAAATACAATACGGTTTCCATCTGTAAACTCTAAGCACTGGTGAATCAGGAACAAAATTTTTAACAAGCTCTAAGTCAAAATCCATATTAAACCTTCCGGTATTAAAACCGTTATTGATAAAACGCCAAATCATTTACCGACTATTCCTCTTTTGCTCTTGCTGAGAAAATCCAGTAATTTCTGAACAAAAATATTATCACCGAACTTTGATTTAATAACTTCCACAGCTTGGGAAACATTTAGAGATTTACTATAAAGGTAACCGTAAGCTTCTTTTAAAATTTGAATATCTTCAGCTTTAAAACCTCTTCTGCGTAAACCGATAACATTCAATCCGTTAAATTCTGCCGGATTGTGTGCGGCTAAAATATATGGCGGTACATCCTGCGTCACTTTTGCTGCGCCTGCAATCATTGAATGCTCGCCAACACGAGAGAACTGGTGTAAACCGGCCAAACCCCCAATGATTACCCAATCTTCTATGTGTGAATGACCTCCTATCTGAACAGAGTTTGCAATGATACAATTATCGCCTACAGAGCAATCATGCGGGATATGACTGTAAGCCATCAGCAGACAATTTTTACCTACCTGAGATTTTCCCGTCTCAAGAGTTCCTCTATGCAAGGTTGCGAATTCCCGAACAACAGTATCATCACCAATTATTAAGAGAGTTTTCTCTCCGCCAAATTTCAGGTCCTGAGGAAGATTAGCAATTGAAACGCCTTGAAAAATTTTTACCCGGTTACCAAGTCTTGCTCCATTATAAATAACTGCGTGTGGACCAATAATACAATCATCCCCAATTTCAACATCACTTTCAATCAGAGCAAAAGGACCAACAATTATATTTTCACCCAGCTTTGCTTCAGGATTTACTAATGCGGTAGGATGAATGTTTTTCATTTTTCCAAAGTTGGATTATTATTTTTCGGTTTATCAACAATACCAGCCATAAATTCTGCTTCAGCAACCAGAACTTCGTTAACATACGCTTTGCCCTTAATGACTATAATCTTACTTTTCTTTTGAACGAGTTCTATTTCCATAAACAACTGGTCGCCGGGGACAACAGGTTTACGGAATTTGGCATTATTGATTTGCATAAAGTAAACAAGGTGATCTTCAGGATTTTGAATTGACCCCAATAGAAAAATTCCGCCTGTTTGCGCCATTGCTTCCAGAATAAGTACACCCGGCATTATAGGATTACCCGGAAAATGTCCCTGGAAAAATGGTTCGTTCATAGTTACAGACTTAACACCAACTACTTTTTTGTCAACCTCAAGATCAATTATTTTATCAACCAGAAGGAAAGGATACCTGTGAGGAAGAATTCGTTCGATTGCGTTTGCGTCGAACACTACACCTTCCTTTTTAACAAACTGAAATTTTTTAACCAACTTTTTCTGCTGATAAAGCTTCCTGACTTGTTTAGCAAATTCCACATTTGCTCTGTGTCCGGGACGGGCGGCTAATATCTGTGCTTTTAGCGGTGCACCTATCAATGCAAGGTCACCTATCAGGTCCAGGAGTTTATGCCTGACAGGTTCATTCCTGAATCTTAATTGCTTGCTATTTAAAATACCATTATTTCCAAGATTGATTTTCTCTTTAACTCCCACTTTTTTTCCGAGGTCCTGTAATTCTGAATCACTTAATTTATGATCTACAATAACAATTGCATTATCAATATCTCCACCTTTTATTAACCCCTGATTTGCTAATGCCTCAACTTCGCTCAAAAAGCAAAACGTTCTGGCCGGCGCAAAATCTGAGGCAAATTCTTTTTCAAAATCAAATAAGCCGGTGTGCTGACTGCCAAGTGCAGGATTTTGAAAATCAATCATTACCGTAACACGGTAATCATCCAGCGGCAAAGCAACTATATCAATTTGTTTGTCGTCTTCGTGGTGCATTATTGTTTGATCGATTATCAGATAATCTTTTGGGGCATCCTGCTGTTCGAAACCAGCTTTCTGTAAGACTTCAACATAAGGGAGAGAACTTCCATCACCCACTGGCGGCTCGATACCATCAACTTCAATTGTTATATTATCAATTTGTAAACCCATTATTGCAGCCAATACATGCTCTACTGTATGAACTTTTGCATCGCCGATGCCAATTGTGGTCCCACGCGATACATCCACAACATTATCTGCGATAGCTGGAATTTCAGGATTACCACCAAGATCAGTTCTGACAAATTTTATTCCGTGATTTTCCGGCGCAGGTTTGAAAGTAAGCGTACATTCTGTTCCTGTATGCAATCCGATTCCTGTCATCGAAACAGGTTTAGCAATTGTTCTTTGCTGTTCTAACATATTCTTATCCGTTATGATTTATACGATTTGAAAGTATTAATTGAATGGAAAATTAGTAAGACGAGCCTTGAAATCCAATAAACTGTTTTCGGAGAGTGTCCTAGAAATTCAGGTTTTCTTTCCAGGAAGTTCTTCTTTCAATTTTTTAATTTCTTCTTCAAGCTTTTTAATTCGTTCTACATATTCAGGGAAATTTCTAAAATGAGCTTCAAGAATCTTAGCTGTTCTGGCTTCTTTAGCTGGATAACCAAAATACAATCCTGGTTTTGAAATAGTTTTTGGAACACCAGACTGAGCCATAAGAACCACATTATCTGTAATCTCAAGATGTCCGGCAATTCCAACCTGACCTGCAACAATAACGTTGTTACCAATCTTTACACTTCCGGAAACTCCACTTTGTGCCGAAATAACGGTATTGGTTCCTACAGTAACATTGTGAGCTATCTGAACAAGGTTATCAATTTTAGCCCCTTTCATGATTCGAGTGCTGCCAAGTGCGGCTCTGTCAATTGTGGTATTTGCCCCTATTTCCACATCATCTTCAATAACAACATTTCCAATCTGGGGAATTTTATTATAAACACCTTTGCCATCTTTCTGATAGCCAAAACCATCTGCTCCAATTACAGCGCCAGCATGAATTATTACTCCCTTTCCAATTTTACAATCTTCACGAATACTAACGTTCTGATAAATAATTGAATCACCACCGACTTTCACATTTTCCAGAAGAACAGTATTGTGAAATATTTTAACATTCTTACCAAGCACACAATTCGCACCTACAACAACATTCTTACCTAACGTAACGTTTTCACCTAAAGTAGAAGATGGGTGCACAAATGCAGTTTCATCAATCCCTTCAAGAATAATTTGTTGAGAAAAGAAATTCATTATAATAAACGAAAAGGCTTGTTCGGGATGGTCAACTTCAATATAAGAAAGGTCATTGCGTGATTTGTTAAAGCCGGTTTTTACCAGAATTGCCGAAGCTGCGGTATTTTCAAAAAATTTTTCATAGTTCGAAAGGTATAAAAATGTAAGATCGCCTTTTTGTGCTTCTTCAATTCTCGCAAGAGAGGTAACTACTAGGTCTTCATCTCCATACACCTTACCTTTAACAAGTTCAGCAATTTTTTTTAGCGGAAGGTTTAATGGTTTATTCAAGTTTCAGTCTTTCTAAAACTCTTGCTGTTAAGTCGTACTTTTCTTTAGCATAAAGAAACATAATATCACCGCTTCTATCGAAAACAAAATCAAGATCATCCTCTAAAGCGATATCTTTTATAGTATTAAAAATTTTATTTTGAACAGGTTTCATTAACTCATCCTGCTTCTGAAATAATTCTCCATTGGCTCCAAACTTTTTATCACGGTAGTCAGTTATTTCCTTTTCGAGTTTAGCTATTTCAGCCAAAGCTTCTGTACTTGTCTCTCCGGTCATAATAAGTTTTCGTTTTTCATAATCATCTTTCTTTGCCTTTAAATTTGATTCCATTTCTTTCAATTCATTCTGCCATTCTTGTATCAAAGCATCCAGTTTTTGTCTTGCGTCCTGTACATCTGGTAAATTATCCATTATTGTATCTGAATCGACATAACCGACTTTTAATTGTGCACTGCTAACAGAAGAGAATATTGGCAGGAGAACAACCAGGGAAATGATAGTTAATTTCATACTAACTCCGTGGAGTATAAATTTTTTAATTAAAGGTTCTTTCCGCAAATAGAAAGAACCTGCACACTAAAATAAATGAAATTATTTGCCCCTTTTCAGATTATCCAGGACTTTAAATGTTATATCATATGCAGCATCGGCATAAAGCAGAATAATATCACCGCTTTTATCGAAAACAAATTGCATTCCTTCGCCTTTGGCAACTGCTTCGATAGCAGCATAAATTTTCATTTTAACAGGTGCAAAAATCTCTTCCTGTTTCGAATAAATTGCTCCATTAGGCTGACCAAATTTCTGATTTCGGAAACCCAGAATATTTTGTTCCATTGCAATAAGTTCCTGCTGCTTTGTTAGTTTCTGCTCATCAGTCATTGCAGTGGCCTGCTTCTGGTAGTCAGCAAGTAATTGCTGATATGAAAGCGTCATTGAATCAAGTTGATTTGACCATAGGTTGGTCAATGCATCGAGATCGCTCTGAGCTTTAATTGCTTCGGGTAATTGAGTAAGAATTATCTGAGAATCAACATACCCAAGTTTCTGCGGGCTTTGTGCAAAAACAGTTACACTGAGAAGCACAAATAAAATTACAAGATATTTTCTCACAGTTTTTTCCTTATTTTATTTTGAATTTTGTAGAACTAAAAACCTCTTCCGAATTG
>Ga0307423_1000370_pt1 | contig 30452 bp, 22 predicted proteins | sample SalMarWE160310MG_FD_202154 | JGI IMG/M metagenome (GOLD analysis project Ga0307423, IMG submission 202154) | Salt marsh sediment microbial communities from the Plum Island Ecosystem LTER, Massachusetts, United States - WE1603-10 | ecosystem: Environmental > Aquatic > Marine > Intertidal zone >... | reverse complement strand
CGGGCGGGATCCCGACCGCGAAACGGTAGGTGTCCGGGAAAAAGAAACCCTCGAGTGACGGGGCGTTTGCTGCAAAATCTGAGATCCACTCGACGCGTTGACCGAACCCCCGCCAATCATCTGCCGTTCCCAGCCCGAGGTCCGCGAACTGCGCGCCGATCGTCGCGATATCGCTGCCCTCGACAACAGTGACGGTGAACATCTTGACCGCGCCTTCGAGGATCGTCTCGAGCACATCCACCGGCCGGCTTGCCGGAGGAATTCGATAATGGCCGTAATAGAGCGTTTGGCCCGGAGCAAGGAGCTTCAAATACATCCGACCGGCCAACACCGAAGGCATCACGCCCTCCGCATGGAGTTGCATGAGGATCTCGCGGGCGGTCGAGCCTGCCGGTATCTCGAGCTCCATCGGCTGCACTGATCGCACACCCCACAAGCTGCGGTGGAACCAGACACCCCCGACGATGGCGCCGACGACGGCGAGAACGATCACAATCGCGAATGCTGGTCTCATCATCAGCGTTGTCTCAGTGCCCCGAAGACGGCGCCGCGGGGAAAGTGGCCAGGTGCTCCTCGAGGAGGACCTGAGCTGCAATGTCATCTACCGGCTGACGTGGGGAGCGGCCCGCTGCGCGCGCTCGCCGCCGCGCTTCGTCCGTCGAAAGGAACTCGCTCTGCAAAGCCACCTCGACGCCGAGAACAACGAGGGCTTGAACCAGGCGATCTGTGCGTCGCGAGGCGGGTCCGCGGGTGCCATTCGCGAGGGTCGGCAGGCCGAGGACGACCTTCGCCGCCCCGATCTTCGAGGCCATGGCGGCAATTTGTTGTGCGGCGCGTTCCACACCCTCATAGGGCACGATGTCGAGCGGCGACGCCACTCCCGTGGTGTCGTCTCCGACCGCGAGCCCCATGCGCTTCCCGCCGGGATCAACTCCCAAGTACCGCACCTGCCCATTGTACGCAGGATGCCCAATGGGAGCGGGGCGAAGCACCGGTCCGACCGGCTACAATGTGCGAGGAACCGCGCATGCCGGCAGGAGGTCCATGACCCACTTCAACTCGACCTTTGCGACCGCCGGGTGGCGAACAACGCTGGCTGTGTTGGTGCTCGTCGGGCTGTCGATCGTTGCGCGTGCCGCCGACGACGAGGCAAGGGTGGTCCTTCATGCCGAGAGCCAACTCGGCACCGCTGATGGCTGGCACGGAGAGGGTGATGTCCAGATCGTCTATCAGGACATCGATATCCGCTGTGACGAGGCTGACTGGAACCGCGCCACGGGCGAGGTCGTGGCGCGTGGGAATGTCATTCTCGACCGCGGACCGAGTCGATTCACCGCGGACGAGGCGCGGTTCAATATTCAGACCAAGACCGGCACCTTCTTCAATGCCACAGCCTTCATCGATCCCATGTACACCTTCACCGGCCGTGAGATCGAAAAACTCGACGAGACCCATTACCGTATTGATCGCGCAACGTTCACGACCTGTGCCACCGACGGGCGGCCACCATGGAGCTTCCACGTCCACAAAGCAAAGGTCGAGCAGGAGGGTCTGGGGTATTTTACGAGCTCGGCGATGAAGGTCCGAGGCATTCCGATCTTCTACATGCCGTACATGGTGTGGCCGATCAAGCAGGACCGTGCGGCGGGGTTGCTTTTTCCCCGATTCGGATACTCCAACACGAGGGGATTCAATTTTGGGCTGCCCCTCTACATACCGATCGGTCGCAGTTACGACACCACGATCTTTACCGATTACTACGAAAAGGGCTATTACGGTCTGGGCAACAACTGGCGATGGGCGCCAGTGCGTGGCGCGAAGGGAGAGATCAACCTCTATGCGGTGTGGGACCGCGAGAATGAGCAGGCCGAGTGGAAGCTTTTCGGGAAACACGCCCAGGAGGACTTTCTTGGTTTCAGGCTGCTGGCGCAGGCCGAAAACATGTCCGACATCGACTTCTGGCAGGATTTCGATCGCAGCTTTGACGCCAACACCCGCCGCGACCTCTACTCCTTTGTCTTTCTGACGCGATCCTTCGGGCCCTATTCTCTCAACCTCCGCGTAGACCGACGCAAGACCTTTCTGACCACCGCGGACGTTGTTCTCACACAGATGCCTGAAATCGAGGTGCGTTCCGGCGCCACGGCGGTCGCGGGCTCGCCCGTCTATCTCAACCTGATCGGATCCCTCAACTACTTCAACGTCGACCGCGGCGGTGATCTTGTCGGCAACTACGGGCGCGGCGACCTCTTCCCCCAGTTGTCCTACACCCTGCCGGGCCCGCCGTGGATTTCGGTGACGCCGCGGGTCGGTGGGCGTTTTACCTACTATACTGACCAGTACACCGAGGACCGCCGCGCGTTTGCCGGTGAACCCATCGACCGCATCTATGCCACAGGCGGCGTCGATATCGTCGGCCCCTCGCTTTCGAGAATTTTCAGGGGGGGGTTGGGGGCGTATGGCAAGATCAAACATCTTATCGAGCCCCGGTTCGAGTATCGCTACCTCACCACTACGACCGAGGTCAACCGGATCCCGGTTTTCGACGAGGTCGACTCGACCCCTCAGGACGCGAACCTGGTCAACTTCGTGCTCGCGAACCGCCTCCTGGGCCGAGCCCGCGATGGTGTCGGAACGCGCGAGTTGGGTTCGCTCGAGCTCATGCAGGCCTACTCTTTTGATGCTCCGTTGAACCGCGGTGATGGCATTCAAACCAGCCAGCTCGGGCCGCTCGGCATGGCCCTGCGGTTGACGCCGTCCGAGGGCACCGGCTTCGACGCACGCCTGTCTTACGACCTCCTTTTCAAGAACCTGCGATCCACGTCGCTCGCGGCCTCGCTCATGCGTCCGCTCGGCATGCTCAATCTGACCTGGTACGAAAGCTACAACGCCCGGACCGGCGATCGCTTTTCGTCACAGCTGCGGAGCCTGGTCGCGTTCCGCAAAGCCGGCTTTCCACTCGATGCGTCGATCCAGATCGCCTATGACATCGTCAATGACTCGATTGGCGATCAGCGGTACCAGATCAACTACCAGGGTAGCTGCTGGAACATTTCGGCCCAGTACCGCGACACCCGAATAGGAGCGTTCCCGACGCGCGAGATCTTGATCGTGATCGGTCTCAAGGGGGTTGGTGCGCTGCCAGAGATCAAGGGGAGTCTTGGAGGCTACTGATCCGTGCCCGCCTCCGTGCCCGTGCCCGAGAACCTGCATGGCATGCTCGGAGACGGAGACGGAATTGCTGGCGGAGGGAGTGGGATTCGAACCCACGGAGGCGTGAACCTCACCGGTTTTCAAGACCGGCGCCTTCGACCGCTCGGCCATCCCTCCCGGCCCGCATATCTGACCAGCCAGAACGGTCACTTTACAGTGCATGGGCCGCCACGTACAATACCCGTCCCGGAGCGGAGAGGTGCTGGAGTGGTTGAACAGGGCTGCCTGCTAAGCAGTTGTCCGGGGTAACCTGGACCGCGGGTTCGAATCCCGCCCTCTCCGCCATAGTATTTTCGATGCATCCCGACCCGTTGCAGCACTCCTGGAGATCAGCATGTCCACTGAGGTGAGGACTCGCATTGCCCCCAGCCCGACCGGTGATCCGCATGTGGGCACCGCCTACGTGGCGCTCTTCAACTATGCCCTGGCGCGGCAGACCGGTGGCCGCTTCGTTCTCCGCATCGAAGACACCGATCGCCAACGCAGCACCGCGGCCAGCGAGCAGCAGATCCTCGCCGCGCTCTCGTGGCTGGGTCTCGAGTGGAATGAGGGCCCGGACGTTGGCGGCGGGTTCGGTCCGTATCGCCAGAGCGAGCGCACCGAAATCTATCGCGAGCACGTTGCGCAGTTAGTGGCCAAGGGCGCGGCCTATCCGTGTTTCTGCACCCGCGGACGCCTGGACAAGCTGCGCGACGAGCAGAAGGCCGCCAAAGGTCGATTCGGTTACGATCGGCTGTGCCGGTCGATCGACACGAAAGAGGCGCAACGGCGCGTGGCTGCAGGCGAAGAACATGTCATTCGCCTCGCCATGCCGATGGAGGGCGAAACAGTTGCCCGCGATCTCCTGCGTGGCGACATTGTGATCGCCAACGAACAGGTCGACGACCAAGTGCTCCTCAAATCAGATGGGCACCCGACCTACCACCTCGCCAACGTGGTCGACGATCACCTCATGGCGATCACTCATGTCATCCGTGCCGAGGAGTGGATTTCGTCGCTGCCCAAACACGTCCAGCTCTACCGGGCCTTTGCTTGGGACGCGCCGGTCTTCTGCCATTTGCCACTGCTGCGAAACGCAGACACCTCCAAGATCTCCAAGCGCAAGAACCCGGTCAGTCTCGATCACTACAAGCAGGCCGGCATCCTCCCCGAAGCCCTGCTCAACTACCTGGCGCTGATGGGCTGGACGATGCCCGATGAGCGGGATCAGTTCACCCTCTCGGAGTTCGTCGCCGAGTTCCGTCTCGAAGACATCAGCCTCGGCGGGCCGGTCTTCGACCTCGACAAGCTCAACTGGCTCAACGGCAGGTACATCCGCGACCTTACGCCCGGCGACCTCCTGACAAGGTTGCAGAGCACTGTGCTCTCCGATGACTATCTGGAAGCGATCGTGCCCCTGGTCCAGGAGCGCATCGATACGCTCGCCGACTTCGTTCCCTACACCGACTTCTTCTTTGCTGGTGACGTGCGTTGCGAAGAATCGGCGCTGTCGAAGCTGGTGGCAAAAAACTACACCCCACCGCAGACTGCGAAGGCCTTCCGGGCCCTGCTGGAGGAACGCCTCGATACGATCCTCGAATGGAACGCCGCCAACATCGAGTCGGCGATACGGGCCTTTTGTGACGCAGGCGACTGGAATCCCAAGGAGCTTTTCATGCCGATCCGGATCGCCATCACCGGACGCACCGCGACACCACCGTTGTTTGACACCATGGAGGTGCTCGGAAAGGCACGTTGCCGGTGGCGCCTGCGGAGGGCGATCGAAATCCTGTGCGGCATGAAAGCCTGAGACGGAAACGGAGAACATGATGGGTCACGGAGAAACCGCCGCTGAGAGACAGGACTTCATCCGTGAGATCGTCCGTGAGGACCTCGCAGCATCGAAGCATTCGGAGGTCGTGACCCGGTTTCCCCCCGAGCCCAACGGGTATCTTCACATCGGCCATACCAAGTCGATCATTCTCAACTTCGGCATCGCCGAAGAGTTCGGTGGCCGTTGCCATCTCCGATTCGACGACACCAACCCCGTCAAGGAAGAGCTCGAGTACATCGAGTCGATCAAAGAGGACGTGCTCTGGCTCGGCTGTGATTGGGGCGAGCACCTGTATCACGCATCCGATTACTTCGAGCAGCTCTACGAGTGGGCCGAGGATCTGGTGCGGGCCGGCAAGGCCTACGTCGACGATCTTTCGGCCGAGGAGATTCGCGCCCATCGCGGCACTCTGACCGAGCCGGGGACTCCGAGCCCGCATCGTGACCGTGATGTGGATGTCAATCTCGAGCTCCTCCGCGCGATGCGTGACGGCGAGTATCCCGACGGCGCCAAGGTGTTGCGGGCGAAAATCGACATGGCAGCGGGCAATATCAACATGCGCGATCCCGTGCTCTACAGAATCCTCCACGCGACCCACCCGCGCACCGGCGACCGCTGGTGCATCTACCCCACCTACGACTACGCCCACGGGCAGTCGGACGCCATCGAACACATCACTCACAGCCTCTGCACCCTCGAGTTCGAAGACCACCGGCCGCTCTATGATTGGCTGGTCGACAATCTTCCGTTGCCCTCCAAACCGCGTCAGATCGAGTTCGCACGTCTCAACCTGACCTACACTGTGCTCTCCAAGCGCCGCCTTCTCCAACTCGTCACCGGCGGCCACGTCAACGGCTGGGATGATCCGCGAATGCCGACCATCTCGGGCATTCGGCGACGAGGCTATCCACCCGCAGCGATTCATGACTTTGTCGACCGTGTCGGCCTCGCCAAACGGAACAGCGTCGTCGACCTCGCGATGCTCGAACACTGCGTCCGGACCGAACTCAACCGCACCGCCGAGAGACGGATGGGAGTTCTTCAACCTCTCAAGGTGGTGATCGAAAACTTCTCGGAGAACGCCAGCGAGGAGCTCGAGGCCGTCAACAACCCCGAAGATTCGTCGGCCGGCTCAAGGAAAGTTCCCTTCGGACGCGAGCTCTATATCGAGCGCGACGATTTCATGGAAGAACCGCCCAAAGAGTATTTCCGTCTCGCCCCCGGTCGCGAGGTGCGGTTGCGCTACGCATACTTCATCACCTGCCGAGAGGTCGTCAAGGATGATGCGGGCGAGGTCGTCCAGCTGCGCTGCACCTATGATCCGGAGACCCGAGGCGGGGATTCGCCGGACGGACGCAAGGTCAAGGCCACGCTGCACTGGGTCTCGGCGGCTCACGCCGTGAAAGCCGAAATGCGGCTTTATGACCACCTCTTCAACCGACCCGATCCGGGCGGCGACGGCAACTTCCTGGACGATCTCAACCCGGGCTCTCTCGACGTGATCACCGACGCGATGCTCGAGCCGAGCGTCCGGCTGTTCGCGCCGGGCGAACGTTTCCAGCTCGAACGCCTCGGCTACTTCTGCGTTGATCCCGAGGCGACCCCGGACAGGCCGGTCCTCAATCGCACCGTCACCCTGCGTGACACCTGGGCGAAGGTCAAAGCGAAGGGATGACTCTCAAATTTCAAGAGCCCCGCGGATCCCGCGGGGCTCTTGAAATGTGGTGCCGAAGGCCGGACTCGAACCGGCACGGATCGCTCCACACGGCCCTCAACCGTGCGCGTCTACCAATTCCGCCACTTCGGCACGCGTCACTGTCATCTTAGGTTTCGACCTCATTTCCCGCAAGCGGCCTAACCGCCCTCGCCGCCCGACTCAGGCGTGGCGGGGCTGTCGTCCGGCGCGGCTTCCTCGGGCACGGTCGGCGTTTCGACCACCAACCCGCCCCCCGCATTCTCCTCGGTGATCGCCTCCTCGAGCGCGTTTCCGGTCGGCTGCGAGGCCTCCGCCGGCAGGGCGGGCGCCACGTCCTCCATCACCGAGGTCCGGCGCTTGCCGGAGAGAATGGTCAGCGTCAGGCAGAGGACCACGAAGAGCACGAACGCTCCGGTGGTCATGCGGTGCATGATGTTGGTGGTGCCGCGAGGCCCGAACGAGGTCTGGCTGCCACCGCCGCCGAAGGCGCCGGCGAGGTCGGCGCCCTTGCCCTGCTGCAACAGCACCACCATGATCAGGAAAAGGCACACCAAAACGTACAAAATCACGAGTAGAACAGTCACGAGTCGTCTCCCGCGGCGCAGACCGCCGCAGCGCGGATGATAGCGGAAAATGAACCTACGTCAAGGCTTGCGCCGCCTATCAGACCGCCGTCGACGTCCGCAAGAGGGAGGAGCTCGTGCGCATTGGCGGGTTTGAGGCTGCCGCCGTAGAGGATCCGCATTCCGTCCGCGGCGGCGCCATCGAAGATCGCGGCCACGCGGATGCGGAGGAACGCGTGCGCCTCCTGGGCCTGGGCGGGGGTCGCGTTACGCCCGGTGCCGATCGCCCACACCGGTTCGTATGCGAGCACCAGATGGACGGGGTCGAGGGCACCGAGAGCGGCCGTCTGGCGCTCGAGCACGGCAAAGGTCTCCCCCGCGTCGCGTTCGGCGAGAGTCTCCCCGATGCAGTAGATGACCTCGAGGCCGGCGGCCTGCGCGGCCCGCGCGCGGTCGAGGGCGGTCGCATCGGTCTCGCCGAAAAATGTCCGCCGCTCGGAGTGGCCGACAATCACCCATTGAACGCCGATCTCGGTCAGCATCGGTGCCGCCAACTCGCCGGTGAAGGCGCCGCTGGCCTCCCAGTGCACGTTCTGAGCGCCGAGACCGATCCGTGACCCGGTTACCAGCATCGCTGCGGCTGGCAACGAGACGGCCGCCGGGCAGCACACGATGTCGACCGTGTCCCGGAGGTCTTCGGCGATGAGCCCCTCCAGATAGGCGGAGGTCTCAGCCACCGTCTTGTGCATCTTCCAGTTGCCGGCAATGAGCGGTCTGCGCATGCTTCTCTCCTTCAGCTTTCGAGCGCGGCGATGGCCGGCAGGCTCTCGCCGGTGATGAATTGGAGCGAGGCGCCGCCGCCGGTCGAAACGTGGTCGATGTCGTCGATGACCCCCGCCTGGCGCACGGCCATGACGGATTCACCGCCGCCGACCACCGAGAACGCGGGGCTCGCGGCCAGGGCTTGGGCCATCGCCAGGGTGCCGGCGGCGTACTCCGGCACCTCGAAAACGCCCATCGGCCCGTTCCAGAACACGGTGCGGGCAGCGGACACAACATCTCGGTAGCGGGCTCGCGCCAGGGGCCCGATGTCTACAACCATGAGCTCGGCGGGAATTGCATTGCTGGCCACCACCTCTACCCGCCCGGGTGTGTCGATCGCGTCGGCGACCACGACGTCGGCCGGCAGGACGAGCTCGATGCCGCGACTGTTGGCGGCGGCGAGGACCAAGCGCGCGGTGTCGAGCATCTCCACCTCGACCAGTGACCGGCCGACCTCGAGGCCCTGGGCGAGGAAAAAGGTGTTGGCCATGCCGCCGCCGATGAGGAGGGCGCTGACCCGGCCGAGGAGGGCCTCGAGAGGCGCCGTTTTGGTTGATACCTTGGCGCCGCCGACCACCGCCACGAAAGGCTGTTCGGGGTCGTCGACGACCCGGGCGAGCGCCGCCACCTCGCTCTCCATCAGCAAGCCGGCGGCCTTGCGCCCCTTCGGGTAACGTCGTGCGGCGGCCTCGACCGAGGCGTGGGCGCGGTGAGCGGTTCCGAAAGCATCGTTGACATAGTGGCTGTAGGGTTCGGAAAGACGGGCCGCGAAGTCTGGATTGTTGGCCTTTTCGCCGGGATGGAAGCGGAGGTTCTCCAGCAGCAGGAGCGATCCCGGCTCGACATCGGTGAGGGTGTCGAGACAGTCCGGGACAAAGCGGACCGGCCGGCCGAGGGCCTTCTCCAGTGCGACCGCCACCGGCGCCAGCGAATACGCCGGATCCGGCACCCCCTTGGCCTTGCCGAGGTGGGAGCACGCCGCAACCACCGCAGCTCTTTCGGTGAGCCAGCGCAGGGTCGGCAAAGCGGCGACGATGCGGGTATCGTCCAGGACCTCGCCGTCCTTGAGCGGGACGTTGAGGTCGAGACGGGCCAGCACCCGGGCGCCGGCCACGCCGTCGAGATCGCCGAGCACCGGCAGGCTCATACCCTACTCCTTGCCGATCATGTACTCGAGGAGGTCGACGCAGCGCAGGGCGTAGGCGTTCTCGTTGTCGTACCAGCCGACCACCCGGAAGAAGGTCGGCGCGACCTGGGCAATGAGCGCCAGGTCGACCACCGACGAGTGGGTCTCGCCGATGATGTCGGTCGACACCAGGGGTTCGTCGGTGGCGCGCAAGATGCCCTTGAGGTCGCCGTTCGCGGCCTTGACAAAGGCCGCTTTGAGCTCGTCGACCGAGGACTCCCGGCTGGACACGAAGGTCAGGTCGCAGACCGATCCGTCGGCCACCGGCACCCGCATCGCGGCACCGTGCAGCTTGCCGGCGAGCGCCGGATAGACGAGGCCAATCGCCTTGGCGGCGCCGGTCGAAGTCGGGATGATGTTGATCGCGGCCGCCCGTGCGCGGCGCATGTCCTTGGGGTGCTGGACATCGAGGATCCGCTGGTCGTTGGTGTAGGCATGGGTGGTGGTGAGCCAGCCGTGCTCGATGCCGACCGTCTCGTGCAGGACCTTGGCTAATGGCGCCAGACAGTTGGTGGTGCACGAGGCGTTCGAGATCACCTGGTGCTTGGCGGGATCGTAGAGGTCCGAGTTGACCCCCATGACAAAGGTCTCGTCGACATCCTGGCCGGGGGCAGTGATAACCACTCGCTTGGCGCCGGCATTGAGGTGGGTCGACGCCTTGTCGCGGCTGCGGAAGAGGCCAGTGGCCTCGAAGACATAGTCGACACCGAGCTCTTTCCACGGCAGCTTGCCGGGCTCACGCTCGGCGAGGACCCGCATGCGGTCGCCGTCGATGACGATGTCGGAGCCGTCGACCTGGACCGTGCCCCTGTAGGGCCCATGCACCGAGTCGTGAGCGAAGAGATAGCCGAGCATGTCGGGCGAGGTGAGGTCGTTGATGGCGACCAGATCGAAGCCGTCGCGGGCCTTGAGATGGCGGCCGATAAGCCGTCCGATGCGTCCGAAACCGTTGATCGCGACCTTGGTGCTCATGGGAGTCCTCCGAGCGATGGAATGGTCGCAGAGTATAGCAGATGAGACAGGCTTGCACCTCGAAGGTTCGTATGGTAGGTTCCCTGCTCGCGTGGCCCGTTCGTCTAGGGGTCTAGGACGCCGGCCTCTCACGCCGGTAACACGGGTTCGAATCCCGTACGGGCTACCAAACCCTCCTCTGTCCGCTTCCTGTGTCAGATTCAGGCTGCAGCCGTCGATGCGCGGCGATCTGTGCCGTTTTCTCGTGCGCGCTCGGTGCGACGTACGGCGAGTACGACTCCCTCGCGCGCACCTCGAAAACGCCGCATCTCACCACGCCTCGCGACCTTCGCTTCTGAATCTGACACAGGAAGCGTACGTTCGTTCGGGGAATTTGTCGAGAAGCGAATGATCGTCAGCAACTCACGCTTTAACAAACAATTAACCTTTCCGGCGATGGCATAGACGGTACAATGGATGCAGTCGAGAGAGGGCGGAGACGGCACGAGGGCGGCGAACTCCGCCCTTGGCGGAAAGAGACCGCGGCCGGATGGGCCCGGTGGCGATGGAGGTCCGCGATGCGTTTGACTCATAAAACCGCCGTTTTTCTGATGGTCTGCGGTATGTTGGCGGCTCCAGCCGTGCCCCTCGAAGCGGCGGACGAGGCCGTGTGCTACGCCGCAGCGGACTCTGGTGATGAGCTGGTGTCGTCGTGGCGGTCGGGCGGCAACTTCATCGACATCGGGGATTTCGGTGGCGGTAATGATGACATCGAGGCCATCGCCTTCAACACCGCCGACGGCGTGCTCTACGGCGCCGACGCCGATACCCTCGGCACGATCAACATGGCAACGGGCGTTTTCAACGCCATCGCCGGCACTTTTGGCACCGCCGACGGCGCCTTGGGACCGATCAACATCAGCGACGTTGACGGCCTCGCGTTCGACCGCGCGACCGGCATCCTTTACGGTGCCGAGCGCGAGGGAGGCGATGACCTCCTGGTCCAGATCGATGTCGCAACTGGTCTCATCGTCCAGGACGCCTTCGGCGTTGGCGTGGACTACGTTGTCATCCTGGCAAGCCCGATCACCGGCTTCGACGACATCGACGACCTCGCGGTCGACCCCACCGACGGCCAGCTCTACGGCATCTCCAACAACGGTGGCGTCGACGACCACCTGGTCAAGATCGACAAGACCGACGGCTCGGTGATCGATGTCGGCCCATTCCTCGGCACCAACGACATGGAGGGCCTGTCGGTCAGCCCCGACGGCGAGCTCTTCGGCACAACCGGCGGTACCAGTAGCCTGTGGAACATCGACAAGCTGACCGGGCTGGCGACCCTCGTCGAGGCCTATCCGAGCCAGGGGGACTACGAGGGCGTGGCCTGCATGCGTTCGAACGTGATCACCGGAACGGTCTTCGTTGACACCGACTCGGATGGGACGCTCGACCCGGGCGAGCTCGGCCTCGCCGGGGTCACGGTGCGGCTCTACCTCGATGACGGGACGACCCCTGGCTCGGTCGACGGCAGTGACACCCTCCTCCAGACCGTGATCAGCCCCGCCTCGGGCTTTTTCCAGTTCTTCCTCTCCAGCTTCGGCGACTACGTCATGGAGATCGACCCCTCGACGCTCCCCTCGGGCTGGTCGCTGACCACCGACAACCTCGAGATCGCGAGCTTCGCAAACTACGGCAACGTCGACTCTGGCAACCACTTCGGCGCCATCGGCTCGGCGGTCGATCTCGGCGTGACCAAGACAGCGGACCTCGCCTCCGCCTGCCCGGGCGACGTCATCACCTACACCATCACCGTCACCAACACCAGCTCCACCACCACCCAGACTGACGTCACCCTCAACGACTCGCTGCCGCTGGGTGCGACCTATGTCGCCGAGTCCACCGTGGCGACCGGCTGGACCAACGTTCCGGCGGGCAACTTCCGCGACGATTTCTCAACCCGCTGGTACGGCAGAAACGACGGCAGCCTCAACTGGACCGGCAACTGGATCGAGACCTCCGACGACGGTCGGCCGGACAACGGCGACATCCAGATCGTCGGTCATGACGGCCGGAATGCCCTGCGCATCCAGGACGACGGCAATGCGATCCGGCGTCAGGCGAACCTCGACCCCACTGTTTATGCGACGGCGACACTGACCATCGAGTACGAGCGCGACGGCCTCGAGAGCGGCGAGTGGGCCGATCTCCGGATCTGGGACGGGACCACCTGGCATCTTCTCGACACCTTCCCGGGGCCCGCCACCGACACCGAGTGGATCCTCGCGACCTATGACATCACACCGTACATGGCGACCGATACGCAGGTGGCCTTCGAAACGCCGAACGGCGGCATGGGCAATAATGACGATTTCTACGTCGACTACGTCGACATCACGGTCTCGACGAACCCCGGCGTCGGCACCAAGGACAACATCCCCGGCGGCGTCTTCGGCGATCTCCTCGACGGCACCACGCCCGGCCTCGTAGTCGCAGGCGACAGTTACCTTATTCCGCCCGGCGAGAGCATGACCGTGACCTTCCAGGCCTCGGTTGACAATCCCTTCAACGGCACCTCGCCGCTGGTCAACGCGGCCACCGGGACCAGCACCGAGGGCGGCTTCGACGTCGACTCCGCCGGCTCCACGATCTCGTTGGCCACCGTCGGCAACCTGGTGTGGTACGACTTGGATCAAAACGGCACGCAGGACCTGGGCGAGCTGGGAATCTCCGACGTGCCGATCACGGTCTACGGCCCCGGCCCGGACGGCAACCTCGGTACCGGTGACGACGTCTACGTCTCCTCGACCTTCAGCGATGCCGACGGCCTGTACGACTTCCCCAACCTCGGGCCCGGAGAGTACCGGGTGGAGGTTAACGATGTCTGGCTGGCGGCGAACGGCTACACGTACCAGATCTATCCCGCCCTCCCCCATGGAAACTATTGGGACCTCAGCGGCACCGGCCCCGATTGGCCGGCCCTGACCTGCGGCGGAGCCCAAAGCGGCGCCGACTTCGGCTACTGGGACGGAAACCCGGTGCCGGTGACCCTGTCGTCGTTCCAAACCTCCGAGGGCCGCAGCGGCACCCTCTTCGAATGGACAACGGCGACCCAGGCCGGAACCGTCGGCTTCAATCTGTTTGCAGTCAGCGGTTCGGGCTGGCGGCGGATCAACTCCGAGCTGATTCCCGCCCACACGCCCGACTCGGTGGTGCCCCAACACTATCGGTACGAGACCGGCGCCATCGATGCCGAGGGCTTCGCCGTCGAGGATGTCGACATCCACGGCCATCGGCGGCGCCACGGCCCATTTGCCAGGGCCCTCCGCCACGGGCTCGACCCGCTGGTTGCGCCGGAGAGGCGCGTTGACTGGTCGTCGATCCGCGGCGAGCACCTGCAAAAGGTGGAAGAGCGTCGTCTCTCCCGCGGTCGCGATATCGAGGGCGGTTTCGGAGCGGCCAAAAACGCGAAAGCCGTCGGACGACGGGGCGGCGGTGACCGCCGGTCGCCGTGGGGCGAGATCGTCCAGTTCCTGGTCGAAACCGACGGGGTGTATCGAGTCCGCCACGAGGACCTGGTGACGGCGGGGATCGACCTCACGGGCATCGCCGCGGAGAAACTTGCCCTGAGCGCGGGCGGCCAGGCCGTGCCGATCTTTGTCCGCGGTGGCCCGGTTTTCGGGCCCGGCTCCTCGATCGAGTGGGTGGCCCACGGTCTCAGCACCCTTTACACAAAGACCAATGTCTACGTTCTCAGCCTCGACCAGCGGGACGTCTCCAGGGTCGGCTTCGACCGGCGGCTCCCGGACTCCGGTGCCGTGCCCCCCGAGTACTACCTCGAGAAGACCGTAGCTGAGCACAACCGGAGCTATAGCTTTGCCGCGCCGAATGGCGATCCCTGGTACGACACGAGGATTCTCGCCTTCACTGAACCGAAATACGCCGACTTCGAGATCACGATCGACCAGCTCGTCGAGGATGCGAACACCGTCACCCTTCGGGTCGAAATGTGGGGCACCACCGATTGGCAGGAAACCCCCGATCATCACGTCGAGATGGCTTTCAACGGCGTACCGGTGGCCGACGAGTTTTTCGACGGCCTGCTCGACTATCCGCTTGAGATCGAGCTGCCGGCGGGTGTTCTCGAAGAGGGGACCAATACCCTCGAGCTGACCCTGCCGGGCGACACTGGGGTCGACTATGACCTCGTGACCTTCGACAGCTTCAGCGTCACCTATCCGCGTCGGTTCGCGGCGCGCGGGGGATTCCTGGAGTTCGAGGCCGCGGCGGAGGTACTGCGCGTCGAAGGCCTTCCGAGCCCAAACGCGGTCGTTTACCGAATCAATGGGGACGCGGTCACGCTGGTTGCGGGCAAGGAGATGACTCCGGCTGAGGGCGGGTACGTCGTTACCTTCCGGGGGTCGTCAGAGCCGGCGCGGTATGTTGTCGCGGCCACGGCCGCGATCCGCGCCCCGGACCTCGTACCCGCGCGCGACCGGTCCTCCATCCTCAGAGGGGAAGCGGACTACCTGGTGATCGCGCATCCGGACTTCATCGACGGTCTCGATCCGTTGGTTGTGGCCCGCGAGAATGAGGGCTGGCGGGTCAAGGTGGTCGATGTCGAGGATGTCTACGCCGAGTTCAACCACGGCATTGTCGACCCCGAGGCCATCAGATCCTACATTGCCTACGCGGCCGAGCATCTCGGAACCGAGATGGTGCTTCTGGTGGGTGGCGACACTTACGACTACCACGACTACCTCGGCCTCGGATCCCTGAGCTTCATTCCCTCGCTTTACGCTGCGACCGGCAACATTGTTCATTTCGCCCCCGTCGATCCGCTCTTTACCGACATCGACGGGGATGGTCTGCCGGACCTACCGATCGGGCGTCTGCCGGTGCGGACCTCGACCGAGCTCGAGGAGGTGGTCGACAAAACCCTCGACTACGCGGCCAAGAGCTATCCGCGCAGTGCCATGTTCGCGGCCGACAAGGACGATGTCTCGGGCGAGTCCTTTGCCGCCATCAGCAACACCCTCATCTCGAAGCTTCCCGCCGGATGGTGGGTGACCACGGCCTACCTCGAAGAGCACAGCGTCGACTACGCTCGCCTCCTCCTTCTTGTTGGCTTCAACAGGGGAACGGCGCTGACCAGTTACTTCGGCCATTCCGGACCGACCGTATGGTCCTTCGACAACCTTTTCCACGCAGCAGACGTGGCCAACCTCAAGAATCACCGCATGCCGACCGTCGTCACGCAGTGGGGGTGTTGGAACACCTACTACGTGGAGCCCACCAACAACACCATGGGCCACGCCCTGCTGCTCTCCGGCGACCAGGGTGCGGCTGCGGTGCTCGGCGCGTCCACCTTGACGGAGTCGGCTTCCGACCAGGCCCTCGGCGAGCGCTTCTTACCGCGCCTCGTCGAGCCCGGGGCGACGATCGGTGGTGCGCTCCAGGAGGCCAAGGAAGAACTGGCGCGCGAGGAGCCTGGACGGCTCGATGTCCTCCTCGGCTGGACCCTGCTTGGTGACCCGGCGTTGATTGTGGAGCCCCGGTGATCCCGGATTGAGATGAGCGGCATCGTCCTCGAATTTCGTCGCGACGGGGCACGGGCCGGGCGTTCGATGGCGGTGCGCATGCTCGATCGCCTCGATCATCGCGGCCCGGACGGTCGGCGGTTGGTGGTGAAGGATCGGGTCACCCTGGGCTGCCAGCATTTCTGGACGACCCCCGAAGAGGTCGGCGAGGAGCAGCCGGTGGCCGCCGGTGGGCGGCTGTTGGCATTCGACGGACGTCTCGACAATCGGGAAGATATTCTGCGCGCCCTCAATCATCATTACCCCGAGAGCCGTGGGATCTCGGATGCGATGCTGGTGCTCGAAGCCTTCCGGGCATGGGGGAGCGATTGCTTCGATCGGCTGATTGGACCCTTCGCCATCGTGCTGTGGGATGCACTGACGAAGACAGTTGTTGCCGCGCGTGATGGTCTTGGCGATCGCACGCTTTTTTACCACCTGAACTCCAAACGGCTCGTGATGGCGTCGGAGGAGCACACCCTCCTCGCGCACCCTGAAATCTCCTGTCGGCTTGACGAGGACCGGATCGCGCACCACTTCGCGATCCGCGTGCCGGCCGACGGCTCTACCTTTTTTGCTGATATTTCAGAACTCCAGCCCGGCGAGGTCTTGACGGTCAGTGAAACCGCCCAGGGAAACCGACGGTGCTGGCACCCCCGGGCCGAGCCGGGGATCGCGCAGTTGTCGGATCGCGATTGCGTGGATCGTTATCGTGAAATCTTCACCGAGGCGGTGCGCTGCCGCCTGCGCTCGGCCACTCCGCCGGCGGTGATCATGAGTGGCGGTCTCGACTCGACGTCGATCGCGGCGGTCGGCGCTCGCGAGCTCGCCACCTCCGGCGCGAACTTTCGGATGCGAGCGGTGTCCTGGATCTTCGACGAGCTCCTCGAGTGCGACGAGCGCCCGTTCATCGATGCGGTCGTCGCGCACTGCGGTCTCGAAGCCTGGCGCGTGGCGGGCGACGACGCCTGGCCCCTTGCCAACCCGGCTGTCCTGTCGCGAAATCCCAGCACCCCGGAACAGAACCCCTACCGCGAGCTCAAGCAACGCGCGTATCAGCGGGTTGCGGCAACAGGGTCGCGGGCCGCTCTCACGGGTGGATCGGCCGACGTCTTCTCGTCGGGCACCGGTGCGTGGTTCTGGGACCTGCTGCGCGCGCGCCGTTTCCTCGAAGCCGGGACATCGATGGCAGCCGATGTCGGCAAGCGTGGTCTTCGCGAAGCCCTCAGGAGGGCGGGGTTTGGCGCCCCCTTCCGCCCGATCCGCTCGCTTCTGGCTCCGCCGCCGGAGCACGCGCCTTGGCTCACCGGCTTCGCGATCAGTCGCGTCGGCGAAAAAGAAACCCGGAGTTGGTGGCGGAATGCCTTTCCGCGACCGGCGCAGAGCGCGGCCGTTCTCGGGGCGCGTGAAGCCCGAGGTGTGTCGGCGGAAATCTTCGACGCCAATTCTGCCGGCGTCGATCTGCGCCACCCCTACCGGGACCGGCGTTTGACCGAGTTCATGCTTACGATCCCGGCCCATCAACTCTACCGCCAGGGCCGCTACAAGCACCTGGCGAGGGCCGCCGCCGCCGGCCTGCTGCCACCGGAAATCCCGGCACGGGTCGAGCCCACCCTCCTGACGCCGCTGTTCCGGCGTGGGGTCTTCGAACGCGAGAGACAGATGGTCCAGAGAATCCTCCACGGCGCCGATGCGATGTGGCCACGATTCGTCGATCGGGCATGGGTCGAGGAGATTCTCCGGGTCGGTCCGCAACGGTCGCTCGACGAGATCATTCTCTGGCACTGTGTGGGCTTCGAGAGCTGGATCGGTCGCCATTGCCGGTCGGCCACTGCTCGACAAGGGAACAAAGAAACTATATCCTTACAAGAGAGCGCAGCATGAGAGAGAAACATTCAACTCCGCGATCACACACCGGCGCAAACCGCAGGGCGACCCGGCGCGCTGAGAGTCCGCCGGTTGCACGGCAGCCATACCACGTGCCTCGAATCACCGCGAGTGGGCCGTTGGCACGGATTGCCCTCGGTGGATCGCCGGGCGCTGGAGATTCGGGTCCGGGGATGAATGTGCAGGACCCTAAAGTCTAGCCCGCATATCTCACCAACCTCCTGCTGCGGACGCCGGTGCACCGCACCCAGCGGTATTTTCTCGACTCTGGGTCGAAAACCCAACTGGGCACGGCACCTCGCCGCCCTCGCGACGAAACCCGGTGAGATATGCGGGCTGGCGCCGAGGCCGCTGCCGCACTGAATCAGTTCCAGTCCCGATGCACGATCCGCCCTGACTGCGGTAGAATAAGCGGCACAGATACTGAGCATCTGATATCCGACAGCTCTTCGCGAAGGGAGAATTCGTCATGGAAGACACACCGCAGGGCCCGCAGGACAGCGCACCGCCGCCGCCCCCACCCCCGACTGAGCCTTCGCCGCAGGCGCCGGCCGTCAAGGAGGTGGTGTCAGAGAATCGCAAGGTGATGATCGTTCTCTCCTACCTGTGGCTCCTGGCCCTGATCCCGCTGCTGGTGGAGAAGGACGACCGCGAGGTGCAGTGGCACGCCAAGCACGGCCTGGTCCTGACCGTCGTCGAAGTCGTGGTGATGATCGGGCTGCAGGTGGTGGTCATGATCCTCGGCGCGATCAGCGGCGGCCTCGGGTGCATCTTCACCATCTTGATACCGGTCTTCATGCTCGCTATCCTGATCGTCCACATACTGTGCATTGTCAAGGGGATCAACGGTCAGCGGTTCTTGATCCCGGGCATCAGCGAGTTCGCCGACAGGTTCTGAGAGCCAGGATATCGAGGAAGACAGCTCGAGTGTGGCTGGCGGCTGAGGGCCGTGTGGGATAGGTGACGTCAAGCCCATAACGCGCTACCCTCCCTCAATGAAGAATGAGGTGGCTTGAGTCGTGCGTCTTTCACAGCAGCTGGATCCTTCAATGGTGCTGATCTCGCCCGACGTCGGGGAGCGGGCGGAGCTCTTCCATCGTTTCGGTGAGCTCTTCGAGAAGGCCAAGCTGGTCGAGTCGGGGGAGCTGGTGGTCGCACGTCTGCTCGAACGAGAAGCGATCCTCTCGACCGGCATCGGTGGCGGCGTCGCGGTTCCCCACGCTCAGATTCCTGGTCTCGGGCGTCTCGCCATGGCCGCGTCCACCCATGCCGACGGTCTCGAATACCCTGCCCTTGACGAGCGACCGGTGCGGCTTGTCTTTTGTTTGCTGGGTGATGCCAACACCGCCGCAGATCACCTCGCGGGGCTTGCCCGCCTGGCCCGCCTCGCGCGGCGTACCTCGGCCCTTGAGCCTCTCATCGAGGCCGTCGATGGTGATGCTTTTCTCGATGCACTGCGACGACTTGAGGGAGACTGAGTGCGGCTGCTGGTCGCCGTCCTCCACCGCGAGGATTTGCTCGACGAGGTTTTGTCCGCCCTGGTCGAACTCGAAGAGTCGGACGCGGTTGTCGTGGAAAGCCGGAGTGGGCTCGAACTCCTCGAACGGGACCTGCCGATCTTCGCCGGTCTGCGGTCGTTGATTCCTAGCGGAATCGATTTCTCGAGTCTCGTGATCTGTCTGATCGAGGATGATCGACGGGCGGGGGAAGCGCTGGCGACCATTCGTGACCTTGCCGACATCGGCAGCGAGACGGACGGGCCGCGCAACACCGTGATGCTGATCCCGGTGTCCAACGTCGAGCATTTCTAGCGCCCGCGGCCGCAGCCGCGGACGCGGGCGGTAGACTGGGACATGCTTCGGGGAACAGTCGCATTCCTTGTCCTGATCGCTTTCGCGGTCCTCGGGGCCGAACTGCGGAGCATCCTCGTCCGTCGTGGTCGGCGGGAACCGGCGATGGAGGGGATTTCCTTTCTGGTGGTCGGGCTTGCGCTTGGTGGGCGCGGACTGGGGCTCTTCCCCGACGATCTGCTGGTGTCGATGAGGGTGGTCGTGCTCTTTGGTCTCGCGTGGATCGGTCTCGTCTTCGGGGTCCAGGTGGAGCTCCGGATTGTCCGCCGGCTCCTGCCGTGGCAACGATGGGCAGGATGGCTGACCCCAACTGCGGTAGGGCTTCCGATGATCCTTGGTGCCTTGATGGCGGGCCTCCCCACCGCCCTATCGTTGGGACTCGGGGCGTTAGCGATGGCGGTCTCTCCCAGCCCCCTCGAAGGACTGGCGCGTGGCCGGTCAATCCGGGATCGGTCGGCGGTTCGCTTGCTCAAGCTGGTGATGGCCTTTGCCGGGTTGCCGGCGGTGATCGTCTTTGCCGTTGCTGCGGCCTTCGCCAGTCCGTTGGCTGCGGCGAGTGGGGGAGGAATTCCGGCATCGCAACTGGTCATAGTGACCGCCGCGGTCGGCACACTGGTTGGTTATGCGCTGGTTGTGTTGGCGAGGGGTGTACGGGAGCACATCCGGCTCTTGACCCTGGCCGGCGGTTCGATGTGCCTCGTCGCCGGGGCAGCTGCCGTCCTCGGTCTCAGCGCGCTGCCGGCGGCGGCCTGTGCCGGCGCGGTGCTGGTCAATCGAAGTGTCTTCCCCAACCGCATGCTGCGGGTCGCGCACTCGCTCGAGAGGCCGATGCTGGTGGCCCTGTTGGTGCTGGTCGGGGCGTCGTGGAAGGGCGCGTCGTTTTCGCTGATCACGTTCGTTCTTCTGACTGTCGTGCGCGCGATTGCGGCGTGGGTCGCCGGTGAGTTCTTGCAGAGGATTGCCCGGAGTCGCCGGGTGGCCTCCCGGACACCGGCCCTCGGCCTCGGTCTCCTTCCGCAAGGCGAGCTCGCGCTTGGTCTGTTGGTGGCGATTATCAGTTTTTTTCCGGACACCAGCGGCATCCTCGAGGCGGTGGTGGCGGCGATCATCGTCAACAATGTTGTCGGCGCCTGGTGGATGCGGCGGTGGCTTGCAGGCACCGGTGAGGACGTTTCCGGATCATGAGGTGGGCGCTCTTTCTGGTGTTGGCGGCCTTCAGTTGGACCGCGCGATATCTCGGCGGAACGGTTGCTGACGACCCGGCCGGATCGGCTCTGCTTGCCCTCGGTTGCCTGATCATCGGTGGAGTGATGAGTGGCGAGCTGGCGGTGCGCCTGCGGCTTCCCAAAATCACCGGGTACCTCGTATTCGGGATGATTGCCGGGCCCCACGCCGTGGGCCTCGAAACGTTCCGCGATGCAAGCCTCCTGCGCCTCTTCGAGGATCTCGCACTTGGTCTCATCGCCCTCACCGCCGGCGGGGAGTTTCGGCTTGCGGTGATTCGGCGGCGTCTGCGCCCTTTGTTGGCGATCACCGTCGCCCACACTGCAGGAATTTTCCTCATCGTCGCCGGTACGCTGTGGACCCTCCTGACGATCGTGCCCTTTCTCGGTCCGGTGTCGCAGACCGAGTTACTCGCCGGGGTTGCCCTGCTCGCGGTGATTGCGGTGGCGGTCTCGCCCGCCACCACCATCGCTGTCATCACCGACCTCGGGGCGCGGGGCGAGATGGTGGAGACGGTCCTCGGGGTGACGATCCTCAAGGATCTCGTGATCATCCTTCTCTTCACCGTGGTCAGCGCCCTTGCTCTCTCGTGGGTTGGCAACAATGCAGTGGACTTGGGTGATCTCCGCCATGTAGCGGTGGAGATGGGCGTGTCGATGTTGATCGGCGCCACGCTCGGTGCCATGCTCGGCCTCTACTTTCTGAAGGTTGGCCGGCTGGCACCGCTCGCCGTGCTGCTCCTCGCCCTTGCTTCAGCCGAGCTCGGCCGAGGTTCGTCGGTTGATCACCTGCTGATCTGCATGGCGGCTGGCTTTACTGCGCGGAACCTCTTTCCGCACGCAGCCGGGAACTTCATTGGTGCTCTCGAGCAGTCCTCGACCCCGATATATGTGATCTTCTTCGCTCTTGTCGGCGCCGGGCTCGACCTGGGTATTCTCGCTGCAGTGTGGCTGCCGGCGATGGTCTACGTGGGGATGCGGGTGTTCGCGATCCAGTTGACGACACGACTGCCGGCAATGGCTGCCGGCTCGGGTTGGCGGGTGGTGCGCTACGGATGGATGGGCTTTGTCGCCCAGGCCGGTCTTTCTCTGGGTCTCGCCGCACGCATGCAACGAGAGCTTCCAGGAATCGGCGCAACCATTGCTGCCCTGGTTGTGGCCGCGGTGGTGATCAACCAGCTTGCCGGCCCGGTGCTGTGGGAACGCGCGATTGTGGCCGCCGGTGAGGATCGAAAGAAACGGGCCGGCCCGAAGGCCAGCCCGCCGTCCTGATTCACTGAGTATCAGTTGCTCTTTCCGCCGTACATTTCCATTTGCGGGAAGGTGCCGTTGCATCCACTGTCGAGGCCGGAGAAATCCGAACCCTCTGCGTCCAGGGTGCCGGAGAAGCCGAGGTTGTCATCGACCGTGAAGGTGATGGTGTAGGTGATCGTGCCGCCGTCAAAGTCGTCTCCCGGCGAATACACCTCGGCGTACTCCACTCCGGAACCGAAGTCCTCGACCGCGGTCGGGGCGAGGTCGAAACCCCACTGGAAGATCACGGGGCACTCAGGAATGCCCTGATTGTCGACCTTGTCGTAGTTCACAAATGTGCCGTAGATCACGTCGACCACGTCGTCGACGATCTCCAGGTTGCCGCCGGACGCGAAACCGAGGTCGTCGTAGACGGCGAACTGATAGGTGCCGTCACTCGACCCCCCGCCGGCACCGAAGGCCTGCTCAACGGTTGTCGGGTCTTTGCTGAGGCGGTCGACCTTGGAGCCGAGCATCACCATCGAGCCCGCGCTGACCTGGACCAGCGCAGTCCCGTTCTCGAACGACGCCACGTCCCATAGGTTCTCGACCGAGGAGAACCACGGGGCGTAGGCGGTGAGCACCACCTGTGTGGTATCGAGCAGGGTGCCATCGGGGTCGAGGAGGTCGATGTCCATGGTCACCCCGTTCGCACCGGCGAGGGCGAAGAGGTTGGTGTAGAAGTCGTCGGTCAATACCATCCCCGCCAGCGTAGTGGACTCCCCAGCCGAGGTCGCGGACGACGCCGGAATCCCCTCGAAGCCGGAGCCGTAGGTGCCGTTGTCGCTGCCAGCGCCCGTGAAGACGATCAGATTGGCGGTCACTTCGCCGGTCGCCGTGATGCGGAACGCTCCTTCAGCCCTGTTCAAGCCGAACACATTCAGGAGTACATCGTCGAGAATCAAGGTCTCGTCGGCGGCCACCGGAAAGGATTCGGGGTCCGGATTGGGATCGGCCGGATCGCGATTGAGCCACCAGACCTCCACCGTCACGCCGGTTGCGCCCGGATTATTGATGTAGAGATCGGCTCTCCAGCGATTGGTGCGCGCCGCTCCCGCGATCAGCAGGTCATCGCTCGGGCTGATGGCGAGCACCGACGATGCCGCAAAAAGCACGAGAATGCCAAGAGTAATGGTTGAACGATGCATTCGAGACCTCCTTGGTCCGTTCTCGAGATAAACCGAAACGTACCATACCAGATTCCCGGGCGATAGCGTGCACCAACGCCCACACGACAACATTCTGTGAATACGAGGGGTTGGTGTGATTTGTTGCCGTGTCCCGGAATTCCGAATTCGGAATTCCGAATTCGGGAATTCGGGATAAGATACCCGGATGACCTACCAGGTTCTCGCGCGCACGTGGCGGCCACAGCGATTCTCCGAGCTCTTTGGGCAGGACGCGGTCGTACAGACCCTGTGCAATGCGTTGACCTCGGGGACCTTCGGTCAGGCCTATCTGTTCTCGGGTCTGCGGGGCGTCGGTAAGACGACGGCTGCCCGTCTGCTGGCCAAGGCGGTCAACTGCGCCGAGGGACCCACCGCCGAGCCCTGCGGCGAGTGCGATTCCTGTCGAGAGATAGCGCAGGGTTCGAGCATCGACGTCATCGAGATCGACGGCGCCTCAAACCGTGGTATCGACGACGTCAGGGAGCTTCGAGAGCTTCTCCAGTTCCGCCCGACCAGGGACCGCTATCGGGTACTGATCGTCGACGAGGTCCACATGCTGACCCGCGAGGCGTTCAACGCGCTGCTCAAGAGCCTTGAGGAGCCCCCGCCATACATCCTCTGGATCTTCGCCACCACCGAACGCCTCAAAGTGCCTGAGACTATTCAATCCCGGTGTCAGCAGCTCGAATTCCGACCGGTCGGATCCGAGCTCATCCGTGGCCGACTCGAGAAGATCGCCGTCGCAGAGGGCTTCTCCCTCACGCCATCGGCCGCGGCTTCAATAGCTTCCGCTGCCGAGGGCAGCGTCCGCGATGCGCTGTCTCTGCTCGATCAGCTGCGCGCCTTCGCCTCCGACAACGTCGACGACGAGGCCGTGGCGTCGGTGCTCGGTGTCCCGCCGATGGAGGTCACGGTGCAGCTGGTGGAAGCGCTGGCGGCAGGCCGCATTGCCGATGGCCTGGCGCTGGTGCGCGATCAGCTCGCTAATGGCCAGGATGCCTCCGTGCTCTACCGTGAGATCGGCCGGACTTTACGAGCCGCACTGTACCTGGCCGTTGATCCGGATCTGGCGCCGACAATGTCCGATACTCATCGCGACCTTCTCTTGGCTGTTGCCACGTCGGGGGGCGTCGATTCGTTGAGTCGCATGCTCGGTCTGTGGCTGGAGCAGGAGGCCCTGGTGCGCGGTGCGGCCAACCGTGAGCTGGCTCTCGAGGTGGCGTCGTTGCGGCTCGCCCGCTGGCCGTCGGTGCAGCGGGTCGAGGAGTGGCTGGCGGGCATCGGCCCGGTCGACCCCGGCGCCGGCCCTTCCGGTTCGCCGTCGGGCGCCGGACCCACGAGGTCTTCGCCGGGTCCGGCCGCCGCATCCGGCGGCGCGTCAGCGGCCGCAGCGCGGGAGGACGAACAGGCTGCCGTGATCACCCCCCAAGATCCGTCGCTGGCGGAGGAGGCAAGCTCCGATCCCGGTGTGATCCTTGCGACCCGGGTCCTCGGGGGCGAGGTGGTCGCGGTGCGTTCGAACGGCGAAGGTTCGTGATTCCGGGACCGCGGAGGCGATGATGGATTTGCGGCCGACGGCAGTTCGTGAATTGCTCCAGCACCTGGAGCGCCTGCCGGGTGTCGGACCACGCACCGCGCAACGCCTGGCCGAGCATCTCTTGACCATTGACCCTGGTGAGCTCGAGGCGTTTGCCGCCGTACTCGCCGGTCTCCACTCGTCTGTCGAGCTGTGCTCGAAGTGCTGCCTGTTGACCGAGAACGACCCGTGCCCGGTGTGCGCCGACCCGAGCCGCAATCATGGGATTATTCTGGTGGTGGAGGAACCCACCACCGCCTGGGCTGTCGAGGCGACCGGTGAATATCGCGGCCTCTATCATGCTCTCCTGGGGCACCTGTCACCGCTCCACGGAGTCGGGCCGGACGATCTCACCATCGACCGCCTCGAGGCGCGGTGCAGGGCCGGCGGGATCCAGGAGGTGATCCTCGCGACCGACCAGACGGTTGAGGGCGAGACCACCGCGCTCTACATCGCCAGGCGCCTGCAGCCTCTCGGGATCACCGTGAGCCGTCCGGCATCCGGCATACCGGTGGGGGGCGAGGTAGCCGCGGTCGATCGTGTGACCCTTGCCCAGGCACTCCAGCTTCGACGCAATGTCTGACGCGTATATCATTGAAAAATTTTGAACTTGGCGAGCAGGTCCAGGGCCGGTCTCATGACTGCCAGGGTTGCTAGAAGAGGCCGGTTATGTCAGAATTGAGGCTACTGGGAGTGTGAGATATTGAACACGTCTCTTGTCTTGTATGAGGAGGAGTTCGAGCGAATCAAGCACCTCCTCAACACGTTACGGATGGATGCCAGCGCCAAGATCGTTTTTCTGGTCGACAAGAACGGCCAGCAGATCGCGGGCGCCGGTGAGGTCAATCTCGTTGATACGACCTCCCTCGCCTCCCTCACCGCCGGCAATGTCGCCGCCACCGACGGCCTCGCCAAGCTGATCGGCGAGAAAGAGTTCTCGATCCTTTTCCATGAGGGTCGCAAGGACAATATCCACATATCGATTGTCGGCAAGCGATTGATTCTGGTCGTGATCTTTGATGAGCGCTCGTCGCTCGGTTTGGTTCGTCTGCGGGTCCGCAAAGCGTCCGCCGACATCGAGCGCGTGCTCAACGAAATGGAGTCCAAGGCCCTCGAGGTCGGTGCCCAGGAGACGGTCTCGCCCTTTGCAGAAATCACTGACGACGACATCGATGCACTGTTCTCCGAATGAGCTTCATCAACTACGCCGCCCGCGAGATCAACGTCAAGATCGTGTTCTACGGTCCCGGTCTGTGCGGGAAGACCACCAATTTGCAGTACATCTACGAGAAATCCAGCCCGCAGCAGAAGGGCAAGTTGATTTCACTCGCCACCGAAACCGATCGCACCCTGTTCTTCGATTTCCTGCCGCTCGATCTCGGTGCTGTGCGGGGGTTCAAAACACGGTTTCATCTCTACACCGTCCCCGGCCAGGTGTTTTACGACGCCAGTCGAAAGCTGATCCTCAAAGGGGTCGACGGGGTCGTCTTCGTCGCTGACTCGCAGGAGGCGCGGATGGACGCCAACGTCGAGTCCCTTCGCAACCTCGAAGATAACCTCAGCGAAAACGGCTTCGAGCTCAAGACGGTGCCCTACGTGCTGCAGTTCAACAAGCGTGATCTTCCGAGCGCGATGCTCGTTGATGACATGTACCGCCTCCTCAATTTCAAGGGCGAACCGACCTTCGAGGCCGTTGCCGTCAAGGGGATCGGGGTCTTCGAGACCCTCAAGGCAGTGGCCAAACAGGTCCTCTACGAGCTCCGCAGCCGCTGAGGTCGGACCGCTCGAGAACCTCCCACACGCCTGGCAGGCAGCATTTCCGCGGCAATGATAGGCTGCGGGCGAAACGGAGAATTGTACCTCGAGGAGGCACCGTGACCCACCACTTCGATGAGATTGATCAACTCGCCGTTACAACCATTCGTACCCTTTCCATGGACGCGGTCGAGAAGGCGAAATCCGGACATCCCGGCGCACCCATGGGCCTCGCGCCGGTGGCCTACGTGCTCTACTCGAGGTTTGTCAAACACGATCCGGAGCATCCGAGTTGGCCGGATCGCGACCGGTTCGTCCTTTCATGCGGCCACGCTTCCATGCTCCTCTACAGCGTGCTCCACCTGATGGGCTACGACCTCGACCTGGATGAGATTAAGAACTTCCGGCAGTGGGGGTCGAGGACTCCAGGCCATCCCGAAATCGGGGTCGTGCCCGGAGCGGAGATGACGACCGGCCCGCTTGGCCAGGGTGTGGCCACTTCGGTGGGGATGGCCCTGGCCGAGGCGCACCTGGCAGCGACCTTCAACCGACCGGACCACACCGTCATCGATCACCGCACCTGGGTTCTGTGTTCGGACGGAGATCTCATGGAGGGTGTGAGCTCCGAGGCGGCGTCCCTCGCCGGCCACCTCAAGCTGGGCAAGCTGGCGTGGATCTGGGACGACAACCGCATCACCATCGAGGGCGGCACCGAAATCGCGGTCTCCGACAATATTCCGGCGCGATTCATTGCCCATGGCTGGCGGGTTCTGGAGGTCGAGGACGCCAACGATCTCGAAACCCTGGCCGAGGCGTTCGACGAGGCGACCGCCGCCGGCGGCCGACCGACCTTCATTCGAGTGCGATCACATATCGCCTTTGGCGCGCCCTCCAAACAGGACACCGCGGGAGCCCACGGCGCACCACTCGGCGCCGACGAGGTACGCGCCGCCAAGGTTGCTTATGGGTGGCCGGAGGAGGAGACCTTTCTCGTGCCTCCGGAGGTTCGCGAGCGGTGTCGACAGTTCGCTCAGCGCGGGGACGAGGCACGACGGGCCTGGATGGGGGCGACTGCGGCCTGGGCGGTGGCTGAACCCGAGCTCGCGGCGGACTGGCAGCGCCGCCTCGAGCGGCGGTTGCCCGAAGGGTGGACCTCCTCGTTGCCCGCGTTTGAGGATGGTGCAAAGATCGCAACCCGCGGCGCATCCGGAACGGTCCTCAACGCGATCGCCGGCGAGCTTCCAGAGCTCGTCGGAGGGTCGGCCGACCTCGCGCCCTCGACCAAGACCCTTATCGCCGGCGGGGGCGATGTGCGAGCAACTTCGCTCGGCCACCGCAACCTTCACTTCGGGATCCGCGAGCACGCCATGGGCGCCGTGCTCAACGGCATGTCGCTACACGGCGGCATTCGCCCATTTGGCGGCACGTTCCTGGTGTTTTCCGATTACATGCGGCCCGCGATCCGGTTGGCGGCACTCATGGAGCAGCCGGTGATGTATGTCTTCACCCACGACTCGGTGTGGGTGGGCGAGGACGGCCCCACCCATCAGCCGGTCGAGCACCTCCTGGCCCTGCGCGCGATCCCCGGCCTCGTGGTGCTGAGACCGGCCGATGCCAACGAGACCTCCGCGGCGTGGACGGTGGCGCTCGAGCGTACCGCGGGGCCGACCGCCCTCCTGCTCAGCCGGCAGGGCCTGCCGGTGCTCAAAGGCGCGCGCGAGATCGGGAAGGAGGGCGTTGCTCGCGGCGCCTACATCCTGTTAGAGGCCAAGGGGGTGACGCCGGAGGTGGTCGTGATCGCCACTGGAGGCGAGGTCACCCTGGCGATCGACGCGGCCGCCGAGCTCGTCAGCCGGGGGATCGAGACGCGGGTCGTTTCGATGCCGTCCTGGGAGCTCTTTGCCGAGCAGCCGGAGGACTACCGACGTCAGGTGCTGCCCCCGACGATCCCGCGAGTTGCGGTGGAGGCGGGGGTCACACTCGGTTGGCGAGACATCGTCGGCGAGAGTGGAGCCGTGATTGGCATCGACCGTTTCGGGGCATCGGCGCCGGGTGCGGAGGTGGCAAAACGTCTGGGGCTCACGGTCGAGGCTGTTGTGAAGAAAGCGGTAGAGTTGGTGGGAGAGAAGTGAGCAACACCCGGTTCCACAGGAGATTCTGGTCGGGATCGGGATCGGAAACGGAGGCCCAATGAATCCGTTGCAGCGATTGTGGCAGGAACACCGGCAGGCGGTGTGGTTGGATTTCATCGAGCGCGATCTCTTGACCGGAGGCGGGCTGGCGCGCCTCGTGGCAGAGGACGGGGTGCGCGGCGTGACCTCGAACCCGTCAATTTTTCAAAAGGCGATCGAAGGTGGAGGCCCCTATGACGAGGCGGTGGCCAGCCTGCTCGCCGCCGATCCCGACATGACGACGGTCCAACTCTACGAAGCGCTGGCGATCGAGGACATCCAGCATGCCACGGACATTCTCCGTTCGATATGGGATGAAACGAAAGGTGGCGACGGCTATGTCAGCCTCGAGGTTTCGCCCCACCTCGCTCGCGACACCGGGGGCACGGTCACCGAGGCACAACGACTGTGGCGAGCGGTGGATCGGCCGAACTTGATGATCAAGGTGCCGGCGACACCCGAGGGCATACCCGCGATCGAAAATCTCATCGGAAAGGGCATCAACGTCAACGCGACCCTGATGTTTTCGCTCGCCGACTACGAGGCGGTGGCGACCGCCTATTTGCGCGGCCTCGATAAGAATTCGAATCCTGCAGGGGTTGCCTCGGTCGCCTCCTTCTTTGTCAGCCGCGTCGATACCAAGGTCGATGCGGCGCTCGAAGCCATCGCTACGCCCGAAGCCCTGGCCTTGCGCGGTCAGGCGGCCATTGCCAACGCCAAGCTCGCCTACCGTCGTTTTGGAGAGCTCTTCGAAACCGAATCCTTCGCATCGCTGTCGGCCCGTGGGGCGATGGTCCAGCGACCGCTCTGGGCGAGCACCAGCACCAAGAACCCGGACTACCGGGATGTCATCTACGTCGAAGAGTTGATCGGTCGCGACACGGTCAACACCCTGCCCGTGGCTACCCTCGAGGCCTTCCGGGATCACGGCGAGCCGCGAGCGAGCCTGCTCGAGGATGTTGATGGGGCCGATCGCGTCGTCGCGAACCTCGCAGGCATCGGTGTCGACATCGACGCGATCACCGCCCAGCTCCAGGTCGAGGGCGTTGCTGCGTTCGCGAAATCATTCGATCAGCTCCTGGGCGCCTTGGACGAGGCCAGGGCCAGCTCATAGAGAGCTGAGAGGGGGTCTGAGCATGTGCGGCATCATCGGTTACGTCGGCTCTGACGAGGTCGTGCCGGTTCTCCTCGACGGTCTTCGCCGTCTCGAGTACCGCGGTTATGACTCGGCCGGGATCGCCGTTATGGGGCGCGATAGAATCGAGATCCTCCGTGCCGCCGGCAAGCTCGGCAACCTGGACCAGAAGGCGTATCACGAGCCGCTGCACGGCTCCGTCGGCATCGGTCATACGCGATGGGCGACCCATGGTGCGCCCACCGAAGCCAACGCCCATCCACAGATCGACAGCGACGGTCAGGTTGCGGTGGTCCACAACGGCATCCTTGAGAACTACAGCAGCCTGCGCAAAGAGCTCGTCGAAGCAGGCGTCGTGCTGCGATCCGATACCGACACCGAACTCATCGCCCAGCTCCTCGGTCGCGAGTCGGGTCCGCTCGCCGAACGTGTCCTCGCCGTGCTGCCGCGACTTGAAGGACAGTATGCAGTGGTGGCGGTTCACCGGGCCGAGCCCGGGGTGGTGGTGGCGTTCCGCAACGGCCCGCCGTTGGTGGTTGGTCTCGGTGAAGGGGAGAATTTGGTTGCCTC